>JACDZJ010000474.1_pt1 | contig 10284 bp, 12 predicted proteins | sample 7365721 | NCBI WGS metagenome assembly JACDZJ01 (sample SAMN15143480, study PRJNA637477) | pond metagenome | biome: freshwater wetland ecosystem [ENVO:00000243]; feature: pond [ENVO:00000033]; material: pond water [ENVO:00002228]; isolation source: pond water containing pink berries ... | reverse complement strand
GCGATGGGAGATTTACGAGCAGAAATCATGCCTACTGAAATAGGCTCTAAATCGGCGATGGCGACACGGCACCAGAATCATGGTTTCTCGCGCGGCGACCGCGTCGCCGAACAGATTCGCCGCGACCTCGTCGAACTGCTGCGCCAGGTCAAGGATCCGCGTGTGGCGCAATTCCTGCCGCTGGTGACCCTCACGGAAGTCGAGGTCAGCAAGGACTACACCCATGCCAAGGTGTTCTATACCTCGTTGGCCGACCCCGGCCGTGCCGGTGAGATCGCCAAGGGGTTGGCCCATTCTGCCGGCTTCCTGCGGCGTGAATTGGGCCGGCGGCTGCATATCCATCACATTCCCGAATTACACTTCAGCTTCGATGCCTCGGTGGAGCGCGGCAGCCGCATCTCGCAACTGATCGACGCTACGGTCGAGGCGGATCGCGCCCAGGTAGCAGCCGGCGGTGAATAAGCCGCGCCGCGAGCCCCGCCGCAAGGTGGATGGCGTGCTTCTGCTGGACAAGCCACCCGGCATTTCCTCCAACGCCGCCCTGCAACAGGCGCGGCGCCTGTTCAACGCCGAGAAGGCCGGGCATACCGGCACGCTCGACCCGCTGGCGACCGGCCTGCTACCGGTGTGCTTCGGCGAGGCAACCAAGTTTTCCAGCATCCTGCTCGATGCCGACAAGACCTACTTCGCCACGGTTCGGCTAGGCATCGTGACGGATACGGCCGATGCCGAAGGTCGGGTGTTGGCGACGCAGCCGGTCGATGCAAGCGAGGCTGATGTGCTTGCACTGCTGCCCCGTTTCCTCGGCGAGATCGAGCAGGTGCCGCCGATGCATTCAGCGCTGAAGCGCGACGGCAAGCCCCTGTATGAACTCGCCCGTCAGGGTATCGAGGTCGAGCGGCAACCCCGTACCGTGACCATTTATTCCCTTGAGATGGGCGCATGGCGGGGAGAAAGCTTCGATTTCACCGTGGCCTGTAGCAAAGGCACCTATGTGCGCACCCTGGCCGCCGACATCGGTGCCGCGCTGGGTTGCGGTTCCCACCTGACGGCGCTGCGTCGTACCCGCGTCTGTGCTCTTGACGTGGCGCAGGCCGTGACGCTGGAATTTATCGAAGCCCTGCCGGTGGAAACGCGGGATGACCTGTTGCAGCCGCCGGATGCGCTCCTCGCCGAATTGCCCTTGCTGCGCTTGAGCGAACAGGAAACCGCGCGTCTGTTGCAAGGTCAGCCTGTGTGTCTGGGTGGAACGCCGTCCTGCCGGAGCCGACTTTTTGGTCCTGGCGGTTTTATCGGGGTCGGCGAATTCACCGCCGATGGCTGGCTAAAGGCAAAAAGGCTGATTGCGACCGCCTGATCTGGTTATAATCCGCGCTCGATTTTTTACGAGTAGCACGGGTGCACTGCTCTATCAAACCGGGGCGGCGCCTGTTTTTCAATCCAGCGTTTGAGAGAACCCAATATGGCTATTACGACCGCCGCCAAGGCGAAAATTGTGACCGATTTCCAGCGTGCCCAGGGCGACACCGGTTCCCCTGAAGTGCAGGTGGCATTGCTGACTGCCCGTATCAATGACCTGACCGGCCACTTCAAGTCCCACGTCAAGGACCACCATTCCCGCCGCGGCTTGCTCAAGATGGTGAGCCAACGTCGCAAACTGCTCGACTATCTCAAGTCGAAGAACGTCGACAGCTACCGTGCGCTGATCGAGCGTCTCGGCCTCCGCAAGTAATACCGCCGGAATCGCCCGTGCCCGTATCCCGAACGACATGCCGGTGCAGCCGCAGCTTGCACCGGCATTCTTTTTGAGAGGAACCCCCGTGTTGACACCCATCAAGAAAAGCTTCAGCTATGGCGCGCATACCGTCACGCTGGAAACCGCTGAAATCGCCCGCCAATCGACTGGCGCCGTACTGGTCAATATCGACGACACCGTGGTGCTCGCCACCGTCGTCGCCAAGACCGAATCCAAGCCAGGCCAGGACTTCTTCCCGCTGACCGTCGACTACGTCGAAAAAGTCTATGCAGCCGGCCGCATCCCCGGTGGCTTCTTCAAGCGTGAAGGCCGTCCTTCCGAGAAGGAAACGCTGACCTCGCGCCTGATCGACCGTCCGATCCGCCCGCTGTTCCCCGACGGCTTCTACAACGAAGTCCAGGTCATCATCCATGTGCTGTCGAGCAATCCGGAAGTCGATCCGGACATCCCCGCGATGATCGGCGCTTCGGCTGCGCTGGCGATCTCGGGCATTCCCTTCGACGGCCCGATCGGCGCCGCCCGAGTCGGCTACATCGACGGCCAGTACGTTCTCAACCCGACGCTCAGCCAGCTGGCCACCAGCCAGATGAACCTTGTTGTGGCCGGTACCCAGGCCGCCGTGCTGATGGTCGAGTCGGAAGCCCAGCAACTGCCTGAGGATGTCATGCTCGGTGCTGTGGTCTTCGGCCACGACCAGATGCAGGTCGCCATCAAGGCCATCAACGAGCTGGTCGAAGTGGCCGGCAAGCCCGAATGGGACTGGCAGCCGCCGGCCAAGGACGAGGCGCTGATCGCCCAGGTTGCTGCCCTGGCCGAAGCTGACCTGCGCGAAGCCTATCGCATCACCAGCAAGCAGTCCCGCACGCAGAAGTGCCGCGAGGTCACCAGCAAGGCCATCGAGGCGATCTGTAGCGGCGAAGGCGCACCCGATGCCACGGCCGTCGGAAACCTGATTTTCGAACTCGAAGCCAAAATCGTCCGCAGTCATATCCTCAACGGCGAGCCGCGCATCGACGGCCGCGATACGCGCACCGTGCGGCCGATTACCGTCCGCTCCGGCGTGCTGCCGCGCACCCATGGTTCGGTGTTGTTCACCCGCGGTGAAACCCAGGCGCTGGTGATCGCCACGCTGGGCACCGGCCGCGACGAGCAGATCATTGATGCGCTGCAGGGCGAGTATCGCGACCGCTTCATGCTCCACTACAACATGCCGCCCTTCGCCACCGGCGAAACTGGCCGCGTTGGTTCGCCCAAGCGTCGTGAAATCGGCCACGGTCGCCTCGCCAAGCGCGCGCTGATCGCCGTGCTGCCCTCGGCCGAAGAGTTTGGCTACTCGATGCGCGTGGTGTCGGAAATCACCGAATCCAACGGTTCCTCCTCGATGGCCTCCGTTTGCGGCGGCTCGCTAGCGCTGATGGATGCCGGCGTGCCCCTCAAGGCGCACGTGGCCGGCATCGCCATGGGCCTGATCAAGGACGGCGGCCGCTTCGCCGTGCTGACCGATATTCTCGGCGACGAGGATCACCTCGGCGACATGGACTTCAAGGTTGCTGGCACGAGCACTGGCGTGACCGCCCTGCAGATGGACATCAAGATCCAGGGCATCACCAAGGAGATCATGCAGGTGGCCCTGGCCCAGGCCAAGGAAGCACGCATGCACATTCTCGGCATCATGGAAGCCTCGATGTCGGGCCACCGTCAGGAAGTCTCCGACTTCGCTCCGCGCATGATCACCATCAAGATCAACCCGGAGAAGATCCGCGATGTGATCGGCAAGGGCGGTGCGACCATTCGTGCCCTGACCGAGGAAACCGGTTGCGTTATCGACATTTCGGATGATGGCAGCGTGACGATTTCGTCGGTGAATTCGGATGCCGCCCAGGTGGCGAAGAAGCGCATCGAGGACATCACCGCCGAAGTCGAAGTCGGCAAGGTCTACGAAGGCACCGTGCTGCGCCTGCTGGATTTCGGCGCGATCGTACAGATCCTGCCGGGCAAGGATGGCTTGCTGCATATTTCGCAGATCGCCAACGAGCGTGTCAATGCCGTGTCCGACAAGCTCAAGGAAGGCCAGGTCGTGCGCGTCAAGGTTATCGAGACAGACGACAAGGGCCGTGTGCGCCTGTCGATGAAGGCCTTGCTGACGGAAGCTGCTGCCGTGGCGCCTGCGCAGTAAGCGTTCCGGCCGACAACAAAAAGGACGCCATGGCGTCCTTTTTGTTGGTAGTTCATATTGGACTACTTGGCCATTTGTTTTTCCCGGCGCTCTTCCAGTTCCTTGCAGTCGATACACAGGGTGGCGGTGGGGCGCGCTTCGAGGCGCTTGAGGCCGATTTCGACGCCGCAGCTCTCACAATAGCCGTACTCTCCACATTCGATGCGGCCGATCGATTCGTCGATCTTCTTGATCAACTTGCGCTCGCGGTCGCGGTTGCGCAGTTCAAGTGCGATGTCCGATTCCTGGCTGGCGCGATCGTTGGGGTCGGCAAATACCGTCGCCTCATCCTGCATGGTATGCACGGTGCGTTCGATATCGTCGGCCAGTTCGAGCTTTAACGCATCCAGAATCTTGCGGAAGTGCGCGAGTTGCTTTGCGCTCATGTATTCCTCGCCCTTCTTGGGCGCGTAGGGAGGGAAATGCTTGTGCAGAAGTTCTTCAGCCATCTTGGTTCCGCCCGACAAAAAGTTGGAGTTTATAAACGAAACACAGTGCGCCTGCAAGTTTATTCATGCGCGTCATTGACCCTGTCTGGCCGGGCCAGTAGAATCCCGGCGCACCTCGGGGTGTAGCGCAGCCCGGTAGCGCGCTTGCTTTGGGAGCAAGATGTCGGGGGTTCGAATCCCTCCACCCCGACCAGGTGGCTTTATTGCTGATAACGCTTGTCGGACCGCCCGTAGCTCAACCGGATAGAGCACCGGCCTTCTAAGCCGGGGGTTGTGAGTTCGAGTCTCGCCGGGCGGGCCAGTGAATTTATAAGTTATTGTTTTAACTACTGTCTTTTAGCCCTTGTCGGGCCTCTGCGTAAGGCCGGCGGTGAAAGCCGTCGATTTTTCAAAAAAGGAGGCCGACATGAATGCACCACATGATCCGGCTGTTGCCGCAGCCGCTCAAACCGCATCAACCCTGGCTGATGCAGTCAGCCAGTATCTGACCGTCTATGCCATGCCTGTGAATCTGGGTGGCATCGGTGGCCGCGACGAGATGCGCCCGCAACGCCTTAAGGCTTGGGTGCGCCTGCTGGGCGACAAGCCGTTGAAGCTGTAGAAAAACCCCAAATTAACCTGCCGCGAGGCGTAAAAACGGCGCGATGCGGATCGCGCCGTTTTTCATTTGATCGCCGGAATATCCCACATCGCCGTCTCGCCAGCACCGACTTTTTGTGGAGTTGAAGTCAAAATCATCCCCGCAGGCACCGTCGGTACAGAAAATGTCCGGGCTGACTCGCGAATATCATGCGTTTCGGCCTTCAGGAAAGTTATGATTTTTTACGAACACGGATTCAGGACATTTTCTACAACGTCGTTAGGTGGGAGCGAACAATCCTGCACGAGCGCCCTCGCTGACCGCCCGCGCGGCGGGGTGGGTCAAACGCCGCTCTGCCGAGATCAGGAAAAACCGTTCGCGCAGATCTTCCGTTTGGCCAACGCTGGCAACCCGATAGTGTGCCGAGACATCCGGCACACTGGCGGCCGGAGCGGGAAACACGCCTGCTCCGGCTTCGCCGAAGACTTTCATCAAGGCGCTATCGTCGAATTCTCCTACGATGCGCATATGCAGTCCTTGTCGCTCCAGCCAGCGCGGCAGGGTGCCATGGAGCGCACTGTCCTTGCCGGGCAACAGCAGCGGCGCACCGTCCAGACTGGCGGGGAAATCCGCGCCCAGTCGTGCGGCAAGCGCCGGTGCCGCCATGAAGGCGAGTGACGATTCGCCGAGCGGGTGGCTGTAACCCTTGATATCCGTTCCCGGCGGCATGGGGCGATCGGCCAGTACCATGTCCAGGCGGTGAATGGCGAGATCGGCCAACAGGCGGTCGAGATGGTCTTCCTGGCACACCAGACGTACCGCTTCGGGCAAATCGAGTACCGGCGCGAGCAGGCGATGGGCGATGAACTTCGGCACCACGTCGGCAATGCCAACGCGAAAGGTGATGAAGCGCTCGTCGCCGCCGTTCCTCAGCAGGTCTTCCAGTTCGGTACCGGCCTGGAAGATCTCCTCCGCGTAAGACTGCGCCAGCCGTCCCGCCGCGGTCAGTTCGAGGCGTCTCCCGGCGCGGCGGAACAGCGGCACTCCGAGTCGTTCCTCGAATTGAGTGATCTGCCCCGAGAGCGTCTGGGGCGTCAGATGCAGGCGCTCCGCCGCACGGATCACGCCACCCGAGCGGGCAACCGCGAGAAAGTAATGCAGGTGTTTGTAGTTGAGCATGGTAGCCGCCTATTATTCGCGTTTCTCGAATAAAGCACTAATAAATATCTGTTTGTCACGAATATTCCAGATACCCATAATCCTCCTGCCTGCTCACTCATTCGAAGGAGACTCCATGAAAATCCAGATCCATGCGCAAGATTTCACCCTGACCGAGGGGCTGCGCGAGCATGTGGCCTGCCGCCTTGCGTACGCGTTGAATCACGGTCGCGATAGCGTATCGAAGGTCGTTGTGCGCCTGTCCGATGTGAATGGCCCGCGAGGTGGCGTCGACAAGCGCTGCGGCATTGAAATTCGCCTCAAGGGCGCGGCTGCCGTCGCCATCGAGGATACCGAGGCCGATCTCTACGTCGCCATCGACCGTGCGTCGGAGCGGGCGGGACGCACGCTGGATCGGCGGCTGTCGCGTCGGCGTGACTTTTTTGCCGTATCGGCTTGCCGCCAGCAACCCCTTCTGGCCAGGGAGGAGTCGGCGTGAAGCGCTCCGCCAAGACAGAACCCCTGATCGGCGTTGTCATGGGGTCGGACTCGGACTGGCCAACCCTGCAGGCGGCGGCGCGAATCCTGGAGGACTTTCGCGTGCCTTATGAAGCGCGGGTGGTTTCCGCGCATCGCACGCCGGACCTGATGTTCGACTACGCCATGACGGCGCAGGGGCGAGGCCTGCGCGCCATCATCGCCGGGGCCGGCGGCGCGGCGCACCTGCCGGGCATGCTGGCCGCCAAGACCATCGTTCCCGTGCTTGGCGTACCGGTGCAGTCGAAGGCCCTGGCGGGTAGGGACTCGCTTCTTTCGATTGTGCAAATGCCAAAGGGCATCCCCGTCGCCACCTTTGCCATCGGCGAGGCCGGAGCGGCCAACGCCGGACTGTTTGCCGTCGCGTTGCTGGCGGCGACCGACCACAAGCTGGCAAAAAAGCTGGCCGAATTCCGCGAGACGCAGACCGCGAAGGTGTTGGCGATGAAACTGGAGTTGCCGAAATGATCCTGCCGCCCGCCACCCTCGGCCTTCTCGGCGGCGGTCAGTTGGGTCGCTTCTTTGTCATGGCGGCACACGATCTGGGTTATCGCGTGGCCGTGCTCGATCCTGATCCTGTTAGTCCGGCCGGCCGCATCGCCGACGAACATTTTGCCGCCGCCTACGACGACCCGGTCGCCCTCGGCCACCTGGCCAAGTCCTGTGCCGCCGTGACCACGGAGTTCGAGAACGTGCCGGCCAAGGCCCTGCATTACCTGGCCATGTCCGTGCGCGTGCGTCCCGGTGCAGAGGCTGTGGCCGTCTGCCAGAATCGGATTGCGGAGAAGGGTTTCCTGAAGCGTTACGGTTTTCCGCATGCGCCCTATGCCGAAATCTGCAACGAGGATGACGTGGCGCATGTCGGTGCCGGCTTGTACCCCGGCATCCTCAAGGTGGCGCGTTTCGGCTACGACGGCAAGGGCCAGGCGCGCGTCCAGAATGGAGATGATGCACGGGCAGCCTTCCGTCAATTCGGCTGCGAACCCTGCGTATTGGAAAAAATGCTGCCACTGGATCAAGAGGTTTCGGTGGTGCTGGCGCGCAACGAGGCGGGTGAGGTCAAATGCTTTCCGGCAGTCGAGAATCATCACCTGCACGGCGTTCTTGCCATTTCCTCGGTGCCGCCGACGCCAGCCTGTCGGATCGGAAACGCCGAGAAAATGGCTGCAGACATTGCCCGGCACATGGACTACGTTGGCGTGCTGGCAGTCGAATACTTCGTCGTCCGTGGCCAGCTTTACGTCAACGAAATGGCGCCGCGCCCCCACAACTCGGGGCATTACACCCTTGACGCCTGCATCACGGATCAGTTTGAGCAGCAAGTGCGCGTGCTCTGTGGCCTGCCGCTCGGCGATACCCGGCTTCATTCGGCAGCAATGATGGTCAACTTGCTGGGCGATCTCTGGTACATGGGTGTCCCGAACCATGCCCGCGAGCCGGATTGGCAACAGTTGCTGGCCATGCCCAATCTCAAGCTGCATCTTTATGGCAAGCGGCATGCCAAACCGGGACGCAAGATGGGGCATTTCACGGTGGTCGGCGACGATGTCGGCGAGGTACAAAAGTCGGCGCTGGCGGGACGGCGCGCCATCGGCATTCAAGGCCCTGTCAAGGGGTTGACATGAACAAGGCTGCTTTGGCCGTACTGGCCGCACAGTTCGCCCCCCGCTTCCTGCAAGTCCGTCGCGGCACATGGGTCGCCATCGGCCTCAGTCTGATGACACTGTTTGTCCTGTCGATCTGGGCCGCGGTTTCGCTATTCGGGTGGTTGTGGGGCCAAGGCAAATCGCTCACCGAAAGGACGCCGGAGGTGGTGCGCATCATCACATCCGAGGTGGAACAGTCCGTCCCCGCTGCGCGCGAAGCGCTCGGCGATCTGGTCCCATCGCTCAAGCCCGAGCCGCCACCGCGCGACGTATCGGGCATCGACGTTGGGCCGGTAGCTCGCTATCCCGGCCTGGCGCGCTCGCACTGGCACCGCGATGGCTATGAGATCACGGTTCGCTATGAAGGACGCGCCGACTATGCAAAAGTTCTTGATCACTATGCCAGGGGTTTCGCGGCGCAGGGTTACACGCAGAGTGTGATGTCCGCCACATCCGAGTCCGAGGCGCACGACTATCTCAAGGGCGACGAACGGGTGCGCTTCACGATCACGCGGCTGTCGCAAGGCAAGGTCAAGGTGGCGATCGTCACCCTCCTGTCATGGCCACCCTTCAAGGAATGAATGATGACCCCCCAGGAACAGCAAGCCATTCTCGCCATTGCCATCCATGCCGCCTTCGCCGATGGTGCAAAGGACGAGCGGGAGCGCGAAGAGGTGCGCCGTGTCGCCGAGAACCTGGCTGACGAGACCAATGAGCCCGACTTGTCTCGGCTGTATCAGGACGTGCTACTCAAGCGCCTGCCACTGGTTACCGTCGCGGCGATGCTGAACGATACCGGGCAGCGCCAGTTTGCCTACGAAATGGCGCTATGCGTTTGCGAAGCCGACGGGCGCTTGACCAACGGCGAGCGGCGTTTCCTCGACGAACTGAAGCGTCTGCTTGCCCTGCCGGCGACCGAGTCCGATCTGATAGAAGGGGAAGTCGACGTGCTGGTCGATCAGACAGAATTCGTTCCGCCGCAGCTGGCTGTCACATCCACTCCACCTGATCCGTCGGCCATTTCTGTTGCCGAGCAGGACAAGTCGATCCTGAATCATGCGCTGCTGGCCGGTGCACTGGAGTTGTTGCCGCAGTCGTGGGCCTCGATGGCGATCATCCCGCTGCAAATCAAGATGGTCTACGGCATCGGCAAGACCCACGGCGTGGTGCTCGATCAGGGGTACATCAAGGAATTCATCGCTGCCGCCTGCGTCGGGCTGACCTCGCAATACCTGGAGCAGGTTGGCCGGAAGTTGTTGGGCGGGCTGCTCGGCAAGGCCGCCGGCAATACCTTCGGCAAGGTCGGTAGCGCAGCCACCGGGATCGCCTTCTCCTTCGCCACTACCTACGCGCTGGGCCAGGTCGCGCGGCGCTACTACGCGGGCGGACGGACGATGAGCACTGCCCTGCTGCGCGAGACTTTCCAGGGCCTGCTCGGGCCCGCCAAACAGTTGCAGACGCAGTATCTGCCGCAAATCCAACAGAAGGCCGCGACACTCGACGCAGGCCAGGTTATGGCGCTGATGCGCGCTTGAGGACTTCTTCATGAATGACGCCGATACCGTCAGCTTCGCCACCGGCCCGATGTGGGCTGGCTTCATCGCGTTTGTGCTGGCCATGCTGGCGCTCGACCTGTTCGTCTTCGGCGGGCGCAAGGCGCACCGTGTGCATGTCAAGGAAGCGGCTGCCTGGGTTGCCGTCTGGGTCAGTCTTGCACTTGGCTTCGCCGCCCTGCTCTGGTGGTATCTCAACGATACCCAGGGCGCCGAGGTGGCACGCACCAAGACGCTGGAGTTCCTCGCCGGCTACCTGATCGAACAGTCCTTGTCCATCGACAACATGTTCGTCTTTGTGATGATCTTCAGCTACTTCGCCGTGCCGCCCGAACTGCAGCGCCGCGTGCTGCTCTATGGCGTGCTGGGCGCCATCGTCATGCGCGCCGG
>JACDZJ010000473.1_pt1 | contig 10305 bp, 10 predicted proteins | sample 7365721 | NCBI WGS metagenome assembly JACDZJ01 (sample SAMN15143480, study PRJNA637477) | pond metagenome | biome: freshwater wetland ecosystem [ENVO:00000243]; feature: pond [ENVO:00000033]; material: pond water [ENVO:00002228]; isolation source: pond water containing pink berries ... | reverse complement strand
TTACTCCGCGCCTTGCCCCGGTTCGGCTTGTTTCACCAGCTTGCTTGCCGGCCCCAGCGCCTTTACCCTGGAAATCAAATCCTCAACCTGAACCCTGAGTGGTGGGCCCGCCGAGGCTGACTCCCAGGAAATCTGCACCCGCCCCGGCTCAATCCCGATAAACTCAAGAAGATTTGCCAGCAGGAGGAGACGGCGTCGATCTCCCTCCCTCTCCCGGGCAGAAGGACAGTCCTCCTCCGAACCGCCCGCCACCAGTATCCCGTCCGCCCCGGATCGTAAGGCCGACATGATCATATATTCACTGACCCGACTGGCGCAGGGAACCTGAACGATCCTGACCCTCCCGGGAAACGGCAAACTGTCGGCGGCAGACTGAGACTCCCCCGCGCAACAGCTGGCGTTCCAGCAGAAGACAACAATCCCTGGTTCCCAACTCATCAGCTTCTCCGCTATTTTTCCGTTTTCTTCCAATGCTTCCACCTCCAGCACGCCCCCATCTTCCTACAATATTTTAAGCACGATAAACGGAATGGGTGCCGTGCAGATTCTTTTCCTGCAAAAAAACAAGCAATGAATCTGTCAGGGATAAAAATTCAGTGCAAGGTATCGCCAGAGCTTCGGGCCCAAAATAAAAAAGGAGACCCGATCAAGGATCTCCTTCATGGGATCAGGGCAGCTCCCGCCCGAATCAGGCCGGCCAGCCGGTGGACTTCAGGCTGCGCCCGTTTCGATCCAGAATAGAACACTCATAGCCAGGCCGGGCATTGATATAGGCAAGCCCGGCTTCCGGTTCCATGACAAAGACGGCGGTGGAGAGGATATCCGCGTCCATGGCGGTGGGCGCCATCACCGTGACGCTGGTGGAGAGGTGCGGGGAATGGCCGGTCTTGCCGTTGACGATATGATGAAACAGTTTCTCCCGATCATAGAAGACTTCATAATTGCCGGAGGTGGAAACAGCCCCCTGGCGCAGGTCGATCATTCCGGGGAAGTTCTTCTTTTTGTCGGGATCCTGGATCGCCACCGTCCAGGGCTTGTTCATGGCAGCAGAGCCACTGACCCGGATCTCGCCACCGCCATTGACCAGATGATTGATGATCCCGTTTCGGGTGAGTATTTCGGAGGCCCGATCGACAATATAGCCTGGGGCCAGACCATCCAGGGTGATGCCCATACCGGCCACCGGCAATACCAGATCACCTTGCTGAAAGCGAAGCTTGTCCGCGCCAACCGTGGATATGGCCGCATCTATATCGGTGTCGGTGGGCTGAATCCCTGCGGCGAATCGATCCCGGTAAAGATCGACGAGGGGCTTCACGGTGATATCAAAGGCACCACCGGTATCTCGATTAAAAGAGAGGGAGCGGGCAATCAGCTCCTGGATTTCCAGGGAGGGCTGTTCCAGTTTCCTGAGGGCATTCAACTCGGCCACCGGCGACTTGTTATCATACCGGGTCAACATGGCACAGAGACGATCCACCTCGGCAAAGGCCAGGCCGATGGCATTCTCCGCCTCGTCGCGGGAATGGTGAATGGCGGTCATATCAACAAAGGTTCCCATTAACAGGCGGGTCTTGGTCACCTTATACTCATTTCGATGAAAGAGCAGCGTTTCCGCCTTTTCCAGAGGCAACAGGGCGGCAGAGGCAACACCCAGGCCAAGGAGGCCGGATAACTTCAAAAACGATCGTCTCTTCTGATCACAGGCATGCACGGAAGTTTTCATGTTGATTCCCAATCAGTGTTAATGTTCAGCCGTCTTCCAAAACAACCTCTCCTGTTGAGGTTCGTGAACGGCATAAGGGTGATACAAAAGTACGGGGTATTTCCTAACCGCCCCTAAGCAGCCATTTTCAGGCCATCAGCGACATTGCGGGCGATGGTCTTCGGTCCTTCGTATTTCCTGAAAATATCGCGCGGGCATTTTGCGACACACACCTCTTCACAGGATGGGCCATGGGCAATGCAGGCCTTATGATCGATGACAATCAGCCCGCCCACATGGGTCACCGCCTGGGCCGGACAGACCTTGACGCAGAGTTTGCAGCCGATACAGCCAACCTCGCAGACGGCCTTGACCTCCTTGCCCGGATCCTTGGATGAGCAGGGCACATGGACCCTGGCCTTCAGGGTCTGCAGCTCAATGATCTTCTTGGGACAGGTACGCACACAGACCCCGCAGCTGACGCATTTATCGGGGTTGATGATGGGAAAATTATCCACCATGTCGATGGCTCCAAAGGGGCAGGCCTGCGCGCACTCGCCCAGTCCGATGCAGGCATACTGGCACCGGGACGGCCCGCCGAAGGCAAGATTCGCGGCCGTACAGGATGAAAAACCGATATAGCGGTACTTGTGGCTGACCCGCCCTTCCACCCGTGAGCAGCGCACCACGGCAATCTGATCCTCAACCTCCACCATCTTCTTGCCGGTGAGCTCGGCGACCACGGCCGCCACCGCCTCTTTGCCTGGAAAACAGAGGTTCGGCGGCACATCAGGGTTCGTCACCACGGCAATGGCGTATCCCTCACACCCGGCATAGCCACAACCACCGCACTGGGCAAGGGGCAGGGAATGGAGAACTTTTTCGATGAGGGGATTGCTCTCCACCGCAAATTTATGGGCTGCCATGGCCAGACCGACCCCGAAAAAGAGACCGATACAACCCAGCAGGACCAGGCCCCCTAAAGCAATTTTCAGTAATTCCGGTTCCATTTCACCACTCTCACATAACTCCGTTTATAAATTGTAACTCTCCAGCTTGATGCCGGATAGGAAGGTAAAACCGCGTAGTGTAACTCTTGCCGGCTCAAAACAGCTTCAATCCGGAAAAACCAAGGAATGCCATGGCAAACTGTCCGGCAACGATAAAGGCAATGGGCAGGCCTTTGAAAGATGAGGGAATCTTGGCAATTTCCAGGCGCTCGCGCACCGAGCTCATCAGGTAGAGGGCCAGGAGGAAGCCGCCGCCGGCCCCCAGGGCCAGCATAAAGGTCTCGAAATAGTTGTAGTTACTGTTTGCCAGGATAAGCGGCACCGCAATGATGATACAGTTGGCGATCACCAGAACCAGAAATACCCCGAAGGAGTTAAAGAGGACCGGGTTTACCTTGCGCAGGATGGTATCCACGGCCTGCACGGTGAGCGACACCAGCCCGATGAAGACCACGATCTGGAGGAAGTTGAGGTTAAAGGGAATAAGGATATACTGGTAAAAAAACCAGCTCATGCTGGCCGACACCAGCATGACGATGGTGAACACCACCCCCATCCCCTTGGCCGTACTCTTGCGCTTGGAGGTGCCGAAAAAGACGCACAGGCCAAGATACTTGGTAAAGACAAAGTTGTTAATGAGCATTGCCGAGATCAGGATCGACAGGAGATAGCCGAGGTAGGACTTGGACACCTTGAAATCAACGGCGCCCGCACCGTTCAGGCCCCGGATCGAGACCACATGGGTGTTTGCCGAGTTCAAAGGTTCGGCAAACTTCAGGATGACTCCCCGGCCCCCATCGGTGACCGTTGCCGCGGTCAGGGCCAGCTTGATATCGGGATCGTTTTCCTCATAGACGATGTAGCGGGAGATATCCCCGACGATGGCCGCATCCACCGTGCCGGTAAACAGGACCTTTATTTCATTGGCCCCGGAAAAGGACTTCTCCTTGATCAGATCTGCGGCCTGAAGAACTCCGGGAAGCAGCAGCACGAAGGCAAGGAGGAGCAACTGACGCAGTTTCATGTTCATGACCTGACTCCTCTTTTTTGCTTGTAAAACACCTCAATCCAGTTAAAGAAGGCCATCATCAGCCCCACCACAAAGAAGCCGGCACAGGGCAGAATAAAGAACAGCAGGGGTTTAAAGCCGAGCACGTCATACCCGAGAATGGTGCCGGAGCCCAGAAGTTCACGGACAAAGCCGATCACCACCATCCCCACCAGAAAGCCAAGTCCCATGCCCACACCATCCCAGAAGGAGTCCTTGACATTTTCCTTGCAGGCAAACATCTCCAGGCGCATGGTGATAATGGCGAAGGCGACAATCAGTTTCACGAAAATCCCCATCTTGGCATAGGCGCCGGGCATATAGGCCGCCAGTACCAGGTCGATGACGGTCACCCAGGTGGCAATGGTCAGGGTGTAGGTGGGAATCCGGATGCGCGGATGAATCTGGTCTTTAAAGAGGGAGATGGTCACGCTGGAGAAAACCTGGACAAAAAAGACGGCCACTCCCAACATGACCCCGTTCATCACCGTGGTGGAGATGCCCACCGCCGGACACATGGAAAGGGCGAGCTTGAAAATCGGGTTTTCGCTCAGGATGCCGCGACTCAGCAACTGCCCGATGGATTTCGTATTGGTCACGTTATTTCCTCAGGTTAAGGTTAAAACGAGACAGCAATCTGCTGTTCTTTCAGTATGTTATCAAGGATGTCAAGACGATAGGCGAACTTCTTGGCCATCCCCTTGACCCCATCGGTGACCGATTTCGAGGAGATGGTCGCGCCGGTCAGGGCATAAATATCCTTATCCTTGTATTTTTCCATGATCCTGGCCATGTCCGCCTCCGCCATTCCCCCTTCCAGGGCCTGCTGATACTCAGCCGGCAAAGGCTCTTTGACGACCTTCAAGTCTTTCAGGGTTTTGATGGACTTTCCCTGAAACTGGTTCTTGAAGTAATCCTGCTCAATCTCCGCGCCCAGGCCCGGGTCTTCCTCATGTTCAAGAATCTCCAGGCCCACCATGGTATAACTGGGGTCCAGGGCCAGCATCACGTTGATAAAGGTCTTAAACCCGGGGAATTTCCCCCCCAGCAGGTAGGCGATTCTCTTGCCGTTCTCGGTGACAATGATGGTATGGTCGGCAAAATGCACATCCTTACCCGGTCCCACAGCCGCCATGACCGCCCTGTCCCGATCCTCCCGCTCACGGATCTTCTCCCCATCGATGGCAACGGGTTTTTGATCCACCATCTTCCCCTGAAGATCCAGGGAGATCAGGGAATAGGTGGGGGGTGCGCCGGGTTTTCCGGATTCCAGGGGGATCAGATAGCTGACATACTGCCTTTCCCCTTCGGTGATGATATAGCGGTAAATCTGGTGGAGGACAATGGAGGCCGGGGCCGGCTTGGCCTCGCTGTAGCCGAGCAGGGCATACATGGTGCGCTCTTCCCGGACATGTTCGTTATGTTTTTTGGCCTTGTTGGTGAAGATAAAGGCGGCTCCCATAACCGTCGCTGCCATCAGACAGGTCAGGGTCAAGCGGAAGACAATACTGAGAATATCTTTCATTTGTCACCTCCCACCGGGGGCGCAAAGCGTTTCGGCTTGAAGAAGCTGTCCAGCACCGAGCTGAGGGGATTCATCAGCAGGATGGCATAGCAGATCCCCTCCGGATACCCGCCTTTCAGCCGGATGAGCACGGTCAGGGCTCCAATCCCGACGCCGTAAATCAGCTGTGATATCTTGTTGGTGGGCGAGGTGACATAGTCGTTGGCCATATAAAAAGCACCCAGGAGGGCACCTCCAGAGAGGATGGCCAGCAGGGGATCACCGCTGAACAGTGCCTTTCCCCCGAAGATCCAGGACAGAAGCGCGATGGTTCCGAGGACAGAGACAGGGATATGCCAGGTGATATACCCACGATAGAGCATGTAGCAGCCGCCGAGCACGATCAAGAACCCGGAAGTCTCTCCGATACATCCCGGACGCCAGCCCAGGAAGAAGGAGGTGTAAAGACTGGTGCCGGAACCAAAGGCCTGGGTAAAGGCCTCCATTCCCTGCTCCTTCATCACCGCCAGGGGCGTGGCGGCGGTGACGGCATCGGCACCAGCCCCGAGGTGGGTGAAGATCGCCAGATCATGGAGGGGGGGCAGCCAGGCGGAGGTCATGGCCACCGGGAATGTCGCCAGCAGAAAGGCGCGCCCGAGGAGGGCGGGATTGAAGATATTGTAGCCGATGCCGCCCAGCAGATGCTTGCCGACATAGATCGCCATAACCGCGCCCAGCACCGGCAGCAGATAGGGAACCCCGGGGGGAATGACAAAGGCGAGGAGCACCCCGGTCAAGGCGGCACTGCCGTCCCTGATGGTGATGGGCCGGCCCAGGGCCTTCTGGCTCACGGCCTCCACCAGTACACAGCTGATCACCGAGACGGCGGTGATAATCAGGGTCTGGATTCCGAAGATAAAGACCGACAGGATCAGTGGCGGCATCAGGCAGGCCAGCACAGTCCACATGATTTTCTCGACCGATTCATTACTCTTCACATGGGGAGAAACGGAGACAATCCAGTTCTTCTGTGAGGAAAATGATTGGTCTTCTGGCGCTTGCGTTTCGATGGCGATTCTCCTTCCGAACAAGTTACATCGTCTGTGTGAGGACAGAATTCCTCACCCTTCCAACTACCCTTTTGGAAAAAACTTACCTCCTGGCCTTCATCTTGGCCAGGCGGATGAACTGGACCAGCGGCCGTTTTGCCGGACAGATAAAGGCGCAGCTGCCACATTCAAAACAATCGAAGACCCCGAACTGGGCCGTGTCCTCGGCCCGATTGGCTTCCACAAAGACCCCGATCTCCTTGGGCTCAAGGCCCATGGGGCAGGCCGCAAGACACCAGCCGCAGCGAATACACTGGGAATGGGGGCGGGTATCAATCTCCTTTTCGGTGAGAAACAGGATTGATGAGGTGGTCTTGGTCACCGGCACATCAAGATTCGAGACGGCAAAGCCCATCATCGGCCCACCCATGATAACCTTGGCCAGCTCCGGCTTGACTCCACCCAGGTACGCCACAATATCAGAGGCCCTGGTCCCCACCTTGACCAGCAGATTGGCGGGCCGGGTGATCCCCCCGCCGGAGATGGTCATAACTTTTTCGTACAGGGGTTTGCCGCTGACAACCGCATCACAGATGGCTCGCGCCGTGGACACATTATGCACCACCACGCCCACGGTGGAGGGCAGGGCCATGGAGGGCACCTTGCGGCCGGTGAGGGCCTGGATCAGCTGCTTCTCCGAACCTTGCGGATATTTCACCCGCAAGGCCTGAACCCTGATGGTGCATTCCGCTGAGCTTGCGGCCCGGGCAGCCTCGGCCATGACCTGGATGGCATCCGGCTTGTTTTCCTCAATGCCGATGATGCATTCACCGATGCCCAGGATTTTGGCGATTATTCTGGCTCCTTCGATAATATCAGCGGCCAGCTCAAGCATCTGTCGATGATCGGCGGTGATATAGGGCTCGCATTCAGCACCGTTTAAGAGCAGCTTGTCAATTTTCGCGTCCGGCGGCGGCTTGAGTTTCACATGGGTGGGAAAGCCGGCGCCGCCAATGCCGATAATACCAGCATCGTGCACCCTGCCCAGCAACTCTGCCGCCGTTAACCCGCTCCAGTCGTTGCGGGGATACGTCACTGGAATTGCATCATGATCCACGGCAATGGTGATGGAGGGCGAGGTGACCCGCATCGGATGGGCCGACATCCCAAAATCCTTGATCGTCCCGGCCACCGGCGAATGGAGAGGAACCCCCAATCCTTTCTGCACCTCGCCGATCATCGCCCCTTCACCAACCACATCACGCTTTTTCACAGTCGGCGTGCAGGGAGCGCCGATGTGCTGACCAAGAATAATCTCAAGTTCATCGGGTACCGGCATACGCTCGATGACCAGGCCCGCGGTCTGGCCCTTCGCTTCCGGGGGATGGACACCGCCTAAGGGGAATGTCAGTAAGGAATTCATAATAGTGGCTTTTCCATGGAAGAATCAATAACGCCGAAATCCGGGATGTCCTGAACACGACCCATTTCCGGCGCAGAATTTTTGGTAAGGGAAGGGCTCGCGCGGCTCAGGATTCAAAACACCAGGATCACCCGCAAGAGCTCTCTGCGATCCGCCCCTCTCAGACAATACCGCCAAACTGCTTCATAAACTGAATACGCTCAAAGGCCGCCGGATTTTCCGTGTCCCGATAACTCAAAACCCCGCGAAAATCGGCAAGCCGCTCATATCCCTTTTCATCCATCCAGTTTTCCAGACCCTGCAGCAAGGTGGCGATAGAGCCCGGTCCGTTTTTATACACGGCTGTCACCACCTGGACGGCCGCGGCCCCAACCAGAAGATGCTTCACCACTCCGTCGCTGTCATGGACCCCGGTGGAAGCGGCAAAATCCCTCTCGACCTGCGCTGAAAGCAGGGCAATCCAGCGTAATGATTCGGTCATCTCCGTTGGGGTACTGAAGATGTCCGCCTTGGTCACCGTCATCTTATGAATATCCACGTCTGGACGATAATAGCGGTTAAAGAGGACGAAGCCGGCCACCTTGTTGGTCCAGCTTAATCGGGTGATGAGATTGGCAAGGGACGAGGAATAGCTGCTCATTTTCAGGGACAGGGGAATGGTGAGGATGCTGCTGACCTTTTCGACAATATCGAAATAACGCTTTTCATTGTCCTGGCTGTTCATCCGAGGATCGCTGGGCAACAGTGACACATTGAGCTCGATGGCATCGGCCCCGGCTTTTTCCAGGGATTTGGCAAAGGCAACCCACTCACTGCCGGAGATACAGTTGATACTGGCGATAATCGGGATATCCACAGCCTTTTTGGCATCGGCAATGAGATCAAGATACTCCGCCAGGGCATTTTCGCGGGTGTAGCTCCGGATATAGTCAAAGGCGTCTGGATAGTCGGTCTGGTAGCTCTCCAGGTTGTGAGAGAGTTCCGCCTCAATCTGCTCTTCAAAGAGCGACTTGAGGACAACGGCGCCCGCCCTGTTTTCGGCCAGGAGCTTAATGGAATCAACCGTCCTGGTCAGCCCGCTGCTCCCGATAATGATGGGAGATGATAATTCCAACCCAAGATATTTGGTGGAGAGATCTTTCATGGTCCTCATTCCGGCTGTAGATATTCGCTCTGCAATTCCAGGTGATCTGCGTGAAACCCTGGCTCCTGAAAACACGATTTAAACCCCTCTCATCGGGTCCTTACTGGTCAAACAACACAAGAAAAAACATTTCTCCCACTACCAAAAAGCAGTCAAGAAAGCAAGGGGAATGGGTCAAATCTCCACTTCTTCAGCGCTGATGCGGGCTGGAATCGTTCAAAAAACCGCCCCTGACCCCGACGAACATCCCTCAATATGTCGGCTTTTCCTGAAGCAATATACATGCCAACACGACAACATGCCGTTCTCATGATATTTTTAAAAGAAATTGGCACCCAGCACAGTGGACAATATGACTCAACAATGAAACGTAAAAGGGGTCGCCATAAAAAAATCAGCCCACTCCCCCCTCTCCCCCGTATCATAAAAACACCTTATAGTGTCTGGAGACAAAATGAAACAGTACTCTTTGACAGACGAGTCATTTTGTCTGGCTGGACCGCAGCCTCTCATTCAGCCCATGGCTGAATGAGCAGACGGGGAAAGCATTCATCGCTCCAGATTGCCGGGACTTTTTCCTGAAAGAGTTGAGTTGGGGATGAAAATATGGTTTGATGGAAGGTGTTCGTAACATTTTTGCTCAATAAACGGTGCTGATCCCGGGGAATGCTGCCTGCTGCCTGATCTGCACTCCATTCAATACCAGGATCCTCTTTTTTTAAACCTGACCGGGAGCGTTGGCGATAAGGCCCTGCTCATCGGATCGGGCCGAGGATGGAGCGAAGAACCAGCTCTCCATCCATTCAATTCTCCCATTCCCGGTTTCAAGCCCCCATGGAAATCCTTCACATCCTCCTCGCTTTTGTCGTCCTTTTCCTGCTTGCCCTGTGCTGGTTTGGTTTTCATTATCTCACCAACAGACAGATCGAAGCCCCGGATGGGAGTGCCCGAATTACCGGCAACTGCGGCGACACCATGGAAATCGCCCTGCAATTCAAGGATGGCCGGGTCTGCAACACCTCCACCTGGACCAATGGCTGCTCGTTCAGCAAGTCCTGCCTGGAAGCGGCGGCGATGCTCGCCCGCAACCGGGAGATTGATGAACTCCGCAAGATCACTATGATCACCATCATGGAGCAGGTGGGTCAGCTCCCTGAAACCCATCTCCACTGCGCCCAACTGGCTGAAACCACCCTCCAGATGGCAACAAAAAATTATCTGACCAAACAGGGGGCCGTCTGCTGCCACCGGCCTTGACCCCTCCTCCCCAGGCAATGGATCTGGAACGGAAAAACAGTGCTTCTCGAGGGCCATGCGCTTTCCACAAAAAAACCGGATAAGGCCACCACTGGCCCTATCCGGTTCTTATTCCATTTCTAAATCAAGCGTTCACTTCGTCGAATGCGCTACGTCGCTCCTCAC
>JACDZJ010000472.1_pt1 | contig 10337 bp, 9 predicted proteins | sample 7365721 | NCBI WGS metagenome assembly JACDZJ01 (sample SAMN15143480, study PRJNA637477) | pond metagenome | biome: freshwater wetland ecosystem [ENVO:00000243]; feature: pond [ENVO:00000033]; material: pond water [ENVO:00002228]; isolation source: pond water containing pink berries ... | reverse complement strand
TATCGTCGCTTGGCCTTGGATAATAAATTCACTTTAGATTTAGAAATGGAATAAGTGGAAGGAAATGAAATGACGGAAAAGCTGAAAATCGAATTTCTCGATCATCTGGTGCTGACAGTCGCCGATATTGCCAGAACCTGCTCCTTTTACAGGCAGGTTCTCGGGATGGAGGAAGTTAGCTTCGGTGGAGGCAGAAAGGCATTACAGTTTGGCAAAAATAAAATAAATCTCCATGAACACGGACGGGAGTTTGAGCCAAAAGCGCAGTGTCCGGTGCCGGGCTCGGCTGATCTCTGTTTTATAACCTCCACTCCCCTTGAGGCTGTGGTCCGCCATATTCTGGCATGCGGAGTGGATATCCTGGAAGGGCCGGTGCAAAGGACTGGAGCGAGAGGGGCGATAGTCTCAATCTATCTTCGCGACCCGGACGGGAATCTCATCGAGTTGTCAAATTACAGCAAGTCCAAAGAGAGAAAGGGTGATGGGGCGGTTCTCTGAACTCCAGGCGCAAGCAGGGGAACTGCCTGATGATGCTCTCCCCTAAATTCTTGCCTTTTTTCCCCGAACCCACCTTGGAGTACAACCTGATGCCGGCTCAATAAGAGGCGGGAACATTCTGCTCCAGTCGTTGCATAATGGAGGCTATGGCCTGATCTTCTGTGGCAAAAATATTATGATCACCGATAACCCGGTAGAGTCCGGTGGCACGCATCACATCGAGGATCTGTTTTTTCACGCCGGAGAAAACAGGATTCACCCCCGCCTCCCGGAGCTGAACCACCAGACGATGCAGCAGCTCCTCACCGGAAGAATCAATATAGTTTATGGCATCTCCCACCACCAGCAGATATTTCGCCTCTTTGTGACCAGCCACCGCAGCCAGCACCGCATCTTCAAAATGGGCGACGTTGGCAAAGTAGAGCGAGCCATCAAAACGTATGGCCGTGAACTTGGTGGAAGTCCTTAGATGGGGATTGACCTGAATGTCACGCAAGGTTCCATCTTCATGGCGTCCAAGAATAGCCACCCGTGGAGACATGGTGCGATAGAGATACAGGCCCAGAGACAGGACCGTGCCAATCAAGATTCCCTTGTCCAGATGAGGTGCGGCAATCAGGGTGACAACAAAAGTCACCAGGGCGACAAATCCATCCGGCCGGCTGGCCTTCCAGATATGTTTGAGTGCCTGGGGAGTAATAAGACCAACCACCGCCAGCACGATAATAACAGCCAGCACTGACTTGGGGAGATGATATAAGCAGGGGGTCAGAAAAAGAAGGGTGGCGGCCACAAAAGTACCATTAAAAACCATGGCAAATCCTGTTTTGGCCCCTGCCTGCAAATTGATCGCTGAACCAGTGAATGAGCCACAGGCCGGATAGGCTTGAAACAGAGAACCACCTATGTTGGCCAGACCCTGACCGATGAGCTCCTGGTTGGGGTCAATACGCTGTTTTTCCTTGCTGGCCATGGCTTTTGCCATGGAGATGGACTCCATGAAGGCCACGAGGGCAATAACCAGGGCGGCGGTCAAAAGTTGCATGATGGCATCAAGGCTCAGGGTGGGGAGACGAAATGAAGGCAGCCCGGAAGGAATTTTCCCGACCACATCCCCGCCTCCAATTAATACCATTTCCCCGTGTTCAATTTTCTTGATGTGCCATTCGTGACTATCCGTCTCAACACCTTGCGGAACGTGGCCAACCTGATAGAGGGTCTGCTCTTTTTTATCATCAGCCTTACCCCAAACAAAATGGAGCAGGTGGACACCGTGCAGGAGCTTGCTGTTTTCCACTTTCAGGGCTTCGATTTCAAGGGTCAGCAAGTCGATTCTGTAGCTCAGCTCAGCCGCCGTTCGTGCCTCATGGAGCTTCTCGGCCTGTCGCAACTGGCTGGAAAGTTTGGTCAGATCTGCGGAATATGCCAGGATCTGCTTTTGCACCGTATCGTATCGGTTCACCAGATCACTGGCCGCTGATGTATGAATGGCCGAGGGTGGGGCACTGCTTTTCTGTTCATAGCCGATAAAATAGCTGAGCGCGGTGGTGACAATAACGGCGATCAGTACACTGGCCTTGGCCAGAGCATGGATCTTTTTCAAGGTCAGCATCAAAATCAACCCAAAACAGGCCATGGCCACGGTGGGCAGGTGGGTCTGGGGGAGATAGGCCAGCATATCCCAAATGTCTTTGAGGAAAAAATCACTGCGTCCTTTGGGGATACCCAGGAGCAGGTCCAATTGTGAAAGGCCGATTATAATGGCTGCGGCATTCATAAATCCAAGAATAACCGGATGAGAGACGAAGTTCACGATGTTGCCGAGTTTGATTGCTCCCAGACTGAGCTGGATACACCCCACCAGCAAAGTGAGAAGCAAGGCAAAACCGACATATTCGTCTGTGTATGGGATGGCAAGGGGGGTGACAGCGGCGGCTGTCATGAGTGAGACGATGGCCACCGGTCCAGTGGCCAGCTGTCGGGATGAACCCCACAGCGCCCCGACTATTGCGGGGATAAAGGCGGTGTACAGACCAAAATAAAGGGGCAGGCCGGAAAGTTGGGCATAGGCCATGGCCTTGGGCACAAGGACAAGGGCCCCGGTGATGCCGGCGATGAGGTCGCTGCGCAGAATGATAAAAGAAACAGGAAACCAGGCAAGAAAAGGAAAAAATCGCACCAACAATGTATTCTTCATATGCCCCTATCCTGTTTATGAGATGAATCGTCGACACAACAACGATAGAGAGCAACGAACATTTCCGGTTCCCCTCAGGCAGTGACCACCAATACCGCGCAAGGTGCCCGCCCAATGACATTCTCCGTCACATGTCCCATAAGCATTTTTGCCATACTGTTTGTTCTTCCTCGCCCGCCAACCAGAATCATATCCACCTTTTCCTTGTCTGCGAACTGAACAATGGAGTCAACAATGTTCCCAACGACAACCAGCGGTTCACAGGATGCCCTTAAGCCTTCTTCCCGAGTCCGTTGGCAGACATCATTGACTAATTTTTGTGCTTGGGGCAGATCCGCCGGATGTTTCACCACGGAGATAACCGTTACTCGCTGCAAGGTCCGACATCGTTGGCCGATACTCAGGAGTTCCCGGGCAGCCATCATACTGTTGGGAGAATTATCAACGGCCAGAAGCACATGCGTGCCCGAGATCGCAAAATCTTTGGGAACAACCAATACCTGAGGAAATCCCTGGCTGATGACTTTCGCAGTCATGTTCCCCACCAGGAGTGACATACGGGCGGCCTTGCCATGCCGTCCCATGATAATCACGTCTGCGTGATGGAGTCGGGCCTGTTCAACAATGGCTTTTGCCGGATCGCTGGTGCTGATAAACAGAACTTCAATGGTGATACCACTATCATCGGCCATCTTGCGAAGCAGCGTAAGATGTGGCTCTATCTCCTGTTGACGCTGAATAAGCAGGGAATGCGCCGCGCTCTGCGATTCCGCGTCAATGATGACCACGTGCAAAACAATGAGTCGGGCATTACGGGCCTGACAGATAAAGATTGCTTCCTGGATAGCTCCATCGCTGTAATTTGAACCATCCGTTGCCAGCAGCAGAATCTTGGCTTCACCAAACAGACTTATTGAATCCTGTTCCATTTTTATTTTCCTGTCGGGGGAGAAAGTAGGTCTCATTATCTGGAAGTTTGTTACAAATGCCGGGCCATTTTACACCCTTTTTCATTCCATGACCAGACTAACTTATTGGAGAAAGCAGATAAAATGCCCCCCTGGTATTGTCGTTGGTCAGGGAAAAGAAGAAAAAAGGAGCAGGGCAATCTTCGCCTTCAGCAGAGTTGCAGGTATGGAGAGAGATCCTGGGCGTGTTTTCCTTGTCTGCTTTTGCCTTCAAGTCATTTCAAGCAGAGCGGACGCAGCATGGAAGGCCCGGTGGCAGGGGGGCATTGCCAGAGTGGGTATCCTGCGATGGCACCTGGTCAGAGTCGAGGGAGTTTTGGCAGGGGAACACCATTGTAAAACATGCCGGTCTTAAAGCGCCTTGCCACATGCTCGGCACGGTTAATCACCTTTTCAGCCGCCGAGGTCGGCAACACGTCGAAGGCTGTTTGACGAAACAGGGCCAGCCATCTGTCGAAGTGCTCCAGACGCAGGGGCAAGGCCGCATGCAGGTCAAACATATTGCCCTGGTAGCGATCGGTGTGCAGGAGCGTATTTGACCAGAAGTTCTCCACTGCCTGGTGATGGGTCTTCCAGTCATGGATGGCCCCCTCTAATATCCCTCGCAGGCAGTCATCAGCAAGGGCTCGCGCGTAAAATTCCCGCACCAGATTCCTGATATCTTCCTCGGTGACGGACTCAGTTTCTGTTTGGATCGTTTTTTCCTGTTCCATTAAAATGTTCCGACTTGTTGAAGAAGATGACGAAAAATGATCAGATCCATTCTTTTTCGGGCATTGTCGCGGGGTTCCTGCCTGATCTACTTTATCCGCCAAGACCAAGGAGCATGAACAGCTCATAGGCCAGGGCGGCCACAAGGCCTGCGGCTGGCAGGGTCAGAACCCAGGCCACCAGCATGGTCTGGGCCACTCCCCAGCGCACGGCGGACAGGCGCTTGCTGGCACCGACACCAAAGATACTGCCTGAGATGGTATGGGTGGTGCTCACCGGCATCCCGAAATGGCTGGTGACAAAGAGGACAATGGCGGAGGTGGTTTCGGCGGCAAAACCGTGTACCGGTTCCAGGCGGATGATCTTGTGGCCCATGGTTTTGATGATTCGCCAGCCGCCCACAGAGGTTCCCAGAGCCATGACGGTGGAACAGGACAGCACCACCCAGGTGGGCACCACGGGTTCGGAAAGAATCCGGCCACTGACCAGGGCCATGGTGATAATTCCCATACTTTTCTGGGCATCATTGAGGCCGTGGGTAAAGGCCATGGCGGCAGCGGAAAGGATCTGCAGATGGCGGAAGATCGAGCTGACCCGGCCCGGGTTTACATTGGAAAGGGTCGTATAGATAAGGCTCATAATCAGAAAACCGAGAAGAAAGCCCATGGTCGGGGAGCCCACCAGCGGGATCAGCACCTTGCGGACAATCCCGTCCCAGAGAACGGCATGGAGGCCGCCGTGGATGATCGCCGCCCCGCACAGTCCACCAATCAGGGCATGGGAGGAACTGCTGGGGATGCCGAAGTACCAGGTGATCAGATTCCAGATGATGGCCCCGACAATGGCGGCCAGAATAACCACCTGAAAGCCGTGTTGATTGGAACCAAGTTCGTGGGTGTAGGCCCTTTCCAGCAGGGCGCGATTGGTGTTTGCCTTCTCCGCCGGCTTGAGGGTGGCCATTTTCCGGGCATTTTCGGCAGTTTTCTGGGGCAGGCTGATCCCGGTGAATCGCTCTTCCGAGTACAAATCCGAGCTGCTGATGATCTGGTTCAAGTCGGCCAGAAGAGCTGCCTGCAAGGCAGGTGAGGGCTCGGAATCGCTGCTGTAGCCAGCCATGAGCTTGCTGGTTTGCGGTGATCCCTGCTCCACCAGAAAACGGGAAACCGGATCCGCCTGGGCTTTCAGTTTGGTGGCGAAGGACGCGGGCTGGTGCAGATCAGCCGTCTGAAAACGGGCGGTATCAACAAGGCCACTGGCCACGGTGACGGCGACGTGGGTGGAGAACAGCGCCCCCAGAAAGTTCAGACAGGCCGCCATGATAATGGCGGTGCGCGGGGAAAGGACCCTGGTGGAAACCACGGTGGCGATGGCATTGGCGGTATCGTGAAAGCCGTTAATGAAGTCGAAGAGCAGGGTGAAGACGACCACCAGGACGAGGAGAAGGGTCAGGCTATGCATATTTCACGACGACACTTTCAATGGTATGGGCAACATCCTCACATCTGTCCACGGCGGCCTCGATGCGGTCATAAATTTCTTTCCATTTGATCACCCTGATCGGGTCGGCGTTGGGGGCGTTGATCAGGTTGGCCAGGGCCCGACGAAAGGCCCCATCGTGTTCCTTTTCGATCTGATGAATGTGTTTATAGATTCCTTGAATATTCTCCAGGCTGGGCTGGGTGCGTAACACCCTCACCGCATCCAGGGTGGCCTCGGTGATCCGCACCAGCTGGCTCACCAGAAGCTCCATATCCGGTCGGACATTGGCAAACTGATAGAGGGCCAGACGACCGGTGCAGGCCTCAATGGATTCGGTGACATCATTGAGCTCACCGGACAGGGCATGGAGATCTTCCTTGTCCAGCGGGGTGACGAAGGTGGCGTCGACCAGATTGGCAAGACTGCGTGCGACTTGATCGGCCTCAATCTCAATCTCTTTGATTTTTTTGGCATATTGACCCCGATTTTCGAAGTCGTTAATTAACTCCTGAAAAGTCCGGGCCGCAAACAACGCGGCCTTGGCCTGTTTTTCCAGTAATTCGTAAAAGACATTTTTTTTCTTGCCTGATCCGGGGAAACGCAAAACCTTACCTCCTTTGATTCAGTGAACGGAAATGGCTTTCCGCTGGAATGATTCATGTTTGTTCAAAAAGTGTTAAAAAAGGGACAGATTCTCATCCACCCGATCTTGGAGCCCGGATTCCATCCTCCAGCCCCGCAAGGTCAGGAACTCAGGGACTTTCTGACCTTCCTCAGGTCTCGTGGAGCCCAGGGTTTGGGGCGGCCATGAAAACCCGGCGGATGCCCCCCTGGAGCCCCCTGCTCTTACCTGATTGGAATATTTTTTTTAATATACGGGACATGGCTGGAATATTCAAGCCTGACCTCTCCATCATTTTTCGAGTTGTGCTTTTTGCAACCAGTTCACTGCAAGCCGCTTGGAGCACCGTGCACGGGAAGGCGGTTTTTCGCCACTGATTCCCGGCCTTCGAATACTCAGAACCGGGAAGGCCTGGGTGGGGCTCCCTGCCCTTTCTGCCGCAGGTGTCCAAGGGTCGGCATGAATCCCGGCAAAGGGCTGGCAGGCGGGGGCGGAAGGGTGCCCGGTTTGCCGGCAGGACATGACCGCCCATGGCGATATATGGGAACTGTTTGACAATGAAACGGTTCATGGTAAAGTGTCGCACTTGGCTTACAGGAAAAATTGGTCAAAAGCTCGGCACGGAGATGACGACCGTCAGAGTTGCATCGGCAACGGCCTCGATGAGCCCCATGGGAAGAGCCTTTCAGATACCATTTGTCTATGAAAGGAGTCCCGCGGATGATCATGGACAACGAAGCACTTTTTTTATTTTATCAGAAGGAACAGCCATGGGAGCAACAATGGGAACAGCAAGGGGAGCAGGAAAGCAGAGCCCGACAGACTGGACGAAAACAAGCTGGCACAATTTCACCGCCCTGCAGCAGCCGAATTGGCCGGATACGGAGACCTATGACCAGGTACTGGCCAATCTCTCCCGTCTGCCGCCGCTGGTGTTTGCAGGCGAGATCCGCGAGCTGAAGGCGATGCTGGCCAAGGCCGTGGTGGGGGACGCTTTTTTGCTCCAGGGCGGCGATTGCTCCGAAGATTTTTCCCAGGTGACGGCTCCCAAGATCAGGGAAACCCTGAAGGTCCTTCTCCAGATGGCCGTTATCTTGACCTACGCGGGCGGCAAACCGGTGATCAAGCTGGGCCGCATTGCCGGCCAGTTTGCCAAACCCCGCTCGGCGGATACGGAGATGGTGAACGGGGTGGAGCTTTCCTCCTATCGGGGGGATATGGTCAACAGCCCGGATCCCGTAATGGCGGCGCGGATTCCGGACCCGAACCGGATTTTACAGGGGTATAATATGGCGGCCTCCACCCTGAATCTGTTGCGGGCCTACACCCGTGGAGGATTTGCCGCCCTGCACCGGGTGCATGCCTGGAATCAGGAGTTTGTGGTTCAGTCGCCCATGGGCCGCTCCTATGAGCGTCTGGCCAAGCAGATCAGTCAGGCCATCCAGTTCATGGAGACCATCGGCATTGCCACGGACAATCCCCAGATCAATCAGGCCCAGTTCTTCACCTCCCATGAGGCCCTGCTCCTTGGCTATGAAGAGGCCCTGACCCGGGAGGATTCCACCGCCAGCGGCGGCTGGTATGACTGTTCCGCCCATATGCTGTGGATTGGTGAACGAACCCGGCAGGTGGATGGCGCCCATGTGGAATTTCTGCGCGGGGTCCTCAATCCCATCGGGGTCAAGATCGGCCCCGATTATGACCTGGAGAACGTCAAGCGGCTGATCACCGCCTTGAACCCTGACAATGAAGCGGGCAGGCTGACCCTGATCACCCGTCTGGGGATGAAGAAGGTGGAAAAGGTGCTGCCACCCCTGCTGCGTGAGATGAAAAAAGAGGGCTTCAATATTGTGTGGAGTTGTGATCCCATGCACGCCAACACCTACACCGCCGAGTCCGGCCACAAGACCCGGAATTTTAATGATATCCTTTCTGAAATCACCTGTTTTTTCGAAACCCACTGGGCCGAGGGGACGATCCCCGGCGGTATCCATCTGGAGATGACCGGGGATAACGTCACCGAATGCACCGGCGGGGCCCGTAATATTGTTGATGCGGAATTGGCGAACAACTACATGACCACCTGCGATCCCCGCCTCAATGCCGAGCAGAGTCTGGAAGTGGCCTTTCAGATTGCCGACATGATCAGGAGCTGAGGGCATCCTGCTCCCTTGGAGAGGTTGCGACAAAACTCTCCAGTCGCCCATTTTATTGTGCCCTGCCCCATCCATATCGGACCATGCCAGGGCATGGAGTATGGGTATCTCTTTTTGCCACGATGGGCGCGCATGGGGGCAAATCCGGTACGAAACGGGTGGAAAAAGGCGGCGCGATGGGGACGGCTGGCGGCTTGCACGGCAAGACCGTCAGCTTCCAGGGGCTTCCGTTGCGATGGCAGAGCCTGTCCTTGCACTGCAATCAGTCACAAAACACTGTCCACCTTCAAGGTCAACCCGCGATGAATAAAAACATACCAATGATCAGGAAATTTATCCCTCTGGCATTCTTCCTCTTTCTCTTTGTGGCCGGAATAGCGCTGAATGAACCACAAAGGGTTCTGGAACAGGCCTTGCGGATCTGCCTGGACTGCATGGGAATAGGGTAAGCAGCTCGTATTCCAGAGAGCACCATCCGCGTTCTTACCATTACAAAATGCCCATCACGTCCATGGAAACTTTCAGAAAATTTATCCAGTTTCTTGTAACGATACTCACCAATGGCTACGTACTTTTTCCGTGGACCCGAAATATATACCAGGGACCGCTGAAAACCCTTTGTTCACCTGGCTTGAATTGTTACTCCTGTCCAGCGGCCACGACCGCCTGCCCCATCGGAGCAATTCAGCAGTTATTGCTTGGAATCCGCTTTTCCATCGAAACCGGATCATACTATGTAGGCTCCTATGTCTTCGGCTTCATTGGCATTATTGGGGCCCTCACCGGCCGATTCACCTGCGGATGGCTCTGTCCATTTGGACTTATCCAGGAATTGCTTCATAAAATACCCTCCGGGAAAAAAATAGTCCTCCCCAGACCACTGAAATATGTCCGATATTTCGTCCTTGTTTTGCTCGTCATCGCTTTCCCGCTGTTTCTTACAGACGAGTGGGGGATGGGAAAACCCTGGTTTTGCAAATATTTGTGTCCCGCCGGGACCCTGGAGGCAGGCATACCATTAATTATCCTGCAACCGGATCTCCGGGCGACGCTGGGCTATCTCTTTTATAACAAGCTCTTCTGGATGGCCCTTTTTCTCTCCTTGAGTATTGTCTCCAGTCGTCCATTCTGTCAAACAACCTGTCCGTTGGGGGCATTTTACGGATTATTTAACAAGAGAAGCATCATTCAACTGCACCTCGACGAATCCAACTGCACAAACTGCGGGGCCTGCCTGCACGTATGTCCCATGAATATCCAGTTTAGTAAAAACGCTCAGAGCAGTGAATGTATTTATTGCCTGCGCTGCATGACCACGGCGTGTAAATTTAATGCGATATCACTACAATGTGCAGGAATTCCAGTGACACGCCCGTTGAAAAAACAAAATAGCCAGCCTGCCGCCTAAAAAAATTCGGACCTCTTCCCCATATTTCGCATACCCACTCCCTTGTCATTTCCAGTGAAGGGAGAAATCATGTTCTCCGGGGCCGCGACAAGACCATTACATGACCGTGGATATGACAGGGCTGAGAAAAATAAGCCCATCAGGAATGCCTCTAAACGGGTAACTATTCAGCATCCAAAGTTGATGCAGTACTTATTCCAACGCGGGCAACAAGCCCGCAACCCAATAATCCGTACAATATGAGCCGCTTCTTTTGTATAATGAAAAATATCAACAAATTTCGTAACTATTCAGCATC
>JACDZJ010000471.1_pt1 | contig 10380 bp, 11 predicted proteins | sample 7365721 | NCBI WGS metagenome assembly JACDZJ01 (sample SAMN15143480, study PRJNA637477) | pond metagenome | biome: freshwater wetland ecosystem [ENVO:00000243]; feature: pond [ENVO:00000033]; material: pond water [ENVO:00002228]; isolation source: pond water containing pink berries ... | reverse complement strand
CGCACCGTTGCTGGGTGTCACTGAAATATGTGCCTCAAAAGTGTCAAACTCGGGTATACCATGGCAATCATTTCCCGATTGGCTACACAAACGCTTATCCAAGACCGCTGCATGATCGATTTGGTGATATTCTTCGCTTCGTTTACTTGGTAGCCACCAGCATCGAACTGATAAATCTTACTGTTGTGTCATTAATAACAATGTATTGTAGTTGCTTCTTCGACTGCTTTCGGAGGAGCGATGAGTGTGAGCCTGCGGTTTGATCGATATATGGAGCATTTGGCAGCGGCACTTGGGCATATGGATCGGCGTGCAGGGCTTACGGGCTACTGGACCGGACTGATGATGCCGTTGTCGCGCAAGAGTGTGGAGCCGATGGCGGCGCGGGTGGAGTCACTGCGCGCCAGCGCTCGGCACCAATCGCTGCACCACTTCGTCGCCAAGGCGGAATGGTCGGATGAAGATTTGCTGCGACGAGTCAGTCAGTGGAGCGTGCCGAAGATGGACCTGTCCAAGGGGGGCTGGATCATTGACGACACGGGTTTCCCAAAGAATGGAAATCATTCGGTGGGGGTGGCACGGCAATACTTTGGGATGTTGGGCAAGCAGGACAACTGCCGGGTCGCCGTCAGCATTTCCCTAATTTAGCCCTTTTTCCATTCGAGCCACTATTGATGATTTCCGCCAACTACCTGCTTGCCTTACCGGTTGTCGCCATCCTCGCATGGCTGATTGGCAGTTATCTCGAAAAAACCAGGGCAGCCAGGCAACGAGCAGCATTGGTGGCCAAACACACTTCAGAAATTGAAGAGGCACATCAGGATTCAGCAACTCGAGTCGCCCAGGAGTCTGCCAAAGCCGAACAAATAAGTCGTGACTTCGAGGGGGAGATTGCCCGCCTGACACAAGAAAGTTCGCATATTGCTTCAGAGATGGCTGACATGCAACATATTGTCGCATCGAGAGAGGAAAGCTTGACGGAACTGGAAAACTTGCGCCAGGCCAGCCATTCCCTTAAATCCGATTTGCATCACAGCATCACCAATCTTGCTGAAGAGGTTGGGCAGCTACGCGAGATTGCCCTGACTTTCGAGCATTGGCATGATGAGATGAACACATTGATGGTGCAAAACCGTGAAATGCGCAGGCAAAACAGCGAGTTTGGCGACATCGTCAAGTATGTTGTCCTGCTCTCGCTGAATGCCGCCATTGAGGCGGCACGCGCCGGTGAGGCTGGCCGTGGTTTTGCTGTCGTCGCCGATGAAGTTCAGGTACTGGCGGTTCGCTCTGACGCACTGTCGAAGGATTACAGCAAAAGCCTCTACAAGAACGACCTGACCACAACAGCTACTTTCCAGGAAATCCAGGCTGACGGCAAAATGATCATCGGCGCCATCAGCAGTATCGAATCCCTGATCAGTCAACTGAAAACGCGGATCAACAATTGAGTAATCTCATGATCAGCTCAGCGGCGGTACAAGGGCTTGACTCCATCTTCACCAAGGCTGCGCGAACCAGTTTGGTGGTCAATGCTGTCGATCAGATCCAGATCGATAAATTGCCAGGCAGCAAGGTAATCGCCCCCCCGGAAGACCGCTTTCTTGTTCTAACCATCTCGTCCTACCGCTTTCGACTGCTGACCATGCTTCACTATTCGCGGAACAAGCTTACTAACGCCTATTTCAACAAGGCCGGCGACCTTGCAATGTTCGACAACAATTTCGGCGAGTACGGCAATCTCTGCTGTGGCGCGATGAAGCGGGATATCGGTCGATATTTCATGCACCTCGGTTTATCGACGCCCTTCACCCTTGACAACAAATGCATGTCATACCTGAGTGAACTCAAGCCAGCCCATGTCATTCAGTACAAGATTGACATCAATCAAGGCGTCGGCCTGCATGCCACGCTTTGCCTGTGCGCCTATGGCGAGATCCACTTCGAAGTGGCCAATGAAGACCACCAGGTTGACACCGGCGGTCTGGAACTTTTTTGATGGCAACATGACTTCCTTTATATCCTCCCGGTGTCAAAGCATGACGGACAAACTGGTAAGCAAGGTATTGATTCTGGATGACGGGGGTGATGCCTCGCTCGCGATCAAGCAGTTCTGCGATGAAAGCAACCTCGTCGGCCTGAAAGTACGCAAGAACCGGTTGATGGCGGTATTGAAATCCAACATCGACCTTGGCGCCATCCTATATTCCGAAAACTATGGTCATACGCCGGATGAAAATGCCGATATCGTTCTTCGCATCCATGCCATCCGTCCGGAATTGCCGATCATCCTGCGCCGTGAAAACGATGCGACACTTGATGGCGTAAATGAATCGGTCAGGCGTACTTTCTGCGCCGCTTACACACTCGCGGACATGAGTGGTCTCAAGAAAGTTATCGACGAGTACATCTTCAGCCTGGTCTACCCCAACGCGCTGGTGCGCGGCATTTCAGAGATCACGGATAACATCCTGACGAACCAGTTCAAGCAACTGGCCGTCCAGTGGGACACGCCGTACATCGTGCGCGATCGCGTGATCTTCGGTGAAGTCTTCAGCCTGATCCCGATCGAAAGCTCGTGGTGCCGCGGTTACATGATGCTGCAAACCGAGGAAGACGCCATCCTAAGCATTCTCAACAGCCATACAACCTTCCCGACCTCAAACTTCCGCGACGTCAACAGTCTCCTCGGCGAGATCACCAACCTTATCTGGGGTGGCTTCAAGAACCGTTTCATCGCTGATGCCACCGCAATTGCCGCGAACCAGATTCAGGTGCCGCTGATTGTGAACCACAAGCACAAGTACATCTCGTTCGGCACCGAGAACCCGCAATTGTGCTTCTTCTACACCCTGAGCGATGCCGCGACGGGCAAAACGGTCAAGCTCTACCAGCGCTTTGTCTTCAATCTCAACTGGTCACCCGAAGACTTCAAGGAAATCGTTCAGGACACGAACGAATTGATGGCAACCGGCGAACTGGAGCTGTTCTAACCCATCCTTGTGGAGGACTCTGAAATGGCAAAAATTCTGATTGTCGATGACTCGAGCACGGTGCGCGATGAAGTGGCCGGGTTTCTGAAAGACAATGGTCTCGATGTGGCCACGGCCGTCGATGGCAAGGACGGGCTGGCGAAGGTGAAAGCCGATCCCGGTCTCAAGTTGGTCATCAGCGATGTCAACATGCCCAACATGGACGGCCTGACCATGGTTGAAAAGATTCGTGGCGAATTGAAGAACACCACAATCAACGTCATCATGCTGACCACCGAAGGCAGCCCCAGCATGAAGGAGCGCGGCAAGGCCGCCGGCATCAAGGGCTGGATCGTCAAGCCGTTCAACGGCCCGGCCGTACTTGAGTCTCTCAAGAAACTCGTTGCTTGACAATCTCAGTCGCCGTATCGGTAGCACCGACATTTTCAGGCGGGTTTCTCGTCGCGAAATAAGTTACGTTTCACGTTGGAAGGCATGATCATGCATGACAATCTGGATAATAAGTCAGCGGTGACGCTTACTGAAAATGAGCAACAGGCCAACCCGATGCGCAAGATCATCGCGTTGGTCGGCATCGCGATTGTTATTTTCCTGGCATTTACGACCTTCAGCGTCAATGTCTCCTTCCAGAGCAGCGATCACCTGACCGAGATCAAGGATCTCTATTTCCCGGTACTTGAACGTGTTGATGCCAACATCGTGCGGCTCGACAAGATGGAGGAAACTTATACCCAGGCCGTCATGATCGGTGAGAAGGACATGATTGCCGATGCCGAGGAGCATTTCGCCAAGGCAGATGCAGCCTTCGCAGAAATGCTCAAGCTCTACCCGGCACGACAAGTAGACATCACCCGCCTGCGCGAACGGTTCGGCGACTACAAGAACTCTGCCGGCAAGGCGACCACCTTGATGCTCGAGGATGCCGGCAGCAAGTCGAAGGAAGCCACCGACAAGATGATCGGCGAGTTGAAAGAACTGCGCCAGCAAATCCAGAACTTCCGTGCTTCCAGCTATGAGAATTTCGTCGATACGCTGGCCCAGTCCCAGCGTGCCGTCAAGCTCAACCTCTACATGGGGATGGCCATCGGGTTGATGAACCTGATTTTCATGGGGGTGCTGGTCTTCTTCATCCGCAACAACGTGCGCATGATGGGTGTGATCGCGGAGCAAAACGCCAGTCTGGAGCGCAAGGTTGCCGAGCGCACCGCCGAGCTGAGCCAGAAAACCAACGACATCAACGCCATGCTGCAAAACATGAACCTCGGCGTGTGCACAGTGATTTCAGGCAACCTGATCCATCCCGAATACTCCAACTACATGCGCATCATTTTCGATGTGGATGAACTTGCGAATGCGTCCATGATGACCACGCTGTTCGCCCATGCCTCGCTCGGCGTCGATACGCAGGACCAGATCGAGGTTGCGCTGTCGGCCATCATTGGTGAAGACGCGATGATGTTCGATTTCAACGGGCACCTGCTCCCCCGCGAAACGACCCTGGTCGCCCCTGACGGAAAACAGAAAATCCTCCAGATGGACTGGAGCCCGATTCTCGGTGAAGACGGCACCGTCGACAAGGTGCTGCTGATCGTGCAGGACGTCACCCACCTGCGCGAACTCGAACTCGCCTCGGCCCACCAGAAGGAAGAACTGGATATCATCGCCCAACTGATAAAGGTCTCGATTGGCAAGTTCAACGACTTCGTCGCTTCGGCCAAAAAGTTCATTGAAGCAAACCGTGAACTGATCCAGTCCCGCGACAAGATCGACCCTGAGGTGGTTGCATCCCTGTTCCGCAACATGCACACCATCAAGGGCAATGCCCGCACATACGAATTTCGTCTGATTACCGACGCCGCCCATGCGGCCGAGCAGGAATACGACAAGTTGCGCAAGAATCCGGAGGCCGTCTGGACTCCCACGCAAATGCTGTCAGAACTCAACGCGGTCAGCCAAGCTATTCAGCGCTACTTGGTGGTCAGCGAGGACAAACTCGGACGCAAGGGTCGCGCCTCCGACTTGCTTTCCGTGCGGGGGGCCTTCGTCACCAATGATGAAATCAATACCTTGCAGTCGCTGGTAGCCTCCGTTCCTACTGCACCGGCCACCCTGTGCCGGGCGGTGGAGCGGCTCGGACTCATCCCACTGGAACGTCTGGTATCTGGTGCCATCGATTCCCTCTCATCTCTGGCCAAAGAACTGAACAAACCCACCCCGGATGTCGTATTGAACGATGGCGATGTCGCCTTCAACAACCAGTTTGCGGTGGCACTGAAGAGCTCTTTCATGCACATCGTGCGCAACTCGCTGGACCATGGCATTGAGGCGCCTGATGAACGCAAAGCAGCCGGCAAGCCAGAATCCGGCAAGCTCACCTTCACCTACATAAAGAGTGGTGACCGGACGGAACTCCACATCGGCGACGATGGCCGTGGACTGGCGCTGCACCAGCTCTATGAAAAAGGAGTGGCGATCGGCACCTTCGTTTCCGGCACGCCGCCCGAGCCAGCCGCCGTAGCCGACCTGATCTTCGCCTCGGGCCTGTCGACCGCCACGCAGGTAACGCAAGTGTCCGGTCGCGGCGTCGGCATGGATGCCGTGCGTGCCTTCCTCAAGGAGCAAGGTGCGAATGTCCGTATCCAGTTGAGCGAGGTTTCCGGAGAACTTGGCTACACTCCCTTCAAGTTCATCATTGATCTGCCGGCCAGCGCGCTCCACCATTGAAGTGGCAAACCCATGATTGATCTGTCACTCACCAGCAAGCTGCTGCTCGAGCATGATCCCGTGCAGGCGGATGCGATCCGTGGCTACTGCGGCACACGTTTGGCGCCATGCTGAGCTTGATCCCGCTCGAAAGCAGTTGGTGTCGCGGCTACGGGCAGCAACATTCAGGTTCCCTGCTGATCAACCGCCAGCACGGCTACCACTCCTTCGGCACGGAAAACCCGCAACATTGCTTCCGCTACACCCAGCAGGACGAAACGGGCAAGCGCAGCTTCGATATCGACCAGCGCTTCATCTTCAACCTCCACTGGGCCCCGGACGATTTTTTCAGAGCAGGCAGCAGCATCCGAGCAAGGCGTCGGAACCGGCGGACTGGAAGTGTTTTGAAAGTCGGCGCTGGCAGGACGGCAATGGAATGAAACTTAACTAGGAGCATACTTCATGAAGCAATCCCTTTTGAAACCTACGATAGTCTGCGCAGCACTGGCAGCCGCGTTACCTGCCCTTGCGTCCGACGACCTGCGCATCAGCGGTTTCGGTACCGTCGGCGCGGTGCATTCCGACAACAACGATGCCAATTTCCTCGTCAACTTAAACATGCAACCCAACACTGCCGGCGCCGGCATGCAACAGGGCACCAGCCTCAGCCTCGACACCAAGTTCGGGGTGCAAGTGGATTACACGGCCACTTCGTGGCTGTCCCTGACGATGCAGGCGGTTTCGCGCCATGGGCCGCGCAGCAGCTGGACGCCGGAGATTGAGTGGGCCTTCGCGAAATTCAAGGTAACTCCCAACCTGGATGTGCGCGTCGGTCGCATCCGGCCTGACTTGTATATGTTGTCGGACTACCTCGATGTGAACTACGCCAACCCCTGGGTACGCCCGCCGACATCAGTCTATTCGCAGATACCGATTTCCCACATCGTGGGCATGGACATGATCTGGCGGCAGAGCATTGGCGACGTCAACCTGACCGTCCAGCCCTTTGCCGGCCAAACGGATATCAAGTTTCCCGACGACATGCGCTTGGAATCCAAGAATCTGCTCGGTATCAAGCTGAACGCCGAGATCGGTGAATGGAACATCCGCTTCGGTCATACCGGCAGTTATATAACGTTAGACGTTCCGGACCTTGAAGCCAATCGACCGCTGTTGAACAATCCTGCGTTGATTCCAATCGGAGGCGGCTTCACTCTCGGTCAAGCTTTCGGCGGCATAACCACATTGCCGACAGCCAGCCAAGTTCTGACCGATATTTATCCAGATCACAAGTACAGCACTTTCACTTCGCTGGGTTTCGCCTGGGACAATGGCGATTGGCTGGTATCCGGTGAATATGCGGTGCGTAAACTCGATTTTTTCGACCCCGACACCACCAGTTGGTATCTGTCGGCCGCCTACCGGGTCGGCAAATGGACTCCGTACATTGTGTATTCCGACCTCACGGTTGATTCCCGCGCAGACTACACCATCTCTTCCTACAAAACAGGCCTTGGTGCAGTCGCCGACGCCTACGCCAATAGTGCCTTGAGTGCTCTTGGTACAGAAATGGTTAGATACAACCCTACCGGCCAGTCGGTCTGGACACTCGGTACCCGTTACGATCTGATGAAGGGTGTCGCACTCAAGGGCCAATGGGATATCTACAAGACGCGTGAGGCCAAGGGCCATGATAATTTCTACCGCGGTTGGTTCGGCCCAATCCCCAATGCCGCCAATACCAATACCAACTTCACTGGGAAGTCGCAGACTGTCAACGTCCTCAGCTTCACCATGGATTACGTGTTTTAAGGAGCCCAGCATGAAAACAAAAACTATCAGCCTGATTGCTGCCTTCCTGCTGGCACCGACTTTCTGGGTCGAGACGGCTAACGCAGAAGTGGTGGTGGTCGTTAGCGCCAATAGCCCGGTGGCTTCGCTGACCAAGGATCAGGTCAGCAACATTTTTCTAGGCAAGACATCTACCTTTCCCGGCGGAGAGCAGGCCATTCCGATCGAACTGAGCGAAGGCGCCGCACAACGCGACGAATTTCACAGCAAGGTGACCGGCAAGTCGGCCAACCAATTGAGGGCCTATTGGTCGAAGATGATGTTTTCGGGCCGAGCCACTCCGCCCAAGGAGGTGTCGAATGTCGCCGAAGGCAAGAAACTTATTGCCGACAACCCGAGCAGCGTCGGCTACATCGACAAGGCGGCCGTCGATAGCAACGTCAAGGTCGTCTTCCAGTAGCACCTTGGAAGTGTTCAGAAAGTCGGCGCGCTAGGCAACGGGAAAGACGGCAGCGCCGATTTTTTGCTGGCAGCAGCGCTAGGGCACTCTCCTGCTGCCAGCTTTCCCACCTGCTGTGCCTGCTGCAATTTAAGCGCCAGCGGAAGGGCGCCAGCAACAGGCATGCAAAACATCGCGGCATGGCCTCGCGGTCGCGGATGGCGGTCGTGGTGTTCGATTACCGGACGAGCCGCTCGGGGGGCCCACCGAGACCGTACCGCTCTGGCAAAGCTCGATCAACTCCCGCTTGGCACCTTCATCATCGGTGCAGTTCCCGCTTATCCCACATCGCACCAGGGGTTTGAGAAAAGCCGACAGCCTCTCTTGGAAAATTGGTGCCATTGGGATCGGGTACCGCCACCAGTAGAGCGGCGCCAATTGGGGAGTGGCGCTGTGGTGCCCAACTTGCGACGACAAGGTTACTGCCAGACCTCTCTGAAGCACCGGGGTAGCCCTGGCGTAAGATAGCAATGGCACTACCGCCGGCTACTTGAGAACGTCCCGATCGTTCTCATCTATTCGTCACCTGAAACGCATTCCGAGGAATACCCCATGTCATCTCGAATTCTTGCTCTGCTGGCACTGTTGGCAACTGTCTTGTCTGGCTGCGGATACAACACCTTTCAGTCCAGCGAGGAAGCAACCAAGGCAGCCTGGTCGGAAGTCCTCAACCAGTATCAGCGTCGCTCTGACCTGGTTCCCAACCTCGTCAATACCGTCAAGGGCTATGCCGCTCACGAGCAAGAGGTGCTGACCCAGGTTACGGAGGCACGCGCGCAGGTGGGCAGCATCCAGGCTACCCCAGAGTTGGTGAATAACCCGGAAGCCTTCGCGAAATTCCAGCAAGCGCAGGCCGGACTCTCCAGCGCGCTATCCAGACTGTTGGTGGTTTCGGAAAATTACCCGCAGCTCAAGGCGGACGCTTCATTTCGGGATTTGCAGTCCCAACTGGAAGGCACCGAGAACCGCATTACCGTTGCGCGCAATCGCTACATCAAGGCAGTGGAAGCCTACAACGTCGCCGTGCGCAGCTTCCCAAACAACCTGACGGCGATGGCGTTTGGTTATCAACCCAAGCCGAACTTTGCTGTGGAAAACGAAAAGGCGATCTCGACGGCGCCCAAGGTTGATTTCGCTCCCGCCAAGTAAGCATCAGGACCGGTCCGGTTTCGTCATGATGCGGCAATGGCTGGCACGGGGTTTCGCGGTTCTGATGCTACTCAGTGCCGGCATTGCGCTCGGCCAGCAGTACGTCCCGATCCCTCCGCTGAAGGCTCGCATCACTGACTTGGCTGGTGTCCTGCCGGCAGATGGAAAGTCCAGGCTTGAAGCCCGGCTGGCGACATTTGAGCAAAGCAAAGGCAGCCAGTTGGCGGTGCTCGTCGTACCGACGACACAGCCGGAATCGATCGAGCAGTATTCGCTCCGGGTTGCCGAGGCCTGGAGACTCGGTCGCAAAGGCATCGATGACGGCGCCTTGCTGCTGGTGGCGGTCAGCGACAAATCCCTGCGCATCGAGGTTGGCTATGGACTCGAGGGGGTGCTGACCGACGCTGTTGCCAAGCGCATTATCAGCGAAGTCATCGTGCCTTACTTCAAACGGGGCGACTACGCCGCCGGCATTGACGCCGGCATCGATGCCATGATTGGAGTGATCAGCGGCGAAGCCTTGCCCGCGCCATCCAAAAGTAGTCCGGATGGTTCCGGATCCTTGTACGGCTCCCTCGAATCCATATTGCCGGTGTTGATTGCGGGGGTGTTCGTCGTCGGAGGGGTGCTGCGTGCAATCTTAGGCCGGTTGATTGCCGCAAGCATTATGGGCGGTGTAGCCGGCCTCATTGCCTGGCTGCTGGTTTCATCGATTGTCGTTGCCGGCATCGTCGGGGCCATCGCATTTTTTGTTGCGCTGTTCGGCGGGATGGGCGGGCGCGGCATCGGGGGAGGCGGGTTCTCGACCGGTGGCGGCAGCTCCGGCGGCGGATTTTCTGGCGGTGGGGGTGGTTTTGGCGGCGGTGGTGCCTCGGGGAAATGGTAATGGGAATCTCGCGTCTGATTCATCATCTGCTGCTGCCTGACTGGTGGGTCATGCGTACCTTCCCCAAGTCTGCCCAGACTGAGGTGGAAAAGGCGATCAGCAGATCGGAAACGCTGCATCTGGGGGAACTCCGGTTTGTGGTCGAGGCCGGCCTGTCCATAGACAGTTTGTGGTCCGGCCAATCACCCCGTGATCGGGCCGTCGAGGTCTTTTCGAAACTGAAGGTGTGGGACACCGAGTACAACAGCGGGGTGCTGATCTACCTGCAACTCACGGATCGACAGGTCGAGATCATCGCTGACCGGGGAATCAACCTATTTTCCTCAGTTAGCAGCATGAGCCGGAAATTTCAGTGGGCCCCG
>JACDZJ010000470.1_pt1 | contig 10394 bp, 13 predicted proteins | sample 7365721 | NCBI WGS metagenome assembly JACDZJ01 (sample SAMN15143480, study PRJNA637477) | pond metagenome | biome: freshwater wetland ecosystem [ENVO:00000243]; feature: pond [ENVO:00000033]; material: pond water [ENVO:00002228]; isolation source: pond water containing pink berries ... | reverse complement strand
CTACCAAACCCGCGTCCGTCGTTGGCTATGAGGCCCCGCGCCGCGCCGACTTTTCGACGCAGCAGCTTGAACTATCGCCCAACTACTTGAGCGAGTTGCAATGTCATCATCGTATGATCCTCCCTTGGGCACGATTATGGGCACAGTTTCGAGGAATGACCCATGATCCCGGTGCCTGATTGCGGCAGTGTACCGCCTTGTCATCGGCCTATATGGAAAACGCGCGGGGGCACGTACCGAGGGAGAGGGAAAACAGGTGTCAGCGGGAAGGATGCCGACAGACATGCGGGTCAATTGGTTTCGGCTGCTGACCGACCTCAAGCGCGCGGGCCTCAGTATGTACGCGGTCGCCGATCTGACCGGCATCCCGCGCACCACGATCAGCAACTATCAGAACGGGGGAGAGCCGAAACATTACAACGGCGAGGCCCTGGTCGAACTTTGGCTCCAGACCATCGACTGCACACGCGAAAGGCTTCCACTTTCACCCATCGAGCTGTCAGCCGCAAAAACCAGGTGAAGGCCAGACGAACTCTACTCAGCTTCACTGATGCGCTTCTTCGCTTCCTCGATCAGCGCGACGCGCTTGTCCCGCGTCAGTTGGTCAATCTGATCGACAGCGATCCCGGCCTCCAGCATCAACGAGTATTGCGCAGCGAGGCCAGCTCGTTCGCGCTCAAATGCCTTTCGGTAATTGTCTGGGGGAGCGTAATGCTGCGCCCTGCGGTGTGCTTCCCGGTTGATCAGGTGCCGGGCGTCACGCGGCAAATCCGAAACACCTGGCCGCATGTCAGCAGACGACCGCCAGCAGTTCGACCAGATCGCGCACCTTGCCGGCGTCTATCGTCAGCCCCTTGCGGCTCGGCACAAAGTCGGCCCCGCCGGCCGGCTGATACCAGACCCGCACATCGACGACCGGCCGCCCCTTCCAGGTGCCGCGCGACACCCGAACCTCTGCTGTATCGGTCTTGCGAATGCTGCCGACGACAGTCTCCATCATCTACCGCCCACCTACAGCCGCAGCCATATCCGGCGCGCGCATCCGATCCACCCCGGCGCCTGGTTCCCACCAAAACCGCTGATCCCAATCGTCCCGCGCCCTATCACGCATCCTACCCAGGTAGCCGGGGCTAAGATGTTCTTGCATCTCGTGGAAGAACATGTGGTCGAGTGCGGCCTTGCCATACCAAAGGTTTACGAAGGGAAGGTTCTGCCGACTGAAGCGCAGCAGCTCGGCGCCGGCATTCGTTCGCCGCCCCTTCAGCATATCGCCGACGTTGCCGGCTGTCAGATTCGCCAGATCGAAGCCGGCCCCGAAGATCGGCCCGCCCAGAGTGCCGGCCCAATTCGGAACGCCCCCGCGATTCTGCCCGCCCATGCCGGTGTAAAGAAGAAGGTCACCATAGATACCGGCGCCACCGCCTTGCACAAACGCTGCCGCCCAGAACTTCGGGTCGGTCATGTCGCGCGGGTCTTTCCCGTCCTTCATGTCTTTCGACTGTAAGGACAGGGCGCCGAACATCGTCACGCCCAACATGAGCGAGGCAGCATAGCCGGCTGTCCCCATGCCGCTGTCCATCTCAGCCGCCCGGCGCATGTGCCGCGAGATCATCGCCAAGGGGAAAGACTTGAACAGCGCCAGGGAACGCAGGAACTCGCCCTCGATGGTGCCCTTCTGGGTACTGCGCGTGACTGCGGCCCGCGTCATCAGGTCAGGAGCGACGACGGCATAGTCCGACTCGTCGCTGATGAAGCCGAGCAGCTTGGCCGTCGCCTGATCGCGCAGCGTCGCCGGTCTGTCAATACCGGCCAGGGACTCGTCGGGAATCGCCCGGATTGCCTCCGGCGTCAGCATGGCACTACCCCGCCAGTTCTCTGGCTGCGCAAGCTGCCAGACTTGCCAGTCCGCCGCGCTGATGCCCTTGGCCTCAAGACGGCCCCGATCCGAGGCTTCCAAGGCTGCCCAATCGACGCGCGAGAGCTTGCCGAGGGACCCCATCATCGTCACAGAGAAACCGCGCCGCAGGGCGTCCGTCCAAGCTTGCAGGAGGGATAGCCGCATGGTCATGTTCGCCAGGCGAGACGACCAGCCTTGCCCGATGTTGCCCTCGGCCCATCGGTTCATGTCGGAGACCACCGAATCAGCAACCAGGCCAACCCGGTTCGCGTAGTCCGCCGACTCGCTGCCAAAGGCGCGGATCGTGTTGGTGAATGTTTCCCAGATCGGCAGATTGTTGTAGTGCGCCGTCAGGAAGAGCGTCGGCACGTCCGAGAACGAGGACAGCATCGCCCCTTGCAGCTTCGCCGCCACCTGGTAATTCCGCAGCCCCTGTGCCCAGTCGCCGAGCCGCTGATGCACTGTCTGCGCACTGTAGCCAGACAAGGCGCTCCAGGCATCCTTCGCGCGGATCAGCAGGGGCCCGACGAACTTCTCACCACCATCGGCCTTGATTGCGATGTCGTTGAGCTGGCGGAACAGATGCTCGGGGTTTGGCCCGAGCTGCTCGACGAGGCCGATGTCGCGCGCCAGCCTGCCGACATGCCCCTGCATCGCATCGAAGACGCGCCCACGGCCGTAGCGGTTCATGTAGTCGAGATAGCTGTCGGCATCCTTGAAGTGAATCTGCCGGCCCTCGTTGCCACGGTTCGCGCGCATGCCGGTGCCTGCGAACTGGCCGGGCTCCAGTTTGTTGAGGCCATCCGTGGCAATGGTCTCGTGAGCGGAGCGCAGGAAGGACGCCAGCTCGGCCTCGTCCATCGCCGCACCGTCCGCCTTCAGGTAGCGCGAGCGGTCGAGCATCGGCACGACCTCGGACACCCAGGCATCGGCGCCGGCCTCGCGCACCTTGGCGGAATCATGAGGCTGCGGCAAGTAGCCATAGTCGAGCTTGCGCACGTCGCCGCCGGAGCGGTTAAAGCGCTGGCGCATCTGCTCGATGGTCGATTGCCAAGCCTTCGCCCCTTTCGCCGCAACCTCATTGCCGGTCGCCTCGCCGAATACCTCTCGCGCGAAGTCGCGCACCGCAGCCGGGTTCTCAAGCCAGCCGAAGAATCGCGGCTCGGCAGCGTGCAGGGCATCCATCAGCGTCGAGAAGTTCTCATGCTGCACGCCCTTTGCGTAGACGTCGGCCTGTTCCAGCACCTGAACAACGGCCGCAGCAGCAGGCTTGCCCGGCTCTCTGGCCAGGTTCATTCTCTCGATTGCCTTGCTGGTAGCCAGTACCTGAAGCGCCGTGCGTTGCGCCTTCTTGGCAGTCTCTGCGCGCAGTTCATCGGAGGCAGCACGGGCGGCTTCAGTAAGCCGGTCCGCTGGCGACATCCCTCGCCACTCGTCTGGCTTCTCGTGCGCGAGCTGGCGCATGTTGCGGGCAATGCGATCCTCGATGCCCTTCAGCTCCGCTGTCGTGAGCTGGCGGCCGACTGCCTCATTCACTGCGTCGATGCATTGCGGTTTCATGTCGCCGCCCCTTTCCGTTTGGCATAGGCTTTCTGCTGCTGGCCCTGTTGAAGCTCACCCATAGTCGAAACGGCCGTCGATGCGACCGTGAGTGCGGTAAGTGGATCACACATAGTTATCTCCTGTGGTTAATGTTTTGCGCCGTCCCGCCAGCGCCGACTTTTCCATGAGGCAAGTCAATCATCGGCAATCCCTCGCGCTCGGTTCCCATGCCGCACTGCATCGCGCTGCGCTCCCCGGCCGGATGCGGCAAGCTGCTGGCGGATGTTCGGCCCGGCATAGCTGCCGAAGGTCATTTCCTCAGGCAGGTAATGCAGGGTGATGTCGCCGAGCGGCCCATTGCGGTTCTTGCGCACCAGCAGCTCGGATACGTTCTGCCACTCCGGCGCGTCGCTGTAGAGGTTTTCCCGATGCAGCATGGCGATGATGTCGGCGTCTTGCTCGACCTCGCCGGAATCGCGCAGATCGGACATGAGCGGGCGCTTGTCAGGCCGGCTCTCGACGCCACGATTGAGCTGCGCCAGGGCGATGATCGGAATCTCCAGCTCCTTCGCCAGCGCCTTGAGCCCGCGCGAGATGCTGCCGATCTCCTGCGCGCGGTTAGAGTGCCCGGGTGCCGTCATCAGTTGCAGGTAGTCGATGATCACCAGATCGAGGCCATGCTTGCGCTTGAGCTGGCGGGACTTGGCACGGACGAATCCGACACCGATCGCGCCCTTGTCGGAGATGAAAAGCCGTTGCCGGTCGGCATGGCAAAGCTGCTCGGTCATGCGATCCCAGTGCTCCATGTCATTGGTGCCGGTGCGCATGGCATGCACAGATACCTTCGCGCGTGCCGACAGCAGGCGCATGCCTATCTCACGCGCTCCCATCTCCAGGGTGAAGAACAGCACTGCACGGCCATTGCGGGTCACATAATCGGCGATGTTGCCGGCAAACATGGTCTTGCCACACGAAGGGCGGGCGGCGATGACGAAGAGCTGGCCGGGTTCAAGCCCGCCGGTCAGCCTGTCCAGATCGTGAAACCCGGTCGCCAGCCCAGCCAGCCCGCCGCCGCGTTGGCATCGGTCGTCCGCGTAGGTGATGGCCTCGTTGAACACATCGATCAATGCCTTCGGCTCGCTGTCGGAACGATCCACGGCGGCTTCGAGTGCAGCTTCGGTATCGGTAATGAGCTGCTCGATGTCGCGCCCCGTTGCCCGGAAGCAGGCCGCGTGCAGCTCCATCGCGGCTTCCTGCACCCGGCGCAGCATGGCCTTGTCGCGCACAATCCGCGCATAGTGCGCGATGTTGGCTGCCGAGGGCGTCGCGTTGGCGATCTCGCCCAGGTAGGCCAGCCCGCCGGTCTGCTCGACCTGGTTGCTGCGCTCGATGGCATCGAACACGGTCACTACGTCGGCCGGCTGCCCGGCATCCAGCAGGCGCGCGATGTTGCGGAAGATGCGGCGATGATCGTCGCGGTAGAAGTCGCCGTCCGTGACGATCCCGACCACCTTGTCCCAGGCGCGGCCGTCGAGCAGCAGGCCACCTATCAACGACTGCTCGGCCTCGATGGAGTGCGGCGGCAGCGGGGCTTCGGTGGGCGCGTTCATGCGGCCTCCCGGTTGTCGTATTGGCCCTCGATGACCTTGGCGAAGTTCTCGGCCTTGACCAGCCAAGCCAGATTGCAGCCCTGCCACTTGCCATTGCGCCCGGTGAGGAAGTCGGAGGCCGCGACATGGGCGAAGAACTTGCCGAAGAACACCAGCGCCTCGTCGGCATTGGTGGCATAGCGGCCGCCCTTGGGTTTCTTGGCTGTCAGCAGCCAGCGCCAGCGCGCTTTCAGGTTGTTCGACCTCTGCCCGTCCCATGTTCGAGGTTGAGGCAGATCAGGCAAGTGCTGAGCGTAGAGCTTGATGACTTCCTGATGTGGGCACGGCAGCAGGTGATCAGCCAAAGGCTGAGAACTACAACTGTCGACAGACAGTTGAAAAACTCCTGATCCTGCGCCTGTTCCTTCTCCTGTTCCTGTTCCTGGCTTCGGAGGGGCTTCGAAGCCCCTTCCAAGCCCCTTCGATGCCCCTTGCGTTTCGTCTGGTCGATCCCCGATGTCTGGAAGGTGAAATGCCGCCCGGTATCTGGCGTGAAACCCGCGCAGAATCTGGCATTCTGGGGTTTGCTGGAAGGCCCGCCGGATGGCTGGCACCTGGTTGTCGTTGGGCTTCAGCTCTGCGCCGATCTGGAAACGGGCCATCTCATGCACCCAAACTAGCTCGCGCTCGTGATCGTAGGTGCAGAAACCCTCTTCGACCACCCTTAGAAGCCCCTTCGAAGCCCCTTCGATGGTCAGCCCGGTTTCGTGTGCGATGTACATCACCGGGCAATGGAATACGCCGATCATCGTCGCGTGCGGGCTGGTCATCAGGTACAGGGCCACGATCTGGGCGTCGCGATCTCCGCGCAGCGCCTTGCCCGTCATGCCGATCCAGAACTGCGGGGAAACCCTTGCATAGTCGCGCATGGCTATGCCTCGCAGTGCGGATGCCGGCGCGCCATCGTGGCGGCGCGGAAGTCTGCCATCACCCGCGCAAGCGCATCAGATGCGAGGTCGTGCATGAAGCACCAGCAACGCCCACCGCGACCCCAGTAGATGATTGGCGCTTCGAGCTGGCGCGAATAGCCGTAAGGATGGCGGATGTTGCTGTAGCGCACCGGCGCATGGAACTGGCATAGGAGCGACGGCGCATGATCAGGCGATTGCCTGGGCCATCCTGCCGGGGTATGCTGCACGTGGAGTCGCACTACCGGCGCCGCTTGGGGTTCCCGCCCGGCGGCGCTTCTATTTTCTGCCATGACGTCAGCCCATCACGCTGCGGCCAAAGCCTGCGGATTCTTGCCCCAACGAGCCGCAGCCGCCTTCTTGGCGCGGTCAGTGAACGTCAGCCCGCCATCAGCGGATCGAGATGCCTCGATCTGTGCCGACACCCAGGCGTCGATCTCAGACTCAACCCAACCCACCGCCCCGCCCCCAAGGGATACGGGCTTCGGGAATGTGCCATCTCCGATGCGGGAGTAAATTGCCGTGCGACCAAGGCCGACACGGGCCGAGACCTGGTGCAGGCGCAAGATGGTTGGCCTGCTTGTCGATGCGGTTTCGCTCATGGTTCGCTGCTCCATACTAGAAAGAACAGCGACAGACTATTTGTCGCATTGCCAGCAGTCTATTTTTCTACCCCGTTTTCTTGAAGATCGGAGGCGGGCCCAAAAGGCGATCAGCTTTCGGCGTCAGTTCCAAGTCACCGCAAGGAATCAGGAGTTCACGGCCAGCCCATTGACCGCCATTGCTCAGTAGTTCAGCGGCCAGCTCTTCGAGCCGGAGTGTCTTGTCAGGACGGCGATGATTCAATGACCTCTTCGTGAAACGCCATCGATCCAGCAAAGGCCAGCGCCGGCCAGCGCGTCGTTCTGCCTGTTCTGACTTGAACCATGCCTCAAAAATCTGCTCTATTCTGTCCGGGCCAAGTGCGCGGCCATAGCTATCTGCTCTGTCGAGTACCTTCCGCGCCGCCAAAGCGACAACTTCGCAGATTCCAGCATCTGACCCTCTCGACCGAAGCGGAAACCCCCAGGAAGCCAAGCGATAAACGGAGAGCGCAATCACTGCATCTGCTGCCGCCGTCTTGTGATTGGAACTGCTACGGGGGCGCCCGCGACGCTTTGCGTCTGGCATCAGCGCAATTCCCCACTTCCGCCGGCCAGCCTCTCGATTTCGGCGACGGTGCGCGCCAACTCGGTCACAAGCGGCGTGCTGCCGTGCGCCTCGAAGGCTTCGACCAGTGCACGGTAATACCAGAGCGTCTGCGCCTTCGACGCATTGAACCGATCCCACAGCACTTCGCCGATCTCGCGATAGTCGGCCAGGATCGCCCGGGCGTTGTGCAGCTTGTCGGCCGCCGAGGCCGGCGCATCGCTCAGATGCGCGAGATAGGCTTCCTTGCGTGCCTGCCAGGGCGGCTTCGGCGTCTGGTCAGTGTCGGAGCAAGCGGCCACGATGTCAGCAACCCGATCACCGAAGCGGTGCCGGATGTCCGCCAGCACTGGCGCGCCGCCGCAGTCCTCGACGGCATCGTGCAGCAATGAGGCAATGGCTTCATCCTCGTCGCCGCCGTAGTCGAGCACGATCTCCGCGACGGCCAGGACATGCGAGACGTATGGGATCGCCGTCCCCTTTCGCACCTGGCCAGCGTGCAGCTCATGCGCAAGAACCAAGGCTTCAGCGAAGCGATCCGAGAGGGGAGTCATCATTCGCCCGTTCCGCTTTCCCACTCGGAGCGATGAATCAGGAACAGATCAGCCTCCGCAGCCTTGCCGTAGAGCCAGACCCTGGCCCGGTCATCGGTCAGTAGCTTCTGAAGCTGCTCACGGGAGACGACTGTCGCCTGGTCGGTGTAGCTGTCGGCCTGAATGGGGACATCGCGCAGGGGCGCCATCTCGATCAAGCGCGGCCAGTCGATCCCATGATTGAAGACCTCCGCAGCGACGACGGCATACTCGCCGCCGCGCCAGCGGATCGCAACGATGTTGTAGTCGAAGGCCATGATCAGGCCGGCGCGCCTGCCTTAGCCTGCCGGCGTTCATGCAGCACGAACTCTGCCTCATTGGCAACGTAGACCGCCTGCGCCATGTCGTCGATGCTGTTCGAGAACGCGAAGAGCATGGTCGCCAGATCGTCCCGATTTTCGAAGCTGCCAGCTCTTGGCGAGCCCGCTGGTGATTCCTGGCTGACGAGACAGCCGATGCCCTCCATCACGTGAGCGATGTTCGCCAGTTGCAATGAGATTTCTTCCTGACGACACAGAGTAATCAGGGCTTTATCATCGAGCGATTCAAGATCGGTCGAGCCGAGTAAGCAGCGCATCATGGAAGCGGCGGCACTCATGCTGCACCACCTTCCGCCGATGCCCTCTTCGCCGCATAGTCGGCTGTGAAATAGACCATGTCAGACAGCCTCTTCAATCCATGCTGAACGGAATACAGGTCAACATCGTACTTGGGATCCAATACCTCGCCAACTAGGTTCATGACGTCCCGAATGTTGCTGAACGTCTCGTCTGGCGTTTCGCCGATGAGGGGATTGAAGTAGCCGATGCCGCACTCCATGAGCGTTTTGAGTGCATGCTGATCGGTAATCGCTAGCTTCTCCAGCATGTCGGCAGTCAGAATCGAATCTGGCCGGGGGGTGATGCTCTGGATTGTGGCGCTGCGTGTAGACTTGCTCGTAGCCATGATAAACCTCCTTAACAGGTGCTTCGTGGTCAGGGCCGGCTGTGTATTTGCCTACAACTGCCGGCCCGCTATTGCCTGAAACCGTCAGGCAGCGGCTTTACCAAATCGGCCAATAATCACCTTCCGGCCTTCCTCGATCTGGGCATCAACGAAGTTCGCCCACCATTGCAACATCTGCTTGCGCTGCTCGGCATACTGGGCCCGGTTATAGATTCCACGGACGCCGCCCTGCTCATGGGCAAGGGCCTTCTCGATCACGTCAGAGCTAAACCCGGTCTCGTGCAAATGCGTCGACGCAGTGCGGCGGAAGTCGTGCAGCACGAAGTCGCGCACGTCGATGTCGAGCCCGCGTACCGCCACGTTGAGCGTGCTTTTCGAGATCGGCTTCTTCAGATCGCCGCGACTCGGCAGCACCCAGAGAGAATGCGACGAGAGCGCCTCCAGTTCCTCGAACATGGCAAGCGCCTGCCTAGTCAGATAGACGACGTGCGGCCTGTCCTTCTTCATGCGCTCGCCAGGAATCGACCACTCGGCCTTCTCGAAGTCGATCTCTTCCCACTTGGCCTCGATCAGCTCGGACTTGCGCACCATGCAGAGGATCAGCAGATGCAGCGCGAGCTTGTGCGACCGGCGCATGTTCGAGGCGTAGATGCCGCGCAGCAGCTTGCCTACCTCATCGGGTGAGAGAGCGACATCACGGCTCCGCGCCGTGGCGATGTAGCGCGCCTCGACAGCAGCGGCCGGGTTGAATGTCATCTTCTCCCGGGCAATGGCGTAGGAGAACAGCCGCTTCATGATGTTGCGGGTAGCCAGGGCCATGTTGTCGGCGCCGCGCGCCTTGATCTTGTCCGTCACCGCCAGCACATCGGAGACCGAAACCTCGGACAGGCGTTTGCGGCCCATGGCAGGGATCACGTCCTTTTCCAGAACGCGCTTGATGTTGCGGGGTTGCTCGTTGGTCTTCTCGACCACCTCAGCGAACCAGCGCCAGGCGAAGGGCTCGAACAGGTCGGGGTCGCGGATTGCCGCCTTAGTCTCGGCCTTGGCCTTCATTGGGCTTTCGCTGCGGGCGATCATGGCCTTGTACTCCTCGCGGAAACGCCGCGCCTCGGCCAACGAGATCGCCGGATATTCGCCGATTGTGACCTTCTCCTGCCGACCGGCAAGGCGGTAACGCATCCGCCAGACCACTTTCCCGCCCGGCATGACCTCAACGAACAGGCCGCCGCCATCGGCTACCTGATAAGGCTTGTCCTGCGGCTTGAGCGTGCGCAGCTTGGTATCGGTGAGCGCCATTCCAGACCCCTTTCTGTGCCCAGATCGGCCGATTCCGTGCCCATCGCTGCCAGCGCCTTACTGCCTGGCTTGGGGCCGGATCACCGGCCCGGATTGTGCCCAGAATCGACCTGATTACCTGGTCTCTGGCGTGCCCATCTACCCCGTCATGTGCCCATGATCTGTGCCAAGATTCTCGGGGTTGGGCACGTCCTTGGGCACAACAATAGCAGGATCGCTGCGAACTAGCAAGAACTACAAAAGCGCAGCATACAGCTTGTTTACTCGGTTTATGGTGTGCCCAAGGAACTAGGGCGGACTACCTCGGGAGGGTTGCTACTTGCCGACGCAAAACCGCCCGAAGATTTCCCCGAGCAGGTCGTCGGCGGTGAACTCG
>JACDZJ010000469.1_pt1 | contig 10395 bp, 12 predicted proteins | sample 7365721 | NCBI WGS metagenome assembly JACDZJ01 (sample SAMN15143480, study PRJNA637477) | pond metagenome | biome: freshwater wetland ecosystem [ENVO:00000243]; feature: pond [ENVO:00000033]; material: pond water [ENVO:00002228]; isolation source: pond water containing pink berries ... | reverse complement strand
GACATCGCGCCAAAGCGCAAGGATGACCCCGGAACAAAGTTTCCCTGGCAGCAGTTGGCCGGGGCGGGAATCGGGCTGTGGCCAATCGGTGTCCAGGATGAACCCGTTGGCACCCGCCGCCAGATTCAGTCACTCCTTGAGGCTTGCGGGTACCCGCAGGAACACGCCTACGGAATCAGGGATGGAGCCTATGTTCTCATTTTCGATCCGGCAAACCCGGCCGCCGGGGTTAGCAATGTGGTGGTGGTCACGACAGCGGACATTCTCCAGGCGTTTCAGCGCCGCTACCAACCGGCCTGTGTTTCAGGGATTGCCACGCCGACAACCATGGGGATACTGCGAAGACTGTCCTTCATGTGAGAACAACCCGCCTCCTTGAGGCAATATTCTTGCGTAGGCTCTGCTTATGGAGGGAAGCGGCCGGGAGGTGGGGAGAAAGAATATGAGGGGATAAAAGGGCTGTGCGCCATAAGGGGCCATCAGGAAAGAATCATTCCTGATGGCCCCTTATTCAATTTCTAAATCAAAAGTGAATCTATAATCCATGGCCAGCCGACAATGAGGTAGGCTGAAAACAGTGGACACCAAATGGCAGAAGAAAACCATCCAGCGGCAACTGACGTTCACTTGTATATCGAATCATGTGCAAGCCTTTGACAGGGTTTATCGGAAATTACTTGCACATTCTACACTATTTTTGCTGTATTTTCCTTATAATTTCAGAATTATGTGGCTTTTTGAGGAGATTCTAAATAGCGGTTAACGAGCACTATTACCAAATATTTTTCCAGATTAATATGAACCGGACGCCAGTAAACCCCAGTGCTTTCCATGGAACCAACGGGGCGTTTAAATTGAAGCAGCCACTCACGTAGCTTGACAAGATCATCGGTGAATGCGCTGAATTCTCGAATAATCATGCTGGTGCTCCCTTCTTCTCCATAGAGCAGGCAGGCTGAAATTTTGTTCTTGTGAATATCCAAACCACAACAAACCGGGTGAATTACAGAGACAGATTCGGTATACTTTTTCATGAGCCATGATACACCTCCAATACAATAGTTTTTATTTCTTACCCCTATTGTATTGAATTCTATCATGGCTCTTCTACGATTTTCATCTTTTGTTGTGCTCGCGCCCCCCGCCGCACCGTGAGAATGATGGTTTACAAGAAGGAAAAGTGAATATGGCAGGTTTTCATCTGGTCAGTCTGGGTTGCCCTAAAAATCTTGTGGATTCAGAGCTGATGTTCGGTTTTTTGGAGCAGGCCGGCTGGGTCTCCGTGGAAGATCCTGAACAGGCGGCGATATTGCTGGTCAACACCTGCGGCTTTATTCAGTCAGCGGTGGAGGAGGCCATTGACGAAATTCTTGAGCTGGCCCGATGGAAACAGGAATATCCGGATAAACTGCTGATTGTTACAGGATGTGTGGTTCAGCGTTACGGGGAAGAACTGATTTCTGAGCTACCGGAGGTGGATCTTTTCATCGGGACCGAAGGTTGTCACCAAATAGTGGCGCAGGTGAACGCCCTGATTGCCGGAAAACTCACCGGCAAGGTGTATCTCCCCGGACGGTTTCTCATGGACAGCAGCATGCCCCGGCGGATTTCCACCCCGTTTTATCGCTCCTGGTTGAAGATTACGGAAGGGTGCAACAACCGCTGTTCGTATTGCATGATTCCTTCGATCAGGGGGGAATTACGAAGCAGAGGCCTGCCTGATCTGATTCAGGAGGCAGTAAACCTCGAAGGGCTGGGGGTGCGTGAGCTCACCCTCGTGGCCCAGGACCTGACAGCGTATGGCGATGATCTCGGGCCTTCCACGAACCTTCCGGCCCTGCTCCGGGGCCTTCTGGCTGAAAGTTCTCTCCCCTGGATTCGGCTTATGTATCTCTATCCCTCTGGGGTCAGTGAGGCCCTTCTGGCCTTGATGGCTGAACAGCCGCGTATTCTGCCCTATATGGACATCCCCTTTCAGCACGCCAGCGATCCGGTGCTGCGACGGATGAACCGTCACTATACCAGCGCTGATTTAACCCGGCTGATTGATCGCACTCGCTCAGCCATTCCCCATGTGGCCCTGCGCTCGACGATGATGGTGGGATTTCCAGGTGAGACGGAGAATGATGTGCTGACCCTCGCGCAATTTTTACGGGAGTCCCGCCTGGATCATGTGGGCGTGTTTGCCTACGCCAACGAGTCGGGATCTCCCTCCGAAAAGCTTCCCCATCAATGCTCGGAGAAGGAAAAGGCTGATCGGCTTGACTTTATTCTCGGGGTTCAGGCCGAGGTGTCAGCGGCAATTTTACAAAAATATGTGGGAAGGGTGGAGTCGGTGCTGGTGGAAGGGCTGAGCCAGGAAACAGAGTTGCTGCTGGAGGGACGGACCCGCTATCAGGCGCCGGAAATTGATGGCTGCGTCTATATCAACGCCGGGCAGGCCATGCCCGGCGATATTGTCCAGGTGCGAATTACCGAGGCCCAAATCTATGATCTGGTGGGTGAGATTCTTGATTGATCGGTTCTATTCGATGGATTTGGGGCCGGATTATTTTTTCTCGGGGGTGTTGACCTTTTCCCGCAACTCCTTGCCAACCTTGAAAAACGGCAGCTTTTTAGGGGCAACCTCTATCTTTTCACCGCTTTTAGGGTTACGGCCCTCGTAGGAGCGGCGATGTTTGATGACAAAGCTGCCAAAACCTCGAATTTCTATATTGTCGCCTTTGGCCAGGGTCTCTATCATCGTGTCAATAATGGTATTGGTGACAGCGGCGGCATCGCGGGGGGACAGGTCTGTTTCCTGAGCCAGGGCTTCAATAAGTTCTGATTTGTTCATGCCTTACTCCTGAGAATAAAAAGTTGCGAGATCATGACTGCTTGGGACGCAAGTTCTAACTCTTTAAGTTTAATCAACTATTTATTCTTTTGTAAAGGAATTTTCTTGAGAAAGATTTTTTTTAGATCGTCCCCGGTGAGAAATTGAAATTTTCCCGGTAACAGACCCCCAAGAAAGAGGTTTCCATAGGCGGTGCGCTGAAGGTGAAAAAGAGGGTGGCCGATGGCTTGGAACATTTTTTTTACCTGGCGCTTTCTCCCTTCATGGATGGTTATTCTGATGCTGGTGGTGGAGCCTTTTCTGGCAAGAATGTGCAGTTGAGCGGGCGCAGTTTTCTTCCCTTCGAGGATAATTCCCTGCTCCAGCTGGAGAATCTTTGCCGCCGACGGCCGTCCGTACACCTGGGCCTCGTAGGTCTTTGTCACTTCATAACTGGGGTGTTGAATCTTCTGGGCCAGCTCGCCGTCATTGGTGAGGAGCAGTGCTCCTTCCGTGTCAAAATCAAGACGGCCGACGGGAAACAGTCTGGTTGTGATGCCATGGAGCAGGGAGGTGACAATGGGACGTCCCTGGGGGTCGGACATGGTGGTCACATAGCCTGCCGGTTTGTTGAGGAGGACATAGAGAAAACCCTCCTGGGGGAGAACCAGGGTTCCGTCCAGTCGAATCTCCTGGTGCGAGGGATCGACCTGCACCCCCATGGCGGTGACAACCTGACCATCGACGGTGACTCTTCCCTGGGTGATGATCTCTTCCGCCTTCCGTCTGGAGGCGATACCACATGCCGCCAGGTACTTCTGCAGCCGAACGGTGCGGTTGTTCATCGAAGGTGGGCGGGAAGCAGGGTGTGGATGCGGCTGTCAACCAGGACGCGGGTGGCTTCATCCACCTCCAGGACGTCGGTGTACCAGGGCTTGAGCCGGCAGTCAAAGACAATGGGCGGGGTGAGGCCGACATGGAATCTGCTGACGGTGCTGGCGGCGCCATGGATATCGGCGGCCGGTTCAAAACGGGTAAACAGGGTCCACAAAAATTCCTGGGTGGAGGCGGTGGCCTCCCTGCTGTTATCCACCAGAATGATCACCGGCCAGTCTGCCACTCCCTCCCATCGGCTGAGCATCGCCGCGAGTTCCGGGGTTTCCTTGTAGGCGCTTCCTTCCACCACCAGGGTGCCGGGGGTGAAGACCATGGGCCGGGCGCAGTCCGGAGGAAGGGTGCCGGTGAAGTCCCCCGGCAGATCCCGTATTTTTTCTTTTCCCAGTCCCATCATCATCGCCTTGGAGCCCTTGTTGACCGAAGGCCCGGTGTAGTCCAGGGTATCCTGGGAGACATTGGCAAAGATAAAGAGGTCACGATCCCACTGAATGCGTTCTAGAACATGGACCCAGAGTTGTCGGAAGTTGGTGATGTCAATATCACCGTCGGTGAGAATAAGAAATTTGGTCAGTGAGAGCTGACCTTCGCCCAGTACCCGCAGGCCGCAGGCGAAGGCCTCGCGGGGATATCTGTTGTGCACACGGGCGGCGGCCAGGCAGTGAAATCCGGTCTCGCCGTAGGTCTTTAATTCCAGGACCCCCTTCATCACCAGAGGGAAGAGGGGCGACAGGAGTTCCTGCAGGTAGTCGCCGATGAAGTAATCCTCCTGTTTGGGGCGGCCCACAACGGTTGCTGGATAGATGGCCTTGTGACGATGGTAGAGGTGACTGACCTGGAAAACAGGATAGTCGTGTTGCAGGGAGTTGTAGCCGTAATGATCGCCAAAGGGTCCTTCCGGATGGCGGATATGGGGGGGGGCGATGCCCTTCACCGCAAATTCGGCAAAGGCCACCAGCCGATGACCGCCCCGGGGGTCGGCCACCATCTCCAGTTTTTTGCCCATGAGCAGCGAGGTGAGCATCAGCTCGGGGATGTCTTCCGGCAGGGGGGCAATGGCTGACAGCATGAGGGCCGGCGGCCCGCCGATGTAGAGGGTCAGCGGCAGGGGCTGGTTCAGCTTCTCCGCCTCATGGTAATGATAGCCTCCTCCCTTGTGGATCTGCCAGTGGATGCCGGTGGTGGTGTCATTGTGCTGCTGGATGCGGTACATGCCGAGATTGTGACCCCGGCCGCCCGGGTGTTCGGTATAGACAAGGGGCAGGGTAACAAAGGGGCCGCCATCGCTGTGCCAGGAGGTGAGCATGGGCAGGCTGCTCAGGCGGGCCGGGCTTTGGCAGTTTTCAAGAATGGGGCCGGTACGGACTTCTTTAAGGCCGATCCTCAGCCCCTCGGTGAAGAGGTGCCGATTGTCCCAGAGGTGTTTCATCTTCAGGGGCATGATGGTCTCGGTGAGATGCACCAGATCGCGGACAAATTGCTGGGGCTTCCGGCCAAAGGCCAGTTCCAGGCGCTTATTGGTGCCGAAGAGATTGGTCACCACCGGGAAACTGCTGCCCTTGACTTTGGTAAAAAGCAGGGCAGGGCCGCCTCGGGCAATAACGCGGCGATGGATCTCGGCTATCTCCAGATAGGGATCAACCTCCTCGTCAATGCGGAGGAGCTCGTCCTCGTGCTGGAGCAGGCTGAGATAGCTGCGCAGGTCATGGAGATCTTTCATGGGCTAGGAAGTCCCTTCTGGAGAATGGTCGTGGCTGTGCTCTTTCTGCAGAAACACGCTGTGGTATTCATCCTGACTGAGGTTGCGCTTCAGGAGTCCGGTGAAAAAGTTGACCAGGGAGTGGATTTCGTCTTCTGACAGGCGTTGACTGAGGAGTTCCGCGAACTCAGGCCTTCCGGCAAGTTGTAGAAAACAGGAGATGGATTTTCGATCCAGTTCTTCATTCAGGCCAAAACAGATATCTTGGGAATCTATGGTCATGATGGATGCCGCGAATAAATTTGAGGGTTAAAGGTGGGCGGGGATGATGCGCCAGTGCACATTTCTGTTGCGTGGCCCGTCAAATTCACAGAAAAATATCTTCTGCCAGGTGCCGAGCATCAGGGTTTTATTGGTGATAAAGACCGTGAGGGACGCGCCCATGAGGGATGCCATGATATGGGCCGGGGAGTTGCCCTCCAGGTGTTTGTAGGCCAGATGTAAGGGGACTGTTTTCACCAGACCGGCGATGATGTCATCCTTCACCGCCGGGTCTGCCCCTTCGTTGATGGTCAGACCGGCGGTGGTATGGGGATTGAAAAGATAGCAGACGCCCTCACTGACATCCTGGCTGCCCAGGACCTTCCCGACCAGCGAGGTAATATCAACAAGTTGCATCGGGCAGGAGGTGGTGACGGAGAGTGTTCCCGGGGCCATGGAGAATCCTTCAGAATAAAAAAAGCAGACACCATGTGTGTGTCTGCTTTCGGGAGATTCCGGATTGCCTTACAAAAAGGGCCTGCTAATTCTGTAACTGCCAGTGGCCATTCTCATCGCGGCAGGCGGTGCTGTAGGTTTTTTCAGTCTTGCCATCAATGACGGCAATGATCTCAGCCTGTCGGCAGGTACGCCGTGACTTGGTATCGGAAAAGGCGGGCTGGGGTCGAACCTCATAGGTGTTGCCGGTGTCTGGATTGCGCCAGGAGTTTGTTTGCCCGGAGACGCCTCGTTCAAAGGAGTTATTGAGTTGCTCCCGGTCATATTTATCCATCTCGTTGCCGATAATATAGCCCAGCATGGTTCCCACCGCCGCGCCGATGAGGGTGGCCTCGGTGCTATGACCGATGGCCTGTCCGGCCAGGGCTCCGCCTACGGCACCGATGCCGGCGCCGCTCTGGCCCTGGGTGGCACAGGATGAGGTAACGATGGAACTCAAAAGCAGGAGACTGATAAGCATTTTATTCATTTTGCTGACCTCTTGTCTGGTGGTATCGACGGTTGAAATTGAACTGGTTCCGATGGCGCTTCTCAGAATGACGAGGATAAACATTTTCCCGACAATGGGAGATGACCTTGAATTTTTCAATTTTTACGAAAAGTAAGCATCCTTGCCCGGACTTGTCAATACTTTTGTCTGCAGAGTCTTGTACCTGTCCCGCCCTTCTGCGGGATCTACGTCGAAGACCGGCGGCGCTCCAGCTCCATCAGCTTCTCCAAAAGATCAAGGGCCAGGGCCGCGCCGGGAAGATTGACCCGGAGATCCTGCTGCAGGCGCAGGGTTATTTGAATCCGCTTGATTTCGTTGGCCCCAAAGCACCAGTTGCGGGGGGTGTCACCGGCAGGCGAGATAATCCCTTCGTCGATCATTTCATGGATCATCTGGGCATTGATCTGGCAGAGGGCACAGCATTGCCGGAGGGAGCATGTCATGGTTTCGTCAATGACCATACAGGGCTGGTTGGAATTGGGCATGATGTTTCTCCTGAACCGATATAGAAAGATGCCGCCGCCGTTCAAAACCCGAGGCGGATTATGAAGTCACAACAAAATTTTGAGGGTGAGGCGACCATGCAAGCCAGTATCACGAACCGGACTCCAGTCCGAGGCGCGGGTTCATCGGCATAAGGCGTGCCATCTGTTCGTAGCACTTTTTCTGCTCATCCGTCGTTGCTTCCGGGGTAACGATGGTCAGGGTGATATATTGATGCCCACTGTGGGCAGCAGAAGAGAGTCCCCGTCCTTTCAGGCGCAGCTTCTTGCCGGCCTGCGAGCCGGGCGGAATTTTCAGCTCCACCGATCCGCCCAGGGTCGGCACCGTGATTGTCGCCCCCAGCGCCGCCTCCCAGGGAGTGACGGGCAGCAGGAGGTGGATATCGCGTTTATCGACGGTGAATATGCGGTGCGGGTTGAAGGCAATTTCCAGAAAGAGATCGCCATTTTTCCCCTGACCCATGCCCTGACTTCCCTGGCCTTCCAGTCTGATCTGCTGTCCTTCCATAATTCCTTTGGGGATGGAGAGGCTAATGCTGTGCGGGGTGGTACGGACGTGGCCATGTTCATCGACAACCGGTCTGCTGAGGGTGATGGTCTGCTGGCTGCCCCGATAGCTGTCTTCGAGATTGATCACGATCTTGGCGTGGACATCCTGGCCCCTGGTCTGAAATCCTCCATGGGGATGGCCGCCGCCTCGGGAGTGAGAGGAGGCACTGCTTTTCCCAAAGAGTGACTCGAAAAAATCACTGAACTGAGAGGCGTCCGACTGGGTAAAGCCGCCGCCGCTGAACTCAAACCCGGCATCCCAGTTGGGAGGCGGCTCAAAATCCTGGCCGGCCTGCCAGTTGCTTCCGAACTTGTCATAGGCTGCCCGTTTCTCCGGGTCCTGGAGGACTTCATAGGCCTCACCCAGTTCCTTGAACTTCTCTTCGGCATCGTGGCTTTTGTTGACATCGGGATGGAGCTTTCGGGCCAGCTTGCGGTATGCCCGTTTAATCTCGTCCTGGGTGGCATCTTTTTTCAGTTCCAGGGTCTGGTAATAATCCTTGAATTTCATTATGCTGTTCCTGTCTGGTTTTCAGAAAAAAAAGTGAGAGCCTTTTCTGCTTCCGCCGGTGAGCATCCCATGAGCACTCAAATGAACTGGTGGGCTGTCTTGATCTTGACTTGACACTTCTTCCTGTTCCCGAATAGTATAAACCTTGACCAGCTTAAAATTAAAGGAAAAATTTGAGGATGAAAGAGATAGTTTTTCTCATTGGTTTCCGGGCCGTCGGCAAGACCACCATTGGCAGGAAGCTGGCGGATCGTCTTGGCTTTTCCTTTGTCGATACCGATGCCCTTATCTGTGAAAAAAAGGGGGCCACGGTTCAGGCCATAGTCCAGGCCGAAGGCTGGGACGGATTTCGCCGGTGTGAGCAGGAGATCCTGGCAGGACTGGGGACGTGTCGGAGATGCGTGATTGCCACCGGCGGCGGAGCGATTCTCCACCAGCATCTCTGGCCGGCACTCAAGGAGCAGGGCTATGTGGTCTGGCTGACTGCAGACCCCGATATCATCTGCCGGCGCATCCTTTCCGATACAGATGTCAGTGATAAGCAGCGGCCTTCCTTGACCGGGAGTGGCGTCTGCGCCGAAATCCGGGAGGTTTTGGCGGCACGGGAACCCTTGTATCGATCCACCGCCGATCTTGTGGTCGATACCGGCTTGCTGGGCCCATCTGAGGTCCTGGATGCTGTTGAGCGGGCGGTGGGAGCTTCAGGACAGGCGGCTTCAGGGGAGCCCTGAGAGAAATGCAGGACGGATTGAGGAGAGTTGATTCCAGGGGGTGTCACACCGGGAGCTGCCGGTGAGGACCATGATCAAAATGGCAAGCAAACCGTTTCATTGAAAGGAAGAACGAATGGCAGGAAATACCTACGGTAAAGTATTTCGGGTAACGACCTGGGGCGAATCCCATGGGACGGCGGTGGGCGCGGTCATCGATGGCTGTCCACCAGGGGTTGTTCTCGACCCTGAGGAGTTGCAGAAAGAGATGGATCGCAGGCGTCCCGGCCAGGGTGGGGCCTCCAGTCCGCGCAAGGAGCCGGACCTGCTGGAGATTCTGTCGGGAATCTTTACCCCGACCGGGGCCGATCTGCCCCGCACCACCGGGACGCCGATATCGCTTATTATCTTTAACAAGGACGCCCACTCCAAATCCTATGACAACCTGCGCGATATCTTCCGGCCCGGGCATGGCGATCTGACCTATCTTTCCAAATATGGTATTCGTGATCATCGAGGCGGTGGTCGGGCCTCGGCCCGGGAGACGGCAGCCCGGGTGGCGGCGGGGGCGGTGGCAGCCCAGTTCTTGCGCCAGCACAATATCACGGTGATGGCCTATACCGTCGCCCTGGGGGGGGTGCAGGCAGAGCAGCGCGATCTCTCCCAGATCGAGCGCAACAGCTATTCCTGTCCCGACGCCGAGGCGGCGGTGAAGATGGAGGCGCGGGTGCAGGAGGTGCGCGCCCAGGGTGACACCGTGGGCGGCATCGTGGAGATTGTGGCCACCTGTCCGGCCGGCCTTGGTGAGCCGGTGTTTGACAAACTGGAGGCCGAGCTGGCCCATGGGCTGATGTCCATCGGCGCGGTGAAGGGCGTGGAGATTGGCGCCGGGTTTGCTTCTGCCGGAATGCTTGGCTCGGAGAATAATGATCCCATCAGCTCTTTTGGGTTTCTTTCCAATAATGCCGGCGGCATCCTGGCCGGTATTTCCAACGGGGCACCGCTGGTGATGCGGGTGGCGGTCAAGCCCATCCCCTCCATTTCAAAGGAGCAGCAGACCGTTAATCTGGCCAACGAGCCGGTGACCATCAGGGTTGGCGGACGGCATGACATTGCCGCCATTCCCCGGATCATTCCGGTGTGTGAGGCCATGGTGCGCCTGACCCTGGCCGATCATCTGCTCCGGCAGATGGCAGTGGATTGCCATGGGGTCTGAGCTGTCATGACCAGGAGCAAAGAAGTCGTTCCCATTCCTTCTCAGGGGAGTGCAGCGCCAGCCACGGCAGACCCCGCGCCCAGCCGGCCCCTGCTTCGAAGCATCTGGATGCTGACTCGTGAATATGGCAATCTGGCGGGAGCCGGCGGGGTAAAAGATGTCGCCATGCAGCTGGCCAAGGCCCTGGCGAATGCGCAGGCCATGGACGGCCCAGTGTCGCCCGCTCCAGGG
>JACDZJ010000468.1_pt1 | contig 10452 bp, 7 predicted proteins | sample 7365721 | NCBI WGS metagenome assembly JACDZJ01 (sample SAMN15143480, study PRJNA637477) | pond metagenome | biome: freshwater wetland ecosystem [ENVO:00000243]; feature: pond [ENVO:00000033]; material: pond water [ENVO:00002228]; isolation source: pond water containing pink berries ... | reverse complement strand
GAAACCATCAGCACCCTCGGCCAGGAAGGCGCCATCGTCAACGTCAAGCCTGGATATGGCCGCAACTATCTGTTGCCGCAAGGCAAAGCCGTTCTCGCCAACGCCCAGAACAAAACCATGCTGGCCCGCAACCTTGCCACCATCAAGGCAAAGCTTGAGTTGGAACGTCAACAGGCGGAAGACCTCTCCAAAAAACTGGCCGGCATCACCATTACCATTGTCCAGCTGTCAGGGACGGACTCACGGCTTTTTGGTTCCGTCACCAGCGCTGATATTCACCAGAAACTGACCGAGATGGACATTGTCCTCGACAAGAAACAGATTCTCCTGGCCGATCCCATTAAAACCCTGGGGGAATTCAAGGTAACCATCAAGGCCGGCTTCCAGTTGACCACCGATGTCACTGTCAAGATTGTTCCCACCATTGAAAAGGCCTGATTGTCCGCCAAGTCCATGATGTTTTCGTCGGTTGGGGAGCAGCACCCAAGTCCTGCCTCCCCAACTGATTCTGAATCAGCGTGATGGTCATGGCCCCACGCTCCCTTTTTCGGAACGGCTCCACCAGCACACCCTAAGGGATCCTCCTTCTCGCCGGTGTGGTGTCATTTCACATCCTCTTTCGTTCATGGTCAGCATCAAGATGAGTGAGCTCTTTCCCATGACCACAGCAACCGCCCCGACATCCGGCGGCAGAATCCCGCCCCAGAATCTTGAGGCTGAGCAATCAGTCCTCGGTACCATCCTGCTCAAGGATCAATCCCTTGGCACTGTTCTTGAGATCCTCACCCCGGACAACTTTTATCGTCAGTCCCACCGGCAGATCTTCGAGGCCATGATTCAGCTCTTTGAAAAAAATGAGCCCCAGGATCTGGTCACCGTCATCAATCAACTGAAAAACCAGAATAAACTCGAAGAAGCGGGCGGTGCCGCGTATCTCGCCATGCTCACCTCCATGGTTCCGGTCACGGCCAATCTCAGCCATTACGCCCGGATTATTCATCAGAAGGCCATCCTGCGCAGCCTGATCCAGGTCAACACCGAAATTGCCAACCGCTGTTATGACGAGCAGGGCGATATAGACACCCTGGTGGATGAGGCGGAGCAGTCCATCTTCGATATCGCCAACTCCAAGAACAAGCGGGGCTTTATTTCCATGGGCCAGGCCATCCCCGCCGCCTTCAAGTCCATTGAGCAGCTCTACGCCAGAAAAGAACTGATTACCGGCGCCGCCACCGGCTATAAGGAGATGGACAAGATGACCGCCGGCCTCCAGCCCTCCGATCTCATTATTTTGGCGGGCCGACCATCCATGGGCAAGACCGCGCTGGCCATGAATATTGCCCAGCATGTGGCCCTGGTGGACAATGTGGGGGTGGGTATCTTCAGCCTGGAAATGTCCCATGAACAGCTCGTCATGCGTCTGCTCTGCTCGGTGGGCCGCATCGATTCCCAGAGAATCCGTACCGGCAGGCTGCACACCGAGGACTGGCCGAAACTGACCAGAGCCGTGGGAATGCTCGAAAATGCCCCCATCTATATCGATGACACACCCGCCATTTCCGTGCTCGAAATGCGCGCCAAGGTTCGCCGGCTCGTGGCCCAGCATAATATCGGCATGGTCCTCGTGGACTACCTGCAACTTATGCGGGGCCGCAGCACCAGCGAGAACCGGACCCAGGAGATCAGTGAAATATCACGGGCGCTCAAGGCCATGGCCAAGGAACTGAAGATCCCGGTGCTTGCCCTGTCCCAGTTGAATCGGGGCCTTGAAAGCCGGACCGATAAACGTCCCATGATGTCTGATCTGCGCGAGTCAGGGGCCATTGAGCAGGACGCCGATGTCATCTGCTTCATCTATCGGGATGAGGTGTACAACAAGGCGGAGGATAACCCGGAAAAAGGCAGCGCCGAAATCATCATCGGCAAGCAGCGCAACGGCCCCACCGGCACCTTCAAGCTCACCTTTCTCAAGGAGTTCACCCTCTTCGAGAACATGAGTCATTATGAGGAACCGCCCGGCTACTGAGTCTTCGTCATTCCCCCCCTGACAAAAAATTCTTTTTATTTGTTTTTTTGTTTTTTCACCGAGGCCAAACAGCATGTCCATTATCGCAGAATCCGACAACAAATATGATTTTAAGACCATCGAGGCCAAATGGCAGGAGATCTGGCGGAAAGAGGCACGTTACAAGGTCACGGAAGATGATCCCCGGGAAAAGTATTATGTCCTGGAAATGTTCCCCTATCCTTCCGGACGGATTCATATGGGCCATGTCCGCAATTACTCCATCGGCGATGTCATCGCCCACTATAAACGGCTGCGGGGGTTCAATGTCCTCCATCCCATGGGCTGGGATGCCTTTGGTCTGCCGGCCGAGAATGCCGCCCAGAAGAATAAGACCCACCCGGCCCGCTGGACCTATGACAATATCGATTACATGCGCAACCAGCTGCGTCAGCTCGGGCTGTCCTATGACTGGGACCGCGAGATTGCCACCTGCAACCCCGGCTATTATCGCTGGGAGCAGCTGATCTTTCTCCAGATGTACGAAAAGGGACTGGTCTATCAAAAGAATACCACGGTGAACTGGTGCAACTCCTGCCAGACCGTGCTCGCCAATGAGCAGGTCATTGACGGCTCCTGCTGGCGCTGCGATGAACTCGTCGCCCCCCGCCAGATGAATGGCTGGTTCTTCAAGATCACCGACTACGCCGAGGAGCTCCTTCGCGATCTGGACAAACTGAGCGGCTGGCCGGAAAAGGTGGTGACCATGCAGCGCAACTGGATCGGCAGATCAGAGGGGCTCACCTGTGATTTCCCCATTGAAGGAAGCAGGGAGGTTCTGTCCATCTTCACCACCAGGCCGGACACCATCTTCGGTGTCACCTTTATGTCCATTGCCCCGGAGCATCCGCTGGTTCAGATCCTGATTGCGGGTTCGGATCGCCAGGTGGAAATCCAAACCTTTATTGACGCCATTCTCCAGGAGAAACAGCAGCAGAAACCCGATGATGAGCCAGAAAAGAAGGGGATCTTTACCGGCCGCTCCTGCATCAATCCCTTGAACGGCGACAAGATTCCCATTTATGTGGCCAACTTTGTGCTCATGGGCTACGGCACCGGCGCGGTCATGGCGGTGCCCGCCCACGACCAGCGCGACTTTGAATTTGCCCGCAAATACAACCTGGCCGTCAAACCGGTGGTTATCCCCGAAGGCATCTCGCTGACCGGCACCGAAATGGCGGCGGCGCAGACGGAACCCGGTCTTCTGGCCGACTCAGGAATATTCACCGGGATGGTCTCCACGGCGGCCAAAAAGGCCATTATCGATCATGCCGCGACAAACGGATTCGGCGCTGCCCACACCACCTATCGCTTGCGCGACTGGGGAATCTCGCGGCAGCGCTACTGGGGCGCCCCAATCCCGATGATTCACTGTGACAAGTGCGGCGTCCAGCCCGTGCCCGTGCACCAGCTGCCGGTGATCCTGCCGGAGGATACCGATGCCGGACAAACTGCCGGGAGAAACAGCTGCGCCCCCCTGGCCCAGCGAGAGTCCTTTGTGAACACCAGCTGCCCGTCCTGTGGCGGCCCGGCCCGGCGCGAGACCGACACCATGGACACCTTCGTTGAATCCTCCTGGTACTTTGCCCGTTATACCTGTCCCCGCCATACCGAGGCCCCCATCGACCGCGCCAAGGCGGCGCACTGGCTGGCGGTGGATCAGTATATCGGCGGGGTGGAACATGCCATCCTGCACCTGCTCTACTCCCGTTTTTTCACCAAAGTCCTGCGTGATCTCGGCTATCTGGACATTGACGAGCCCTTCACCAATCTCCTCACCCAGGGGATGGTGATCAAGGATGGAGCAAAGATGTCCAAATCCAAGGGGAATGTGGTGGACCCCAACGACTTGATCAACGACTACGGCGCCGATACCGTCCGGTTGTTCAGCCTTTTTGCCGCCCCGCCGGAGAAGGATTTGGAATGGAATGCCAAGGGCGTGGAAGGCGCCTTCCGCTTCCTTGGCCGCATCCATCGCTTCGTCATGGGCCACAGGGAGCTTCTGGCCGCAAGTGACGAAAAAATCGAGATCCGCTGTCCGGCAGATCAAAGCCTCCATCGCAAGACCCATCAGACCATCCAGCGCGTGACCTCGAATATTGAGAATAACTTCCATTTCAACACCGCCATCAGCGGGGTTATGGAACTGTTCAATACCCTCAGCACCCTCGCCCCCATGGACTGCAGTGAAGACCGGGAAGCCCTGACACCAGCCCTGATCCACGAGGCCGTGCGCACCATCCTCCTCCTGCTCTCGCCCATGGTTCCCCACTTCTGCGCCGAGCTCTGGCAGCAGATCGGCCAGCCCTGCTCCATCGACCAGGCCCAATGGCCGGAGCTCGACCTGGAAGCTGCCAGGGAAGAGGAACTGACCATTGTTCTTCAGGTCAACGGCAAGGTCCGCTCCCGTCTTCTCGTTCCAGCCGATACGGATGATGAAACGATGAAGGAGCTGGCCATGTCCGACCGGAATGTTCAGAAAATTATTAATGGCGCTCCTGTCAAAAAAATTATTGTCGTTCAGAAAAAGCTTGTTAATATCGTCTTATAAAGACTTTTTACGGAAGCCATCCTCTCTTTTTTTGTTCCGCAATCACGACATGATCCGGGCTGACTGGTTCTGTCAGGTTTTTTTTCTTCCAGCTCCTCAACTTCTACACAGTGGAGTTCCCTTTGAAAACACCTCTCCGTCGCCACCTGATTTTTCTCCTTCCCCTTCTGCTCCTTGCCGCCTGCGGCTATCATAACCCCTATATCTACAGCGGGCCTGAAAGATCCATCTATGTCACCCACTGGCAAAACCGGACCAGCGCCCTCCAGCTCGACACCAAGATCTTTCTATCACTCACCAACTGGTTCCAAAAATCCAGCTCCATCAAGGTCACCAAGGAAAAGGCCACCGCCGATCTTATCCTGGCCGGCGAGATCATCTCCATCCAGCTGCCCAGCCTCTCCTATGGGCCTAACAACACAACCTCCCAGGTCAAGGTGACGCTCACCGTCCGCTATATCTTAAAAGAGATCAAGACCGACAGGATCATCCTCGAGGTTCCAAGCGAGACATGGACCGAAGATGCCCGGGTTACCCGAAGCGGAACGGCCACCAGAGACAATGAAGACCTGGCATTGACCACCATCATCAATGACCTGTCAGAAAAGATTTACATCAAGGCACTGAGCAAACTTTCGCAGATATAGCCAGCCTTCAATTTACCTGTTCCAATGTTGGGGTGGAATGGGAGAGGGACACATGGTAATCGAGCCAATCACCGTAGATTTTCCACTTCGTGGTGAATGGGAGGCTGAGCATACCCCCGCCGAACGGGTGCCAAGCCACGGTACAGACCAACTCGCGCAGACCTACGCCTACGATTTCTTGCGCCTTGGGAGGGAAGGAAATGGCCTTAAGTTCTTTCGTGGGTCCATGCTGCGTTACCTTGTTCTGGGTGTGACCCTTGATGAATGTTATGGTTGGTCCGAGCCGATCTATGCACCGTTTTCAGGCACGGTGGTGGATGTACAAGACGGCTGGCCTGAAAGGAAAAGGCTCCATCTGCTTGGGGACTTGGCCGTGGTTCTCAAAAACGCACTGATGTTCGACCCGACGAAGACCAATGACCTCAAGCCGGTTCTGGGTAATTACATCATTCTCAAAATGCAGGGGAAAGAGGTATACGCATTCTTTGCCCACTGCCGAACAGACTCTGTCCGTGTCCGCGATGGAGATGCGGTTCAAGTCGGTCAGCGGCTTGCAGAGGTTGGCCATTCGGGTAACTCGACGGCACCCCACCTCCACTTCCAGCTCATGGATAAGCCCAACATTCTCGAAGCCAAAGGGTTACCGTGCAGTTTCAGGGATTACGAGGCGTTCCGCGATGGAGCATGGACAAGAGTGGCTCAAGGGCTTCCAGGGAAAAGAGAGCTTGTCAGATATGTATTGCCTCAGTAGGAAATGGAGAACAGTCCTTGACAAAGTCAATCACGGTATCGCGAATATCATGGGGTACCCAGGACGCGCTCAGAGAACCCCAAGTTCTTTTTTTAACTGAACATGCTCCTCCATCAATTCGGAGAGAACTTCGTTCTTGGTCTGCAATTTCGCCTCAAGTTGCTCGATGCGTTTGTGCTCAGCCTGCTTGCGACTGCCGTTGGGCTTTTCGAAGGCGGATGCCCCGTTCTCGAAAAACTCTTTTTGCCACCGGTAGAAAACCGTCGGCTGCAAGTTGTACTTGTCGCACAGCTCAGAGACAGGTTCCCGATCTATCAGGTGCCGCTTGAGGATGAAAACCTTCTCCTGATTTGTAGAGTTTTTCCGTTGTTTGCGCATGGTGAATTCCTCCGTTGATGCAGACTAACTCAAACAGCCGAATTCTCCAATTCACGATGAACCAAATCACAATAAATCGTCAAAAATTAACATGCCTTCCCAAATTCCAGCCCCTATGGAGATAAAATCATGAGCCAAAATATCATTCCTCCGAGTCAGAAAACCGTGCGCGGTAAACTGGGGATAGTGGGCAGCGGATACGTCGGTGCTGCCGCCGCGTTCGCCAGTGTGATGCGAGGCGTGGCGCGGGAGATCGTCCTGACTGACCTGAATGAAAAGCGGGCCACCGCAGAAGCGATGGATATTGCGCATGCCGTGCCCTTTGCCCACCCCTGCCTTGTTCGTTCCGGCAGTTACTCCGAACTGGCGGGCGCTGACGTGGTCATCATTTGCGCAGGTGTGGGTCAGCGCCCCGGCGAGTCCCGGATCGAGCTATTGGGTCGCAACGCCGAGGTGTTTCGCCAGGTCATCCCTTCCGTGCTCGAACACGCGCCGGATGCCTGTCTGCTGATCGCCACCAATCCAGTGGACATTATGACTCATCTGGCATCCAAGATCGCCGTCGAGAGGGGCATTGACTCCCGGCGTGTCATCGGCTCGGGAACCACGCTCGACACCGCGCGCTTTCGTTCGCTGCTCTCCGCATTCCTTGGCGTCGATGCCCAACATGTGCACGCCTATGTTGTCGGTGAACATGGCGACAGCGAGGTCCTCCTTTGGTCACAAGTCACCGTAAGCGGCATGCCTCTGGATGATTTCCTGAGGCGTCGGAAGCTCACACTGGACGCATCCCAACGGTCGAAAATTGACTGCGGGGTACGCCGTGCCGCTTATGAGATCATCGAAGGCAAGGGTGCAACCTATTACGGCATCGGAAGTGCCTTAGCCCGTATCGTCGAAGTCCTTGTCCGCAATCAATCAGCAATCCTGACATTAAGCGCTCTGACGCCTGAAGTCTGCGGCGTAGCTGATGTCAGCGTTGCCCTTCCCCGCCTCTGTACCAGCGATGGTCTTCAAGATGTCTTCATCCCCCCTCTGAATGCTTTCGAAGAGGCTGCGTTGGCACGCAGTGCGGGGATTGTTCGAGATGCGATTCTCTCCCTTGGGTGGGACTGATTCATTTACGGTTTTGGGACCCTGAGCGAAGGCCTTTTGGGTTTGCCGGTATTGCAATGCGTGCGCATGCCTTGCCGCAATCATCTATGATCAAAAGCAAAGAGGCCGTCACTGCGAAGTGACGGCCTGTTTGCTTTTAATATCTGAAGAGCTGGAAACGATACCTGTTTCATTACAGCAGCCCTCTCACCTTGGCTAAAATAAAAAAGTCAGAGCAAATTCAAATTGTTCTGCAACATAGGATAAAGCAGCGGCTTACACACATGGGTCTTCTTTTAGAGATTCATTTCACTCTGATTCTTTATTCTCCAGGTGCGGCGTAAGAGCGCGTTGACTCCCGGACATTTCAGGACAACCGCCGCATTCAGAACAGCTGTCGACCTACGAAGAGGCGCCGGAAACGGCCAGACGCCGCAGCATGGCCGTTTTTTTATTCTGATGGGCCTGCATTCGTTCCAGGATGTTCCCCAGGAATAAGACCGTATCGACGATAAAAGGCCCTTTATTCAACATGACGCACTCGGCGCGGCCGCTCATGGCCGCGTCGGTGATTTCGGCCCGCGACGGCAGATGTTTTTGCGCCATCCCTTCCAGCACCTGGGTTGCCCAGATCACCGGGACATGCGCCGCCTCGCACAGCCAGAGGATTTCCTCCTGCACCTCAGCCAGACGGTCAAAGCCCATCTCGGCAGCCAGGTCTCCACGGGCGACCATCACCCCAAGGTGAGGCGCCCGCAGGCCGGCAAGAAGAATCTGGGGCAGGCTGGCGAAGGCCTGGCTGTTCTCGATCTTCAACACCACGCCCAGATCCGGCTTACCGCAGGCAACAAGCCGCTCATGCAGCGCCAGCACATCTTCCGGGCCACGGACAAAGGAAAGGCCGACCATATCCACCCGCTGCGCGACAAAATCCAGGTCAACCCGGTCCTTTTCGGTCAGGGAAGGCATGACAAAACAGGTATCGGGAAAATTGATGCCCTTGCCTTCGGCCAGCCTTTGTCCCTTTATCGAGCCACTGGTGGTGATACGGACCATGATCCGGTCACCATCATTCTCCTGCACCGTGCCCCCAATTTTACCGTCATTAAAACAGATCCGCTCACCGGGACTGACCTGGTCAAAGGCCTCTTCGAGGGAACAGGGAATGGATGCCGGTTCAACAACACGACCATGATGGTTCCGGCGTTCATGCGAACCGGGAGTCTGTGAGCGGGTCAAGACCAGGATATCCCCTTTGACAAGCGTCAACGGGGTAACGATTTCAGGCAGCAGTCCAACCTTGCCCTTGGCCACAAGCTTGCCGTCGCGATAAAGATCAGCCTTGGTCCCACTCTCCGCGAAAACCCGCTTGACCGACTCTGCCAGCCAGCGTCCTTCTTTCTTCTTAACCAGCTTTAACCGCCGGTTCATTCCCCGGCAATCGTAAACCCGCAGCTCATCACCGGCCTCGGCGCCATCGAGAAACCCGCCGGTCAAAGGCAGCACCTTGTCCACTTCGTCAGCCACTACCTGCTCTTTGGCCCCGGCGGCCTGTAACCAGATACGGGCCGGCTCGATAATCTCTCCCCGTTCATCCCGTTTCAGCCCCAAGGTCAATACCCGCCCCACCGGACGCAGACTCCCGGTGCGCATCTTGGGGCCGGCCAGATCAGCATAGATACGACATTTTTTCCCCAGCAACCCATTGGCCCGGCCCAGATTTTCAATCATGCCCTGCCATTGCTCCGGCCCATCATGGGCGCAATTGATGCGCATAACATCCATTCCGGCAGCCACCAGATCATGCACCAGCTCTGCGTTTGTCGCCGCCTCCGAAGGCATGGTCACCATGATCCGCACCGACCTTCCCTCCGTTGCCCCCAGCAACTCATCCGCTCTTGCCTGGAGCAGATCATTTTCGCCATTGTCAAAATTCACCGGCACTCTGGCGGCCAGCGAACTATCACGCCAGCGCAGGCCGGAAAGCCTCGTCAACGCCCGGCTCACCGCCAGCAACGAGGCAAGGGCATGACCTTCCAGACGGCCAAGGGAACTGAGCCCGAGGCGTTCCAGACTCTCCTGCAAGGGGCGGATATCCGTCTGTCGCAAACTGAGATAATGGATCAGGTTTCTGGCGCTGTTCACACGCTCAGGATTGACCTCGGCCAGTTCACTGACAAAGGCCTTCTCCAGCGCCAGGGCCGCCAGCACCAGATTGTGTAATGGTTCCAGCAATGCTGAGGCTTCCTTTTTCCAATCCGTCACCATAATGATTCCCTCCCCTCACAAAAAAATGGCTGACCAATCTTTCACCGTGCAAACCTGGGTATCGGTCACGTTGCGTTTATCCATGTTTGACCCATCTCGTAGCTTCTTATCATAGTATTCCTAAATTATTAAGATTGTGTTAAAAAGTGATGGCACGGCAGAAAAAGGTTGATCCGATTCAGTGCGTATCTCGAAGTAGTCGTGACCTTGTTCAAAACAATCATAGCGGCCGCCAATGTGTTGAGTGTAGTGTATGGAAGATCCGTCTTCTCATATCGTGGGATCAATTTGCGTAACCGGTTGAACCATGAATGCGCCAGCTCAACGACCCACCGCCGCGTCGTGAACGAAGGAACCTTTTCGGTTCTTCCAGCTTAAGCGCACTTCGAACAATAAATGAGTAGAAAATTGCCATTATGGCATCATTGACCCAAAGCTCATGACTTAACCCGCCGAGATCCTTTTGCCAGAAATTCAGATAATCTGAAGTAACGGGTAAGTTTGCACACACTAATGAAGTTATGGGACATATGACCAACAGTATTCCGCCTGTGGTTTCAGATTCATAGAATTTATTGAATGTATTTGATAAAGTTTGCAGTTCCAAATTAATCCGGTCCGAATTTCAATAAGACGAACTCCCCCGCCCTGGAGTCAGATAGCGTCGAGCTGTCAGTTAGTTTTAAACGGCACTAAT
>JACDZJ010000467.1_pt1 | contig 10469 bp, 12 predicted proteins | sample 7365721 | NCBI WGS metagenome assembly JACDZJ01 (sample SAMN15143480, study PRJNA637477) | pond metagenome | biome: freshwater wetland ecosystem [ENVO:00000243]; feature: pond [ENVO:00000033]; material: pond water [ENVO:00002228]; isolation source: pond water containing pink berries ... | reverse complement strand
ATCGCATCTGCGATGATATCATTACACTGGAACATGGGGTTGCAAAGTCAGGAGTAATATCAGAAAGTCAAGCCTGACCCCAGTGACTGCGACGGAGGCCCTGTTGCAGGACAGGGTACTGCTGGTTGTTGGGCTGTTGTGGATTTTCCTAGTTGCGTGGGGAATATATCGGTAATTCTTTCGTCTGAAATTTTTCATATTAATTGACAGCACGCCAATAAAATAAGTCCGATAACTCATATGAATATAGCCTTTTATCGACACACGCTTCGTAACCGCGGTGGGGACAAGATGTTCCTGTTCTATGCCAATAGCCTGGCAGATGAAGGTCATAATGTTACCCTCTACAGTAATACAACAGACTCTTTTTTTCCCATAAACCCCAAAGTACATCTCAAACAGATCCCCATTCCAGGAAAGTTGGGAACAATCCTCTACGCACTGCTCCATAGCTTTGACGCCGATGTCATTATCGTGGACATTATTCCTCTTGCCGTAATACTTTCATTACGGAATTCCCAACTTCTTTATTTCGCCCAAGACCTCGACACAAGCTATTACACGTCCCCTTTGCTGATCGGTTCGATGAGCTTTCTGCTCCGCTGGGGTATAGGGAAGAAAAAAATTTCAACAATTGCGGTATCCAATGCCTTGGCCAATGAACTCCAGCAGTTGACCGAAAACGCTGTTAACGTAATTTGCAACGGCATTGACCAAACGGTATTTTACCAGCAGCCGAATGCGGAGCTCATTGCAAGCAAAAAGGGAAAAAAATCCCTGTTAATCCATGCCCGCACCGATCACCGCAAGGGATTCGACCTCGCCTGCCAAGCGGTACGAGCCTTGAACTACCAAACCTTGGCTGACCTCGTCATCTGGACGGTGGGTGAACAAACGAGTGCAGACATATTCAAGGGTGTTGAGCACCGCGATTTCGGGTATGTGAATGAACAACGACTGCGACAGATCATGAGCAGTGCCGACATCTTCCTCTACCCTTCCCGCCATGAAGGGTTCCCACTCTTCCCTTTAGAAGCCATGGCCTGCGGCTGCCCCGTGGTGACCACCTCCGCTGTACCCTACGCAAAGCATGGGGAGAACGCCCTTGTCGCAGAGGCGGAGGATTGTGAAACCTTTGCAACACATGTCCTTGAATTATTACAAAACCCCTCGACTTATAACCGTTTGAGTCAAAATGGAAAACAATTTGCCCAACAAAAATACTCTCTTTCAGAGTCAGCTCAGCAGTTTGAGAAGGCATGTATTGAAGAAATAAAAAATGACAAATAACCAAAGCTGCTCCCCAACTATTTCCATAGTGACCATATGTCGAAACAGTGCCGCGACCATAAGAAAAACCATTGAAAGCATCCTTGACCAAAAGGATGCGGGCGATGAATATATCATTATTGATGGGGCGTCCACTGACACCACTCAGGATATAATCAAATCCTATGGCAGGAAGATAGACACCTATCTTAGTGAACCGGATAAGGGAATTGCTGACGCGTTCAACAAAGGGATTGCCTTGGCAACAGGCGATATCATCGGCCTGATAAATTCTGACGACACCCTAGAGACTGGTGCACTTGACAAAATCAGGATGTTTTTTGAAGATCACCCAGATACGGATGTTCTCCATGGGGATATATTGTTGCTAAAGGACACACATGTCATCAAGTTGATCAAGCCACCATCACGATGGTGGTATCCTTGGCGACTTGTTCTTTTTAACCATCCTGCCACCTTTGTAAAACGAGCTATCTATAGAAAATACGGTCTGTTTGATACCTCCTACAGTATTGCTATGGATGTTGAAATATTCTTGCGGTGGTCAAAATACGGCCTCAAGATTGACTACCTTCCAGAGACATTGACACATATGCAGACTGAAGGGGTTAGCGGATGTCATGCAGTGGAGGGGTATCGGCAAGTCCGTGATGCCCTGCTCCAGCATGGATTTTCGATACCCTTTGCCCATCTGCAATATTGGGGTAAGGCAACGCTGTGGGCGGTGCTTGAGGTCGTGTCATGGTTGCGACGGAAGTGACATACTGTAAAAACAACCAAGCAAATAGACCTCGAAAGCAGTTTGGCTGGACTACGAAGGCTTCTTTGCGAGATGGTTTTATATATGCTTAGGGAACTTACTTGGTGAAAATATCATGAAAACAACAGTTATCGAAACCGATAACGCCAGTCGGGTCACGGTTGCCTGCTTCGCCGACACAATTATCATCGTGACCGCGATAAAATCCTTCAAAATTCTTAATTTCAGCATGATTAGATCATTTATGAAAAATCTTACCATTTTCAATGGTCGCAATCTATCGTGTTGACACGACTTAAGCATTTATGCCAACTTGCTACGGCACATCACGGTTTTTGCCGCTATTTAGCAAACACATCGTGGATGTTTGCAGAGCAGATATTACGTCTTATCGCCGGGTTGTTAGTAGGTATTTGGGTTGCACGTTATCTCGGGCCTGAACAGTTTGGGGTGTTTAGCTATGCATTGGCTTTTGTGGCAATATTTGGCAGTTTCGCCAAGCTCGGGCTGGATGATATCGTGGTGCGAGATCTCGTGCATGAACCGAACAAAAGAGATGTTTATCTGGGAACGGCGTTCTGGCTCAAACTCTTTGGGGCGTTCATTACAATCGGTTTCGTTGCTTTTGCTACGGTTTTTACCTCCAGCGACCACACCACAAATCTCTATATCTTCATCATCGCCAGCGGAATTATTTTTCAGTCATTTGAAGTCATCGATTTTTACTTTCAGTCCAAAGTTCTCTCCAAGTTCGTCTCTCTTTGCAAGATAACGCAATTGCTGCTCTCGTCCATGATGAAGATGTATTTTGTTTTTACAGGGGTAGGCTTATTTTGGTTTGTGGTTGTCAGTCTTGTTGATCAGGTCACGCTTGCCGTGTCACTCTACATCGCCTATCGATATCAGAGACTCGGAAGTTTTTACCGTCATTTTGATTTAACAACTGCCAAAAACCTTTTAAAGGATAGCTGGCCGCTGATCTTAAGTGGACTTGTTGTCACGATCTATATGCGCATCGATCAGGTCATGATCAAAGAGATGCTGGGCGCTAAAGAAGTAGGAATCTACTCCGCTGCTGTGAGGCTAAGCGAGGTGTGGTACTTCATCCCAACCGTAATCGTTTCATCCATATCGCCAGCTCTAATTTCAGCTAAAAAGCAATCTGAAGAGATATTTCATCAACGACTACATAACTCATATAAATTACTGGTAATCCTTGCCCTTATGATAGCGATACCGATGACATTTTTGTCTTCGAATCTTATAGATTTTCTTTATGGGGAAGATTACAAAAAAAGCGGGGAAGTTTTGGCAATTCTTATATGGGCTGGTATTCCAGTTTTTCTAGGTGTTATAAGTAGTCAACCGCTTCTACTTGAAAATCTGCAACGATTTTCCTTCTATCGGACTTTAATCGGCTGCGGTTCGAACATACTTTTAAATATAATTCTTATTCCACTATTTGGGATCGTTGGTGCAGCTATAGCAACAATTATATCATACCTTATAGCCACTTTTTCATTGATTGGCTTCCCAGTTAGTAGACCTATTGTATTATTAATGTTGAAATCAATTTTTTTTCTATCCAGATCGAGGTAGGCGGTGAATTTTATAAAATTATTTTGGGCTTCTATAAGTTTAGTAAGGAATGGCCCGCTAGTTCAGGACGGTTGGGTTAGAAGTTACATTGAAGGACAATCCGTCGATCATGAAGGAAAACCAATTCCGTGGATTACGTATCCCGCACTAGACTTTCTTTCAGAACGATTATCGAAGGTGGAAAGCGTTTTTGAGTATGGTAGTGGCAATGGGACGTATTGGTGGGCAGCAAGGGCATCTATTGTTATAGCTGTTGAGCATGATGCGGAGTGGTATGAAAAAATAAATAAAAAAATTCCAGACAATGTTGAATTGTATTACGAAGATATTATGATCGGTAGTGGTTATGAGGAGAAAATACTAATTGATAATCGTGATTATGATGTAATCGTTATTGATGGTCGACATCGAAATAGCTGTATGTTTCAAGCGCCAAAAAGAATAAAACTGGAAGGTATTATAATATTGGACAATAGTAACAGGCCAGAATACAAACAAGGTGTTGATCATTTGATTGCCAGTGGTTTCCGGAAAATTGATTTTTCAGGTTTTTGTCCAATTGTGAACTTCAAAAGCCAAACAACAATCTTTTATCAAGGTCAAAATATTTTAGGGATTTGATTGTGAGAAAAACACTTCATACCATAAAATCTTTTTTTTCTGGAATAACAATAAAAAGACTCGTTGTGAAAGCGAGAGTTGTTAGGATTATTCTCGGTGCTGGCGGTACAAGTTATCCCGGTTGGATTTCGACAGATTACCCCACACTAGATGTAACCGACGAAAAGTCATGGCATCGTTTATTTCAAGCTTTAAAAATTGATGCACTACTTGCAGAACACGTTTTTGAGCACCTTACAGATAACCAGATTGTAGCCGCTTTTGCTAATGCCTATAGATTTTTAAAAATTGGTGGTTATATCCGGATAGCCGTTCCGGATGGCTATCACCCGGATACTGAATACATCGAAATGGTTAAGCCAGGAGGGAAAGGGCCGGGTTCAAAGGATCACAAGCAGCTCTTCAATTACCAAACGTTATCTGACCAATTGGAGAAAGCAGGATTTGTGGTTCGATTGTTGGAATGGTTCGACGAGCAAGGAACCTTTAATTTTCAGGAATGGAAGAGACAGGACGGTTTCATTTCACGCTCATCACGTTATGACGAAAGGAATACAAAAATCCCACTCTCTTACACGTCACTGATCTTGGATGCCCATAAGCCATAAAAAAAACAACAATGACACCAATTGCCCTATTCGTATACAACCGCCCTGATCATACTCGGCGAACTATTGAGGCGCTGAAAAAAAATTTATTGTTTCAAGAGAGTGATCTTTTTGTTTTCTCCGATGCGCCTAAATCTGCAGTTCATGCTGAGTCAGTATGTGAGGTGCGTCAATACATTCGTCAAATTGACGGATTCAAGTCGGTCACTATCGTCGAACGGAAAACCAACTTAGGGCTGGCTCGCTCCATTATTGACGGCGTCACGTCAATCGTGAATAAATATGGGCATATCATTGTACTCGAAGACGACATGGTCACCTCGCCGCACTTCCTGACCTACATGAACGAGGCACTGGAAAAATATGCCGACGTTGATCGTGTGGTCAGCATTCATGGTTATGTGTACCCAGTTGAGCAACCTTTACCGGAGGCCTTTTTTTTGCCCGGTGCCGATTGCTGGGGGTGGGCTACATGGCGTCGAGGCTGGGCATACTATAACAGCGATGGGCAATTTCTACTGGATGAATTGAAACGTCGCAAATTGATTCGTGCTTTTGACTTCAATGGTACGTACCCGTTTTCAAAAATGCTTGAAGGGCAGATAAAAGGCACAAATGACTCATGGGCTGTACGCTGGTATGCGTCAGCTTTTCTGGCAGACAAATTGACACTTTATCCAGGACGCAGTTTGGTGCATAATATTGGTAACGATAATAGCGGCACCCACTGTGGAAAGTCATCAGACTTAGACGCCAAATTGAGCAATATTCCAATCATCCTCAGTAATATTGGAATCGAACCCTCACGACAGGGCGGGAAAGCATTCGAGTGTTTTTTCAGGCAAATGCAAACGGGGTTGTTGAGACGGTTGGTTCGAAAGATATGTGCTTTATTAAAAGTGGGCTACAGATGAGTGCATTAAAAACGCTGGTTCGTGATTGGTTGCCGCCCGTTTTGGTTCGTTGGATTTGTCAAGTTCGTGGTGAAGGGATTCGTTTTGAGGGCGATTTTGCAACTTGGGAAGAAGCCAATGCCAGCTGCACTGGTTATGATGCCGAAAATATTCCTTGCCAAGGTTCTGGAAGCGACCCTCAAGGTCAAGTGTGGGGAGGCGGCATACGAGCGGGATTCGGTACTCTTTGATGAAATTGAGTATTCTTGGCCGGTACTTTCGGGCCTGATGTGGGTTGCTGCTCGTAACGGAGGGAGGCTGAATGTGCTTGATTTTGGCGGGGCGTTGGGGAGTAGTTATTTTCAAAATAGAAAGTTTTTGCAGTCGTTACCGGATGTACGCTGGAATGTGGTCGAGCAACCCCATTACGTCGATGCGGGGCGAAAAAATATCCAGGACGACCAATTGCGATTTTATTTGACCATTGAGGAATGTTTGAGCGAAACCCATCCGAATGTGGTGTTGCTTTCTAGTGTATTGCAGTATCTAAAGACGCCATTTGACATCATTTTGCGGCTTTCGGATGCCGATGCCAATTATTTGATTATTAATCGCACCCCGTTTTCCGGTCAAGCGGAAGATAAAGTGCTGGTTCAGCGGGTGCCTGAATCTATTTACCCTGCTAGCTATCCAATGCATGTTTTTTCTCAACCGGAATTTATGCATCGTCTCGAATCTGACTGGCGTTTGATTGCTTCGGATATCAGCCCTGAAGGCGAGGTTCGGTCTTCGATTGGATTCTATTTTGTTTTTAAAGGCTTATTGCTGGAGCGCTGTTAATGATAAAAATGCTCAAGGCTTTTTACCGCCGCCAAGATTTCTTCCCAAGCTGGTTGGGTGTTTTTACCAATCCCTTCTACTTTGCCCGGGTGGGGCTTTGTAGCGTGGTAACAGCGTTCGCACCGAAGTTGAACGGGCGACTGCTTGATGTTGGTTGTGGTTCAAAACCCTATCAAAAGCTGTTTGCAGTAGATGCCTATATCGGTCTTGATATTGACAGCGAACCCTCACGGCAGAGGGGCATTGCAGACCAGTATTATGATGGCAAGACCTTCCCATTTACAAATGCATCATTTGATTCGGTTCTTTGCAGCCAGGTGTTGGAGCACGTTTTTAACCCAAATGAGTTTCTTGGCGAAATCGCCCGGGTACTGAAGCCTGGCGGAAAGCTTCTGCTTACCGTGCCATTTGTCTGGGACGAGCATGATCAGCCCTGGGATTACGCCAGGTATACAAGTTTTGGTCTGCATGCTTTATTGGAAAAGCAAAGCTTCAGGATTTTGGTGTACAAGAAACTTGGTGCTGATCCGTCTATTATTGCTCAGATGGCTAATGCTTATCTATACAAGGTATCGCAGGGTTTGCCCAAGCTCGTAAAACTGCTGCTGACTGTAACAGTAATGGCCTTTATTAACCTGCTCGGTTTGCTTGCTGGCAAAGTGTTACCTGACAACCCGGATTTTTTTCTGGATCATGCTGTACTTGCCGAGAAAATTTCATGAAAACGTATAGGAATACAAAAGTTCTCATCACTGGCGGCCTTGGCTTTATCGGCTCCAGACTCGCCCATGCCCTTGTCAAGCAGGGAGCTGAGGTCACCTTGGTCGATAGCCTTATTCCCCAATATGGTGGCAACCCATTCAACATCGAAGGGATACGAGATAAGGTCACAGTAAATGTGTGTGACGTGCGCGATCCTTTCGCTATGGCTTATTTGTTAATGGACAAAGATTTCCTGTTTAACTTGGCCGGGCAAACGAGTCACATAGATTCAATGGCCAATCCGCAGACAGATCTGGACATAAATGCGGCTGCACAACTTTCTATCCTGGAGGCCTGCCGCAAGGCCAACTCCGGCATCAAGATTGTCTTTGCCAGCACCCGACAGTTGTACGGCAAGCCTGAATACCTGCCGGTAGATGAGAAACATCCGATTCGTCCAGTGGATGTTAATGGTATCAACAAGCTGGCAGGGGAGTGGTATCACCTCCTTTATAATAAGGTGTATGGCATTCGCGCCTGCGCGCTTCGTTTGACTAATACTTATGGGCCTGGCATGCGAGTGAAGGATGCAAGGCAAACGTTTCTAGGTATCTGGGTTCGTTTGCTGCTGGAGGGTAAACCCATTAAGGTGTTTGGTGATGGCCTGCAGCTTCGCGATTTTAACTACGTTGATGACTGTGTCGACGCCTTGCTGCTCGCTGGAGCAAGCGATGCTGCCAACGGTAAGGTCTATAACCTGGGCAGCACCGAAGTAGTTGGTTTGAAGAAATTGGCAGAAGTGATGATTGAGCTGGGTTATGGGGGAACTTTTGAGTTAGTCCCCTTTCCACCAGAACGCAAGGCGATTGACATCGGAGACTACTACAGCGATTTTTCTTTGATTACGCAAGAATTGGGCTGGCAGCCGAAAGTCGGATTGCGTGAGGGCTTGCAGAAGACGATGGTTTACTATCATGCGCATCGACACCACTACTGGGATGAAGAAGCATGATATTGATGAACGATTTCAAAGCAGAGTCACCTGAGTTGCGCGACGATATGCTGGATGCAGCGCGACGTGTACTGGAATCAGGGTGGTACGTGTTAGGTAATGAGGTGATTAACTTCGAAAGGCAATGGGCCACAGCCTGTGGTGTGGCCCATGCCGTTGGTGTAGGGAATGGCATGGATGCCATCGAAATTGCCCTGCGAGGGTTAGGTATTGGTTCCGGTGATGAGGTTGTAACCACTCCGATAACTGCCTTTGCCACAGTGCTCGCTATTATTCGATCAGGTGCAACTCCTGTGCTGGCAGATATCAATCCAGAAACTGCCCTGCTTTCGATTGATAGCGCGGCCCGCTGTATTACTCCACAAACAAAAGCAGTAGTACTTGTGCATCTTTACGGTCAGATACGAGGCATGGATGCGTGGACAGCCTTTTGCTGCAAGCACGGTATTGCTCTTGTCGAGGATTGTGCGCAGGCCCATCTTGCGGCTTGGAATGGACAAGTGGCCGGGTCTTTCGGGCAAGTCGGGGCGTACAGCTTTTATCCAACTAAAAATCTGGGAGCGCCCGGCGACGCGGGGATATTGGTCACTCAAGACGAAGCGATAGCCAAACGAGCAACTGTGCTGCGCAACTATGGCCAGAGTGTGCGTTACCATCACCCGGAACTTGGACTTAATAGCCGTCTGGACGAGATACAGGCAGCCATGCTGTCCGTGCGATTGAAATGGCTCCCTGGATTCACCCAGCGACGGAGCGAGATCGCCGCCGCGTATCATGCAAATATTAGCCACCCGCAGATACGACTTCTTGCGGCCCCTGAAGAAGTTGCGTCTCACGTCAACCATTTGTTTGTCATTATATGTGAGAAGCGCGATATGCTCCAAGCATATTTGCAGTTGCACGGAGTACAAACGCTTATTCATTATCCGGTACCCGTGCATTGGCAAGAACCTTGCTTGAATCTGCAATGTGACCCGAAGGGATTGAAAAATAGCGAAAAACATGCGGCGACTTGTCTCTCTTTGCCTTGTCACCCCCAGATGACGAATGAAGATGTGGCTACAGTGATCGCTGCTGTCAATAGGTTTGAAGCGCCATGATGGAACACTATGTAACCCTCTTCGATAGCCTTTTCTTGCCGCAAGGATTGGCGCTCCATGCATCAATGGAGCGACATTTCGGATCATATGTGTTGTGGGTGCTATGCGTGGATGATGCTGTCCATGAGGTCTTAACTCGTATGGAGCTGGCGAATGTAAAGTTGCTGCGCCTCAGTCAACTGGAAACAGAAGAGTTGCTACAGGTAAAACCAGGCCGAACCAAGGGAGAGTACTGCTGGACGTTGACCCCCTTTGCTCTGCGCTTTGTGTTTGAAGCCGATGCTAGCGTGGGTCGAGCGACTTACCTAGATGCGGACCTTTGGTTCAGAAAAAATCCTTCGCAGATATTCAGGGAATTTGAATCATCAGGGAAACACGTTCTAATAACCGATCATGCGTATGCACCAGAATATGATCTTTCCGCCACTAGAGGGCAATATTGCGTGCAGTTCATGACCTTCACCCGCCGTGGCGGGGAAGTGGTGCGTAAGTGGTGGGAGGATCGTTGTCTTGAATGGTGCTTTGCCCGCTTTGAAAAAGGTAAATTCGGCGACCAGAAATATCTCGACGATTGGCCTGAACGCTTCCTTGATCAGGTTCATGTTCTGGCTAATAAAGAGCTTGGATTGGCACCTTGGAATGCTACGCGTTTTCCTTACGGAAATGCTGTTTTCTGGCATTTCCACGCACTACGCATTCTGGATAGATCTCGTCAGTCGCTCATTGCCAACTTCGGCCCTTACCCTCTTCCCAGAAAAACCAGAGAACATGTGTATGCACCCTACTTGCTCGATTTACGGATGGCTTTAGATCGCATGGTGTGTTGTGGCGTGATGGTTAGGACACAGGCAAAACGTACTTTAGTTGACCAGGCAAAGGCTATGCTTCGTGGCATCTATGACCAGGCTTGGCGAATTAACCAAAACCTGACGTCACGATTTTAACTCTCGCAGGGGAAAAGGTGGGGTCAGGCTTGACTTTTAGACATAATGAGCCTCTTGCAAAACTCAAAGAGGAAGATTTTAATCTAATATGTTGGAATAA
>JACDZJ010000466.1_pt1 | contig 10514 bp, 8 predicted proteins | sample 7365721 | NCBI WGS metagenome assembly JACDZJ01 (sample SAMN15143480, study PRJNA637477) | pond metagenome | biome: freshwater wetland ecosystem [ENVO:00000243]; feature: pond [ENVO:00000033]; material: pond water [ENVO:00002228]; isolation source: pond water containing pink berries ... | reverse complement strand
ACCAGAAGCAGCATCTTCCATCGAATACTGAGATTGTGAAACATCCATTCCACTCCTTGCGAAAAAAATTGGATCGTGCTTTTGCGGCTGTCCATGCCCGAAACCCTGACCAATGGACGACCGAACGACGTACCCGACGGCATTACGAAAGACAAATTCCCTGGCTCATCCCCAGAGAGGAAAGGGAAGGGCAAAGAGAGGGTGTCCAATTCCTGGCTTGCTACCTGTCCCGGCTGGGAGTTCCCCTGACCCTATTTCAAATAGGTATAATCGGCCAGGCAGTTTTCATAGAAATCCACCAGGCGCACCCCCTCGCGGGGCTGGATCCGGCCCTGTTGCACCTGCTGATCAATCTCCTTCTTGATGGTCCGGGCCAGGATCTCGGGGTTGTACTGCATGGTGGTCAGGACCTGCTGGGCGGAGGAGCCCTTGATCATCTCCTCAATGTAGAAGTCACTGGGATCATCGTCATCGCCGTAGATATGCACCTCGTTGAGACGGCCGAAGAGGTTGTGCATATCGCCCATGACATCCTGGTAGGCACCAGTGAGAAAGAGGCCGATATAGTACTCTTCCCCGGCCTTGAGGGAGTGGAGGAGCAATGTCTTTTCCACCCCGCCCTTGCCGATAAACCGGTCGATCTTGCCATCCGAGTCGCAGGTGATATCCACCAGGGAACAGCGCACCGACGGGCGCTCATCGAGGCGCATCACCGGCATGATGGGCAGCAGCTGGCCGATGGCCCAGCTGTCGGCGGCTGACTGAAAGATGGAGAAGTTGCAGAGGTACTGGCTGGCCTGAAGCTCACCCAGTCGGCGCAGCTCCTCCGGGACAAAGGGCTGATCCGCAACAATCTTCTGTATCCGGGCCAGGGTGCTCCAGTGCAGGGTCTCAATCGTGGCCCGTTCGGAGATGGTGATCACCCCGAAACGAAAGGCACTGATGGCGTCCTCCTTGCACTGCTGGATATCGTTGAAGATCTCCTGAAAGTTGCGCTCATTGAGATCCTGGGAGGAGGCGCGCATGGCGGAGAGGAGGCTGTGTTCCCCCGGCTGGCGCCCGGGACAGGCCTCCTCGCCGGGCTGATGGATGGTGTCAATGACATTGGTGATGACGCAGGAATGGTGGGCGGTGACAAAGCGGCCGCTCTCACTGACGATATGGGGATGGGGGACCCCGGCCTGATCGCAGATAACCTGAAGACCTTCAATGATGTCAAAGGCATACTCTTCCAGGGTATAGTTACGGGAGGACTCGCCGGCGGAGCGGGAGCCGTCATAATCAATGCCCAGCCCGCCGCCTACATCAAAATACTCCAGGGGCAGCCCGAGGGCCACCAGGTCGACAAAAACCCGGCCGGCCTCACCTATGGCCTCCTTGATAAAGCGGATATCGGGAATCTGGCTGCCCACATGGAAGTGGAGCAGCTTGATGCAGTGGACCATGCCATGCTCCCGCAGAATCTCGGCGGCCCGCAAAAGCTCGCCGCAGCTCAGGCCGAACTTGCCCTTCTCGCCGCTGGCCCCGGCCCAGCGACCCGTGCCATGGGCGGCAAGCTTGGCCCGCAGGCCGATCATCGGCTCCACCCCCAGCTCACCGGCCACCCGGATAATCAGGGCAATCTCGGAGAAACTCTCCACCACCAGGATGATCTTGCGCCCGAGCCTGCGACCGAGCAGGGCCAGACGAATATAATCCTCATCCTTATAGCCGTTGAGCACAGTCAGGGCATTGCGGTTGGCGTTATGGGCCAGGACGGCCAGCAGCTCCGGCTTGGAGCCGGCCTCCAGGCCATAGTCAAAGGGCTGACCGGCATCGATGATCTCCTCCACCACCTCCCGCATCTGGTTGACCTTCACCGGGTAGACCCCGAAGAACTGGCCCCGATATTCACACTCTTCAATGGCCGCCCGGAAGGTGGTATTGAGCAGACGCACCTGGGAACGGAGGATATCATGGAAACGGATAACCGCGGGAAAGGAGATGTTCAGCTTCTTGATCTCCTCGATGACCTCGAGAAAATCGATGGTCGGCCCGTCTTCCCGCTTCTCCGGCAGGACGCAGAGATGGCCCTTGCCATTGACCGAAAAATAGCCGTTGCCCCACTCGGGGACATGATATCGCTGGCGATTTTCGCGGGCGATCCCTTCTGGATCACTGTTCATGGTCTTCCTTCCGCTGAAAGGCAAGGATCAGCTCCCTGACCACCTTGGTGGCAAAGACATCGCTGTTGCCGCTGGCATCCACCGGCGGCGACAGCTCCACCACGTCGGCGCCCACCAGCCTTTTCCGGCGCAGGGCCTGGACGATGCGGACAAAGGACAAGAAATCCTGGCCGCCCGGCTCCGGCGTGCCGGTGCCGGGCATATAGGCCGGATCAAAGTAGTCGAGATCAAGGGTGAGATAGATGGGGCGATCGGCCGGCTGCCCATCGATCATCTCGACAAAGGCCTCGAGGCTGGAGGCCAGGGTCTTGTGGCCCCGCATCCAGGCGTATTCGTCCCGGGTGCCCGAGCGGATGCCGAACTGGAGCAGCTGATGGCCGGGGCCGAAATGATCCAGGCAGCGGCGGATGATGGAGGCGTGCGAATAATGGTAGCCCTGATACTCCTGACGCAGATCGGCGTGGGCGTCCAGGTGGAGGAGGAGCAGATCGGGATAGGCCTGCAGATATGCGGCGATGGCGGAATAGGAGATGGAGTGCTCGCCGCCCAGGGTCAACAGGTGAATCCCGTCGGCGGCAAAATCCAGGGACCCGGTGAGCTTTGCAAAACGGCCATGGGCGGCCAGATAGTCGTTATGGGCATCACCGGTATTGTGCACCACGAGGTTGCCGAGATCATAAAAAGGGGCGGCCTCCTCGAGATCAAGGTCGAGATAGGGCGAATAGCTCTCGATATCCGAGGCCACCAGGCGGATGGCATCGGGGGCGATGGCCGTCCCCTTGCGAAAACAGGCGGTGCCGTCAAAGCCAAAGCCCATGATATTGAGACTGTGGGGTTGGGGCCGGGTGGCGAATCGGGCGGCGCGATAGAGACGTTTGGGAGGATGGAGGAGAATTTCATTCATTGGACACCTCGTCGCGGTGAATGAGGAAGGACGAAACAGCGGCCACAAATCGGCCTGCCATGGGAGAGACCATGGCAGGCACCGGAATCACCAGGGGCCGCCCGGAAGCCGACCCCGCCACCGGGAAGGGTTTACGGGGTTCTGGTCTCAATGGGGCTAAATTCCTGCAAACAGGGTCCGACATAATTGGCACTGGGCCGGATCAGACGGTTGTTGCGCCACTGTTCGAGGATATGGGCGGACCAGCCCACGGCCCGGCTCATGGCAAAAATGGGGGTGAACAGCTCGGTGGGAATGCCCATGGCCCGATAGAGGGTTCCGGAGTAGAAATCCACATTGGGAAAGACCTTGGAGTTGGCAAGCATGGTCTTTTCGACGATCTGGGCAATATCAAAGTAACGGGTATCACCGACCTTTTGCGTAATCCGCGCGGCATACTCCCGTAAAATACCGGCCCGGGGGTCTTCACATTTATAGACCCGATGCCCGAATCCCGGGATCTTCGCCTTTTCGGCCAGGCGCTCCATGACCCAGGCCTCGGCCTTTTCAGGCGTCCCGATGCTTTCAAACATCTCCATCACATCGGCATTGGCACCGCCGTGCAAGGGCCCTTTCAAGGCCCCGATGGCACTGGTCATGGCCGAATAGATGTCCGACATGGTGGCGGCGGTGACCCGGGCCGCAAAGGTTGAGGCATTCAACTCATGATCGGCATGAAGAATCAGGGCAACGTCCAGGGCCCGGACAATCTCGCCATCGGGCTCTTTCCCCTGCAAAGTATAAAGAAAATTATAGGCAATGCCATGGTTGGAAATGGGGGCAATGGGCTCATACCCATCTTTGAGGCGCTGATGGGCGGCGATGATCAGGGGAATCCGTTCGGTCAGGCGCTGGGCCTTGCGCAGGGAGGCATCCAGCCGCATATTGCCGGTGTCTGGATCCCAGTGCCCAAGGGAGGAGACGGCGGTGCGCAGAACCTCCATGGACGATGCGGCGCGCGGAAACATCCGCAGAATCATGGTGGTTTCAACGGGCAGCACCATGCCGCCGGTAAACCCGTCGAGAAAGGCCTGAAACTCGGTCAGCCCGGGCAGCCTGCCATACCAGAGGAGATAGGCCACCTCTTCAAAGGTGGAATGGCGGGCCAGATCGAGGGCATCATAGCCGCGATAGATCAACCGTCCTTCCTGGCCGTCGATATAACAAATCGCCGAATTACAGGCGACGATATCAGCCAGCCCCAGTTCCTTCTCTTTGCCGGGTTCTTGCCCGCAGGATCCCATTTTCATAAAATCACTCCCGATTATAAGGTATAAGGTGGAATCATAATTGTAAAATTATGGTGAAGCTCTTGATAAATCCTCCCGCAGGATTACCCTGGTGATGAACCACGCTGAATGTAACAGGAATGGGAGGGGAACGGAATAAAAAGTTTCTGGATCCATGGCAAACACCAATCCTCTTCTTTCTCCTGTCATGCCAGAGACCTGGGCCGGAATCAAAGAGTATAAGGGGAACACTCCCTGCATTTTTCTGTCGTTTTTCATCATAAAGTACGATAGAGAGATGAAAGACCTAAAGGGGACACTGGCCGCTTTCCCTGCCTTTCCGCAACTCCAGCACCGCCGGAATATCCGGTGACGGGAGGGTGCCCCGATACAGACAGCCCCTGATGCCCATACCCATCCACGAATCAAACACCATGATCAAGCCCAGAGCCCCGGTTCCCATAGTCATTACCGCCTTCGGCACCAACGCCGGGGCGAGGGACACCTATGGGCATCTGGCCGCCCGGATCCAGACGCATTTTCCCGGGCATGAGATCCTCTGCGCCTTCTCATCGCGCATACTCAAGGAGAGCAAGGGCGGAGACCACCCTCCCGTCTCCAGCCCCCGGGAAATTCTCGAGGCCCTGCATCGTCAACACCATCCATGGGCCGTGGTCCAGTCGCTCCACCTCATTGGCGGCCATGAATTCATCCGCCTGGTGGCAGAAACAGACAAAAGCCCCATCCGCACCGCCATCGGCCTGCCCCTTCTCAGCTCGCCTGCTGATTTCACCGCCCTCTGCGCCGGCCTTGCGCCCCTGATCAACGCCCATCCCAATCAGGCCGTACTGCTGGTGGGGCATGGCACCGATCACCCCGCCTGGTGCGCCTACCCGACCCTCCACTATTTCCTCCGCCGACACTTTGGTCCCAGGGTCTTTGTTGGCGTCATTGAAGAGGGGTGCCCTTCCCGCGCGGAGGTCATTGCCGATATCAGGGCTGCCGGCTACAGGGAGGTGTGTATCGTCCCTCTGCTGCTGGTGGCAGGGATGCATTTTCAGCGGGACCTGGCCGCCGACTGTGACCACTCCTGGTTGAACCGGATGGCCGGGGCGGACATCCGGGTGGAAATCATGGAGCAGGGGATTGGTCTGCTGCCGGCTGTCGCTGACCTGTTCTGCCGACATATAGAGGAGGCCCTGACAACGATTCCGGACAATCATCTTTTCCCGGAAAAAATAACCGAAAAAATGACTGTCCATTCGCTTGACAAACCAAATTGCCTATAGTATTAAGCCAAAATTGAATTAGTGCCTTACAGATTATTTTCTTGTTTTTTTTTGCAAGAAAACAATCTGTAAAAGGCGCTTATCCCGTTCATCGGGGTTAGTTGAAGAGTCTTTTCTTGTATAAGAAACAGTGAGAACCCATTAACAATATTTTTTTTAAGGAGGGTAACATGCCTACATTAGAACACAACGGTTCCAGTTTTGAAGTGGACGAAGACGGATTCCTGCTCAACGCCAAAGAATTTAATGACAACTGGGTTGATTATGTTAAGGGAGTTGAAGGTATCTCCGAAATGACTGATGAGCACAAGAAGGTCATTGACGCCCTTCAGGAATACTACAAGAAAAACGGTATTGCCCCGATGGTTCGTATTCTCTCCAAGACCACCGGTTTTCCTCTGAAACGAATCTATGAGCTGTTCCCCTCCGGTCCTGGTAAAGGAGCCTGTAAAATGGCTGGTCTGCCAAAACCAACCGGTTGCGTCTAATAGAACACCTGTTGTATCCTGGTAAGTCCCTTTGAACGGGGGAAAGAAACTGCGAGTCAGTTTCTTTCCCCCGTTTTTTTTTGTTCCCAACAACCCCTCTCCGCCGCCTTTTTCCCAAAAAAAACCAGATGGTCTCCTCTGGCCCTCAAGAACCTTCCGGGCCTCCTCCTGAAACATCACAAATCGAAAAAAGCTAAAATGATTTCAGAGCATTTCGCTTTCTGGAAGCACTTTTTCGGCACTGGCCGGTAATGGGTTCCGGGCCAGCCCGTCAAGGCCCGTACCCCCGCTTTTCCTGATCAGAAAGCAGGACAGCATCGAAGAAGCCCTGTCAGCTTCCGGTAAAGCCGCCTTTCCGGTGTCAGCCCTGGGTCTGGCGGAGCATCTCCTCGACCACCGCGATGTCTGCTGGACGATCAACGCCGTGGCATTTATGGGTGGTGATGACCACCTGGATGGGGATGTTATTTTCCAGCAGGCGCAGTTGTTCAAGGTGTTCCCTTTGTTCCAGCAGACCCTTGTCGAGGCCGACAAATCGGGCCAGGGTTTTCATCCGGAAGGCGTAGAGACCGATGTGGCCAAAATAGCCATCCTCCCTGCCGTCACGGGGATAGGGGATGGGCAGGCGGGAAAAGTAGAGGGCCTGGTGGTCTTTGCCCATGACCACCTTGACCTGATCGGGGTCCTGCGCCTCGGTGGCGTTTATCTGCCGGGCCAGGGTGGTTACCTGGACCTCGGGCGAGGAAAATGGGGCAATGAGCGCAGACAGCATCTCGGACACCAGGGCCGGTTCGTCGCCCTGGATGTTGACCACCACGCCATCATCGGGAACCTCCAGCAGGCGGGCCGCCTCGAGGACCCGTTCACTGCCGCAGGTATGGTCAGGGCTGGTCATGAGCACGGGGATGGAAAGGGACTGGGCCGTGCTGAAAATCCGCTCATCATCGGTGGCGAGGATCACCTGCCGGAGCTGAGGACACTGGCTGGCCCGGACATACACATGCTCGATCATGGGTTTGCCGAGGATCAGTGCCAGGGGCTTTCCGGCAAAGCGGGATGAGGCATAGCGGGTGGGGATGATGCCGTAGCAGGGGGGGAGTTGGGTCATGGTGATGGTCTCGTTTGCTGGAGTGATGGAGGTGATGGGCCGAGAAGCTGGTTGATGATCGCGCAGGTCCTGGCGGTGCCCCCGCGTCGCTGCTCCACATAGGCGACAATCTCCCCCCGTGTCTGCCCGCGCCGGGGTGTCACCGTGCTCTGCATGAGCAGCATCTCTGCCGCCTGCCGCCAGTCCCTTGCCTGCAAGACCAATTTTTGATGGATGATGTCCGCCCCGATCCATGCAAAATTGCTCCAGTGGGGGCCGATCACCGGCTTGAGCCCGGCGGCGAGGGGCTCAAGGAAATTCTGTCCCCCCAGGGGTTTCAGGCTGCCGCCGACAAAGGCCGCGCGGGCCAGCTCGTAGGCGAAGAGCATTTCCCCCATGCTGTCCCAGAGGACAATGCTGGGGGCGGGCACGGGCCCGGTAATCCGTGATCGTAAATACCATTCATAGCCAAGGTTCTCAAGGATTGTTTGCCAGTGGCTGATCCGGTGCATGTGGCGGGGGAAGAGGGCGATGATGACCGGCTGGGTGTTCGCCAGGCTGCCATCGAGGATGGCGCGGATCATTTGCGCCACGTCTTCTTCTTCCCCCTCCCGGATCGAGCCGAGGATGATCAGCCTGGTGTCGGCTGGAAAGAGCGGGGCCAAAGGATTGTCCGGCTGGGTCGGGGAAGCCTGATTAGCGATGCGGTCAAATTTGATATTGGCCACGGTCTCCACCCCTTCCCCGCCGAAAAGGTCGGCAAAGCGGGCGGCATCGCCGGGGGAGATGGCGAGAATCCGGTTCGGCCGCAGATGGCGCCACAGCCCGGGCCAGATGCGATAGCGCTTTAGGCTGCGGGCGGTCATCCGGCCGTTGGCCACCAGGATCTTCACCCCCTGCCTTTTGCAGGCCCGCAGCAGCCCCGGCCAGAGTTCGCTTTCCAGCAGCAGCATGAGCCTCGGCGCCACGGCGGTCAGGGCCTTTTCCATCAGGGCCGGACGGTCAAAGGGGAGGTAGGCGGTATCAATGATGAGCCGGCGGTTCTGCTCCATGGTGTCGCGCCGGCATTTCTCCAGGATCTCCATTCCCTGACTGGTGCAGCTGGTGAGCAGGATCCGCACCGGGGCCGACGGGTCCAGCCCTTTCAGGAGTTCGGCGGCAAGGAATGATTCGCCCACCGATGCCGCCTGGATCCAGAGCTGCGCCGGGGCCGGGAGTTTGCCCAGGGTGCGCTGGTCAAAGCCCTGGCGCAGTCTCTGGTTGCGGCGGAGGAAGGGAATGGCGAGGCCCCAGAGCCATCCGTAGATCAGAAAGACGATGCGCATGGCAAGGGGTTCCCGGCGGTCTGGCCCTGGCGGCGTATGGGATGGTTGGCTGAAAATGGGCAAATCTCCCGATGAAAAAGGTGCGTTGACACAGAAGCTCTCCTGATCGCTGCACAGGCTACCCAATTCCTGCCGCTTTTACAACTGCGGCGCGACCACCCGCATCATGTTTTCAGCGATGCGCCGCATGGGGCCCAGGGGTTTCATGGTATGCCGGCTGTCCTCCTGGAGCTTCAGCATCCAGTTGTTCATCTCGGAGATGATCGACACCGAATAGGCGAAGCTGACCACCTCGTAGTTCAGCAGCAGGCTGCGATTATCAATATTGACCGAGCCCAGCATGGCGCTGTCATCATCGAAGAGAATGGCCTTGGCGTGGAGCATGCTCCCCTTGTAGAGGGCGACCTCAATCCCGGCGTCCATGAGCTCCCGCATGTAACTGCTGCGCACCAGATCGGCCAGGAGATGGTTGGATCCATAGGGGGTAATCAGCCGCACATCCACACCCCGATGATGGGCGATGATCAGGGCCTCCTGCAACGAGGTGACCGGAACAAAGTAGGGAGTGACAATCCAAATCCGTTTTCTGGCGCTGTAGATGGCGCAGAGCAGGGCCTCAAAAAGGGCGTCGCGGGCAATGTCGGGGCCGGAGGGGACCACCTGGATATAGGCGTCGCCAAGACCCGGGGGAACGATGTCCAGGCTGATGGGGATGGTGTACCCGGAGGCGTAGGCCCAGTCCGAGGCGAAGATCTCGAGGTAATGAAAGACCGCCGGCCCTTCAATGAGAAAGAGCAGGTCATGCCAGCGGAGGGTATCAGGAGTTGGTCCCAGATAGTCACGGGAGAGGTTCATGCCACCGGTGAGGACGGTGCGGCGGTCGAAAAGAAAGATTTTCCGGTGATTGCGCAGGTTGATATAGTTTCGCAGCGGCATGTGCAGGATGGGCATGAAGAATGACACCGTGCCACCAGCCTGGCGAAGGGCTGCCAGGGAACCCTGGAAGCAGTAGAGCGGAAACGAGCCCAGGGAATCAATGAGCAGCCTGACCTTGACGCCCTGCTCCGCCTTCCGGGTCAGGGCCTGGAGGATGGCAGCGGTGACGGCGTCATTGTTGAAGACATAGGTGCTGATAAAGATGCTTTCCCGGGCGGTGTCGATCTGCTCCATGAGGGCGAGATAGGCCGCTGTGCCATCGGTGTGGAGGGAAAAGCGGTTGCCCCGGGTGCCGCCCGGGATGCCGTTGGCACGGAGGACGCCGTCAATGGGGTTGGCCTTTTCCAGGGGCAGATCGGTCACCGAACGCAGGCTGAACATGGATTTTGTTTTGGAATTCACCCGTTTGCGTGAACCGAGGATGAAGTAGAGGGGCACGGCCAGATGGGGGAGCAGGATAATGGCCAGCAGCCACGAGATCATGCTGGTGGGGCTGCGTCGCTGGTACATCATATGGAGCAGGGCGGTGACAAAAAAGACCTCGCCGATCACCAGAAAGATGTAGGAGAAGATCATGCGAAACCATTCTGTCTGCATGGATTGCGGGAGGGGATGCGGAGGAGGAAAAGAAAAAGACGAAACCGGCCCGTCTGTGAATTTTTCAATGGCACAACATTACCATAGAATAGAAAAGTAAAAAAGGGGACACCCTCGAAAAGTGAAGGGCTGCCGGTCTGCCCGTGACCCCCTGTCCCGCCCTTCTCAAATCCTGAAAGGTCACGATCAGCATGGATGGAAAAGGTCGACTCAGAGACATTTTTTTATGGAACGATCCTGGTCTTCGGTGAAATACCAAAGAATCTACCCGCAGGGATATGAAACAGGTCCAGGGTTTCCCGGGGATCTGAGCTGGTGGATTTGCCGGTGCCATGAAAGCAGAAAACATTCATCCCTTGACAAACAGACCTCAAATAAGGCTTATTCAAAGAAAATCGAACAAAGGGGAAGTGGCGCGGAAGATGCGACACGACCCCAGGCCCCTTTAAGGCTGC
>JACDZJ010000465.1_pt1 | contig 10524 bp, 9 predicted proteins | sample 7365721 | NCBI WGS metagenome assembly JACDZJ01 (sample SAMN15143480, study PRJNA637477) | pond metagenome | biome: freshwater wetland ecosystem [ENVO:00000243]; feature: pond [ENVO:00000033]; material: pond water [ENVO:00002228]; isolation source: pond water containing pink berries ... | reverse complement strand
TCAGGGACAGACCACGATTACCTGTATCAAGGGGGCGATCACGGTGCTGCAAGAACTGCTGGACAAGGAGGATGCAGGACCGGCAGCCTCCAACCCCGCAACGGATGACAGGGGGCGGCGGCCTGAAGGCCGGCCCCGCGGGGTGCCGGAGCCGGGCAGCGCATGTGCCGCGTCCTGGTCTAAACGCGATTTCTCCGTAGGTCGCCCTGCAAGGCGGCCACCGCACATCCTGTAGGCCCGGTCGCCCCGAAGGGCGACCGACACCAGGGGGCAAGTACGGCGCCATTGCATCGTCCGGAATGCCGCATTCCGTCGGCATCCGTCCAGCGCCGCGAGTGCTGTTTCCTCCGCAGCACCTGCCAGTTGAGAAAGGGTTTATGATTCGGGGCAAGCGGGCATCCGTCGCCCCTGATCCTCCGCTTGAGGCCAGTCATGGACATCACCGTCGAGACCATCAAACGCGAACTCCCGCGCCTGCTGCGGGACGATCCGGAGCTGCGCCGCTACGTCATGGAGATCGCGCGCGGACACTTCGCCGACCGGGTGCAGACCGACGACCGCTTCGACCGTGTCCTCGACGAGCTGCGCCGCGACCGCGAGGAGCAGGCCCGCAAGTGGGAGGAGTCCCGCCGCGCGTTCGATCGGGTTCACGAGGAGATCATGGCGCAGGCAAAGAAGCACGACCGCTCCATCGGCGCCTTGGGCGCCCGCTGGGGCCTGCAATCCGAGACCGCCTTCCGCAATGCCTTGGCCGGCATCCTGGAGACGAGCTTCGGCGTCAGCGTGCGCAACATCTGTGAATTCGACGATGCCGGCGAGGTCTTCGGGCGGCCGGATCAGGTCGAGATCGACATCATCGTCAAGAATGGCATGCTGTTGCTCATGGAGCTGAAGTCATCCATCGACAAAGGCGGCATGTACATCTTCGAGCGCAAGGCCCGCTTCTACGAGCGCCATCACCACCGCAAGGCCGACCGGCTGATCGTCATCTCGCCGATGATCGACCCCCGGGCCGTCCCCGTGGCGCAGGCGCTGGGCATCGAGACCTACGGCGATTCCCTGGACGTGCCGGTGGAGTGAGCCCGGTCCGCCGTCGCACCGCTGGGCGGCGCGGCTTAGGACCCGTGTGCGGATTTCCTCCGCAGCACCTGCCAGTTGAGAAAGGGTTTATGATTCGAGACAAGCGGGCACCCGTCGCCCGTGATCCTGGGTGCGAGGCCGTTCATGGACATCACAGTCGAGACCATCAAACGCGAACTACCGCGCCTGCTGCGGGACGACCCGGAGCTGCGCCACTACGTCCTGGAGATTGCCCGCGGACACTTCGCCGACCGGGTGCAGACCGATGACCGCTTCGACCGCGTCCTCGACGAGCTGCGCCGCGACCGCGAGGAGCAGGCACGCAAGTGGGACGAGCAAAACCGCAAGTGGGATGAGCAGAACCGCAAGTGGGATGAGCAGAGCCGCGAGCAGAGGCTCAACTGGGAGGAGCAACACCGCAAGTGGGACGAGCAGAACCGCAAGTGGGAGGAGTCCCGCCGGGAGTTCGATCGGGTTCACGAGGAGATCATGGCGCAGGCGAAGAAGCACGACCGCTCTATCGGCGCCCTGGGCGCCCGCTGGGGCCTGCAATCCGAGGCCGCCTTCCGCAATGCCTTGGCCGGCATCCTGGAGACGAGCTTCGGCGTCAGCGTGCGCAACATCTGTGAATTCGACGATGCCGGCGAGGTCTTCGGGCGGCCGGATCAGGTCGAGATCGACATCATCGTCAAGAATGGCATGCTGTTGCTCATGGAGCTGAAGTCATCCATCGACAAAGGCGGCATGTACATCTTCGAGCGCAAGGCCCGCTTCTACGAGCGCCATCACCACCGCAAGGCCGACCGGCTGATCGTCATCTCGCCGATGATCGACCCCCGGGCCGTCCCCGTGGCGCAGGCGCTGGGCATCGAGACCTACGGCGATTCCCTGGACGTGCCGGTGGAGTGAGCCCGGCCCGCCGTCGCACCGCTGGGCAGCGCGGCTTAGGACCCGTGTGCGGAATGTGCTGAGACCTGGAAGGACGAGCAACAGCCATCGAGCGGGCGCGCCTATCGGGACCTGATCGATGCCGTCTATCGCACTGCTGCATTCCGTCGACGTCGATCCAGCGCCGCGAGTGCTTTATCCTCCGCGGCACCTGCCAATTGAGAAAGGGTTTATGATTCGGGGCAAGCGGGCACCCGTCGCCCGTGATCCTCTGCGCGAGGCCGCTCATGGACATCACAATCGAGACCATCAAACGCGAACTGCCGCGCCTGCTGCGGGAGGACCCGGAGTTGCGCCACTACGTCCTGGAGATCGCCCGCGGACACTTCGCCGACCGGGTGCAGACCGATGACCGCTTCGACCGCGTCCTCGACGAGCTGCGCCGCGACCGCGAGGAGCAGGCCCGCAAGTGGGATGAGCAACACCGCGAGCAGAGGCTCAAGTGGGATGAGCAAAACCGCAAGTGGGACGAGCAAAACCGCGAGCAGAAGCTCGACCGGGACGAGCAGAGCCGCAAGTGGGAAGAGTCCCGCCGGGAGTTCGATCGGGTTCACGAGGAGATCATGGCCCAGGCGAAGAAGCACGACCGCTCCATCGGCGCCCTGGGCGCCCGCTGGGGCCTGCAATCCGAGGCCGCCTTCCGCAATGCCTTGGCCGGCATCCTGGAGACGAGCTTCGGCGTCAGCGTGCGCAACATCTGTGAATTCGACGATGCCGGCGAGGTCTTCGGGCGGCCGGATCAGGTCGAGATCGACATCATCGTCAAGAATGGCATGCTGTTGCTCATGGAGCTGAAGTCATCCATCGACAAAGGCGGCATGTACATCTTCGAGCGCAAGGCCCGCTTCTACGAGCGCCATCACCACCGCAAGGCCGACCGGCTGATCGTCATCTCGCCGATGATCGACCCCCGGGCCGTCCCCGTGGCGCAGGCGCTGGGCATCGAGACCTACGGCGATTCCCTGGACGTGCCGGTGGAGTGAGCCCGGCCCGTCACGGTCGTTTGCGCGCAGCGGGCGTGCCGCCCCACAAGGATGCCGTCGCACAGCACCTGCGCCGCGGCGCACGGATCGGCCGCCGCCATGATCGCCGAGACGACGGCAATGCCGTCCGCCCCGGCGGCCACGACCTCGGCGGCATTGCCGGCATGGAGGCCGCCGATCGCCACCAGCGGCAGCCGCACCGCCGCGCGGATGGCGCGCAAACCATCCAGCCCGGTGGCGGCGGGCGCGTCGGGCTTGGTGGGCGTGGCAAAGACCGGGCTCACGCCCAAATAATCGGCGCCATCGCGCGCGGCCTGCAGGGCTTCCGCCGCGGTACTCACGGAGACGCCGATCAACAGCCCAGTCCCCACGCGCCGGCGCACCTGCGCACAAGACAGATCACCCTGCCCGACATGCACACCGTCGGCGGCGCAGGCCAGCGCCAGGTCCACACTGTCATTGACGATGAACGCCACCTGACGCGTCCGCAGCCAGTCCCGCAGGCACTGCACCGCGGGCAGCGATGCGCCATGATCACCCTCTTTATCGCGCCACTGCACCATCGTCACCCCGCCGGCCACCGCCGCCTGCACCACTGCCGCCACCCCGCGCGGGCCGGCCAGTGCGGCGTCGGTCACCAGATAAAGCGAATAGTCAGGCGCCGGATTCAATTCGTCGCTTCCACGTCGAACCGCGCGTCGGCCAGTAGCTCCTCCGCGGTGACCGCATCCAGGCCGTCGAGCAGCGCGATGCCGTAGCTGCCGGGATGTCGGACGCGTTGCGCCGCCCACTCACCCGCCACGCCGAGCACCACCAGCGCCGCCGTCGCCGCGTTGAACGCATCCGGCTCCACGGCGGCAAAGGCGCCGGTCACCGCGGACGCGGCGCAGCCGGTCCCGGTGACGCGCCCCATCAGCGGATGGCCGTTGCGGATGCGTGCCTCGCGCCGGCCGTCCGTCACATAGTCTTCCGCGCCGGTCACCGCGACGGTCATCCCCCAGGTCTTCGCCAATGCCACCGCGGTCAGACGCGCCTGCGCCACCGTGTGCCGCGCATCCACGCCGCGCGCACCGCCCATGTCCCCGCCCAGCGCCAGAATCTCCGAGGCATTGCCGCGCAGAATCGCCGGACGCACCTGCTCCAGCAATGATCGCGCCGTGTCCGTGCGTAGCCGCGATGCGCCGGCACCCACCGGATCGAGGACGACCGGGATCCCCTTCGCCGTCGCGTGAAGACCGGCCTTGAGCATCGCCTCGACCCACGGTTTGGAGAGCGTGCCAAGATTGAGCACCAGCGCGCCCGAAATTTCGACCAGTTCTTCGACCTCCTCGATCGCATGCGCCATGATCGGCGACGCGCCCAGCGCCAGCAAGGCGTTGGCCGTGAAGTTCATAACTACATAATTGGTAATGTTATGCACCAGCGGTTGCCCGGCGCGCAGTGCCGCCAGGATGGCGGCGACGTCCAACGACTGTTTCGGCATAGCTGTCACTCTCTCCGCGCGGCAGGCATCGCCGCAAACCCGACTCCGGTTAGTAACGGATAGGATAATCCGAATCGGGGACTACTCATCGGACCGCCACGACGACGCATCGAACCCCGCCATCACGCATCCGTGGACTTGGCGCGCGGCGCGTCTCGGGTTATGGTGCAGAGATACTTTATCGAGGCCGCGCGCGCGTCCAAGGCTGAAGCCTTGGACTCCGGATCGCAGGGCGGTCGGAACGATGATCAGGGCGCACGCCCCGATCCCCAGGAGCCCCTCACCCGTGTTCATCCTGCCTGCCGTCCTCATCGGGGTCCTCGCCCTGTTCTTGCCTATCGCGGCTTTCGCGTCAGGGACCGCCGATCACCCGAATCTGACCCTGCACCCGGCAGGGTTAGCGGCCCTTTTGATCTTTATCGCGGCCTATGTGCTGGTGATGGCAGAGGAGTATCTGCACCTGCGCAAGTCCAAGCCGGTGGTGATCGCGGCCGGCGTCATCTGGGCCATCCTCGCCTATGTCTCCGCCCAGCAGGGCGCACCCCAGGCGGCGGAACAGGCGGTGCGGCACGCCTTCCTGGACTTTGCCGAGCTGATGCTGTTCCTGCTGGTCGCGATGACCTATATCAACGCGATGGCTGAGCGGCGCGTCTTCGATGCGCTGCGGGCCTGGCTGATCCGCACCGGATTCGGCTTTCGCTCGCTGTTCTGGATGACCGGGACCCTGGCTTTTTTCATCTCGCCGATCGCCGATAACCTGACCACCGCGCTCCTGATGGGGGCCGTGGTGCTGGCGGTCGGCGGTGAGAACCGCACCTTCGTCACCCTGTCCTGTATCAACATCGTGGTGGCGGCCAACGCCGGCGGCGCTTTCAGCCCCTTCGGCGACATCACCACCCTGATGGTCTGGCAGAAAGGGATCATCGACTTTTTCGGGTTCTTCGCGCTCTTCATCCCCGCCCTGGTGAACTGGCTCGTCCCGGCCATCCTGATGCACTTCGCGGTGCCCGATCACAAGCCCGCGACGGCCTCCGAGGCGGTCACGATGAAACGCGGGGCCCGGCGCATCATCCTGCTGTTTCTGGTCACCATCGCCACTGCGGTGAGCTTCCATTCGTTCCTCCATCTCCCGCCGGTCATCGGGATGCTGACCGGCCTGAGCTATCTCCAGTTCTTCGGCTATTACCTGCGCATGACCCACACGCGCTGGCAGAACCGCAATGGGGATCGGGCCACCCGGGTGGGTGACATGACCCCCTTCGATGTGTTCAATCCGGTCGCACGTGCCGAGTGGGACACCCTGCTGTTCTTCTACGGCGTGGTGCTCTGCGTGGCCGGACTGGGCTATGTCGGCTATCTGTCGCTGGCCTCGGAGGTGATGTATCTGCAGTGGGGACCGATTGCCGCCAACATCGGCGTCGGCCTGATCTCGGCGGTGGTGGACAATATTCCGGTGATGTTTGCCGTGTTGTCCATGAACCCGGCCATGGATCAGACGCAGTGGCTGCTGGTGACCCTGACCGCGGGGGTCGGCGGCTCGCTTCTGTCGATCGGCTCCGCGGCCGGCGTCGGGCTCATGGGGCAGGCGCGCGGCGCCTACACCTTCTTCGGACATCTGAAGTGGACGCCGGCGATCACGTTGGGGTATTTCGCGAGCATCGGGGTACATCTGTGGATCAACGGCTGAACGCGGTGCGGCGGGCGGCGCCGCGTACGTCGGGGCGCAAAGACGCCTTGAATTTCAGTTGACTTCACCGCAAGGTCCACCGGTTTCCCGAGTGCGCGAACGCCGGTCATCCGGCCCCCTTTATCTATTATTGATAAAGGGGCTTTGACTTGATCCCATTTTTAGGCTAAACAATAGCCAAATGTCACGGACATACCGGCTCGCGTGAGGGCCGGCAAGCAAGGTGCCGCCGATGTATCGGCGACGGAGTGTTATCGAAGGATTCATCCTTACGGCAGCGCCCGTGAATCAAAAAAGAAGAGGACAATCTGTGCATACTCTCGACCGTTTCCGCAGTACCCACTCGGAGCTGCGTCAATTGATGGACGACCTCCGCCCGATTCTGACCAAGGCGCAACTGCGCTGTCGTCCCAACGCCAAGGCCGCATTTGAACTCTTGTGTGACCTGGGTGAGACGATGCGGCGGCATCTCGCGGCGGCCGATCATGGCGTGTACCCGCGCCTGCTGGTTCACGAGGACCCCAAGGTCAACTCACTCGCCTGGGGATTCATCAGCAGCGAGAAGCCCCTGCGTGCAACCTTCGACGACCATTACACGAACTGGCTCAAGAACTGCGATTACAACTTCTGTGATCAGTTCCTGGCCGAGACCCACGAGGTCTTCGACCTGGTCACGCAACGCATAGATCACGAAGAAAAAGTGCTCCTCCCCAAGCTGGTCGAGATCGGCTTGTTCCAAGACCTGCGGGTCTGACCCGGCGCGCCCCAGCGGCGCGCCGCCGACACCTCCGCGCGCTTCGCACCTTTCTCGACAGGGTCCGCCTGCCGTCTGAGCCATTCCGCCGGGTATACTCGCGCCTATCGCTCGAATCACCCCGCGGACAGACGTAAGCGCCATGCTGGACAAAAATTACGACCCCAAGAACCTGGAAAAGGCCTGGTATCGCCGCTGGGAGGAGCGCGGCTGGTTTGCGCCGGACGCCGCCGCGCCCGCCCCGACCGCCGGTGCCGACACCTATTGCATCATGATCCCCCCGCCCAACGTGACGGGCAGCCTGCACATGGGCCATGGGTTCAACAACACGGTGATGGACGCGCTGATCCGCTACCACCGGATGAAGGGCGAGCGCACCCTGTGGCAGCCGGGCACCGACCACGCGGGCATCGCCACCCAGATGGTGGTCGAGCGCCAACTGGCGGCACAGGGCACGACCCGCCACGATCTGGGCCGCGCCGCCTTCATCGACCGGGTCTGGGAGTGGAAGGGGGAATCCGGCGGCACCATCACCGGCCAGTTGCGTCGGCTGGGATCCTCGCTGGACTGGGCCAACGAACGTTTCACCATGGACGAGGGCCTGTCCACCGCGGTGCGCGAGGTCTTCGTGCGCCTGCACCAGGAAGGTCTGATCTACCGCCGCAAGCGTCTGGTCAACTGGGACCCGGTGCTGCACACCGCGGTGTCGGATCTCGAGGTGCTCTCGGAGGAAGAATCCGGGTTCATGTGGGACATGCGCTATCCGCTGGTCAATGGGACCGGACACCTGGTGGTCTCCACCACCCGTCCGGAGACTCTGCTGGGCGACTGCGCGGTGGCGGTGAACCCCAACGATGAACGCTACCAGCACCTGATCGGCGAGTTCGTGGAGTTGCCGCTGACCGGTCGGCGCATCCCCATCATCGCCGACGATTACGCCGACCCCGCGTTCGGCACCGGCTGTGTCAAGATCACCCCGGCCCACGATTTCAACGACTACGAGGTCTGGCTGCGTCACCGCGATGAAACGGCCATCGCCGATCAACCACACGGCGGCCTGATCAACATCTTCACCCCGGACGCCGCGGTGCGCTCCAACCTGCCCGAGGAAGGCAGCCTGATCCCCGCCCCCTACATCGGTCTGGATCGCTTCGCCGCGCGCAAGCTGGTGGTGGCCGATCTCGAGGCGCTGGGGCTGCTGGCCCTGATCAAGGACCATCGGCTGCAGCAACCGCGCGGCGACCGCTCCGGTGCCCTGATCGAGCCCTATCTCACCGATCAGTGGTATGTACGCATCGCGCCGCTGGCCGCACCCGCCATCGCCGCGGTGGAGGACGGGCGTATCCGCTTCGTCCCCGACAATTGGAAGAACACCTATTTCGACTGGATGCGCAACATCCAGGACTGGTGCATCAGCCGCCAGATCTGGTGGGGGCACCGCATCCCCGCCTGGTATGACGCGCAGGGCAATGTCTATGTCGGCCGCGACGAGCAGGAGGTACGGGCAACCCACGGTCTGGCACCTGAGCTTCCGCTGGAACAGGACCCGGACGTGCTGGACACCTGGTTCAGTTCCGCACTGTGGCCCTTCAGCACCCTGGGCTGGCCGGCCGAGACCGAGCGGCTGCGCGACTTCTACCCGACCTCGGTGCTGATCACCGGCTTCGACATCATCTTCTTCTGGGTCGCCCGGATGATCATGATGGGCCTGAAATTCATGGGCGAAGTCCCGTTCCGGGATGTCTATATCCACGGCCTGGTGCGCGACGCCCACGGCGACAAGATGTCCAAGTCCAAGGGCAATGTCCTCGACCCCATCGATCTGATCGACGGTATCGACTTGGAGACACTGGTCGACAAGCGCACCAAGGGCATGATGCAGCCGCACCTGGCCGAGAAGATCGCCGGACAGACCCGCGCCGACTTCCCCGGCGGCATCCCCGGCTTCGGTACCGACGCCCTGCGCTTCACCTTCGCGGCGCTGGCCACCACCGGCCGCGATGTGAAATTCGATCTCGGGCGGATCGAGGGTTACCGCAACTTCTGCAACAAATTGTGGAATGCCTCACGCTATGTCCTGATGAACACGCAGGACCAGGACTGCGGCCTGCGGGCCGCCCCCGCGGACCTGGAGTTCAGCGCCGCCGACCGCTGGATCAGCGCCCGTCTTCAGGTCACCACCACGACGGTGCGCGAGTCCCTGGACAATTACCGCTTCGACCTGGCCGCCCAGGCCATCTATGAGTTCACCTGGAACGAGTTCTGCGACTGGTACCTGGAACTCTGCAAACCGGTACTGACCGGCACCGACGCCAGCGACGCCGCCCGCCGCGGCACCCGCCGCACCCTGATCACCACCCTGGAGACCCTGCTGCGGTTGGTCCACCCGATCATGCCCTTCATCACCGAGGAGATCTGGCAACAGGCCGCGCCGCTCGCCGGAGTCCAGGGCGAGACCATCATGCTTGCCCCCTACCCCACGGCCGCCGCCGGCGATGCCGTCGCCGATCGGGACGTCACGGCCGAAATCGACTGGGTCCGCCAGTTCATCCTCGGCGTGCGGCGCATCAAGGGCGAGATGAACATCCCGCCTGGCAAGCCCCTGCCGGTGCTGATCGCCAACGCCTCGGAGCAGGACCGCCGCTGGATCACGGCCGCCCGCCCCTACCTGGACTTTCTGGCCCGCACCCAATCCATCACCGTACTCGACGACCCATCCCAGGCGCCCGAGTCCGCCATGGCGCTGGTCGGCGAAATGAAAGTCCTGATCCCCATGGCCGGACTGATCGACAAGGACGCCGAACTGAAACGGCTGGACAAGGAAATCGCGCGTCTCAGCGACGACGTTTCGCGCACCCAGACCAAACTCACCAACCCCGCCTTCGTCGACAAGGCCCCGGCCGCAGTGGTACAGAAAGAGCGCGACAAACTCGCCGAACACGCCACCGCGATCGGCAACCTCCAGACCCAGCGGGAGCGGATCGCCGCCCTGTAGCTAGGGCCGGGGCGCAGAGCGCCGGGGCACGCGTGACACAGCGGGAGCGGTGTCACGAGAAGCAAGAAGAGATCGCGCGCTTCGCGCTATTCGGGTGTTGTCTGCCGGGGCTCGGATGCCTATGCTTGGATGACAGCACGACGATCACCGAGATCCCGCCCGATGCCGTCAACACAATCCGCCCGTCGTCCGCTCAAGACTCGCAATACCGCCTGGGCTCGCGGCCTGGCCCGGTGGCTGGTGGCCCGGCGGGTCGCGCCCAATCATATTTCGCTGTTGAGCCTGGTATTCGCGGCGCTGGGGACCGCCGCCATGCTCTTGTCGCCAACCGCGCGCCCCCAGGCTTCGGCTATGCCTGCGGACTCGCCTCTGGGGGCCTGAACTGGCCTGGACAGCGGGGCTCCTGGCCTTGCTCACCGCCGATATCCGCGCCCTGGGCGGCACCCTGGGTCTGCCCCAGAACTTCCAGGGACCCATGGTCAAGCCCCATCGGATGGCGGCGCTGACCACCGGCCTCATCGGCGCCGCGCTGGTCAGTCCCGGGTGCGATCGAAACTGATGAGGTAGCTTAAAATACAGCGGTAACCGTCGACA
>JACDZJ010000464.1_pt1 | contig 10534 bp, 11 predicted proteins | sample 7365721 | NCBI WGS metagenome assembly JACDZJ01 (sample SAMN15143480, study PRJNA637477) | pond metagenome | biome: freshwater wetland ecosystem [ENVO:00000243]; feature: pond [ENVO:00000033]; material: pond water [ENVO:00002228]; isolation source: pond water containing pink berries ... | reverse complement strand
ATTCATAAAATATTCTGTATCATCAACTTAGGGGTGCTGAGTAGTTACTAATATTTATCTTCAGAAACACCAAAACTGTGTTATAAATCCACTCCTACATCTACATTTCCATCGCCAAAATCCCATAATTGATGAGAGTATGTGGTATTTTTCACTCCACAAGTGGAGTGGTCTATCGGATGTCACTTCGTCTTTATCACTTAGTATTGAGTAAGTTAACGGACCAAAATAAGAAGCAGTAAAATGTAATATATCTTTACAACAAGCTCTTGAAGTTCCAATTACATTATATTCTCTTTTTTCATTTAAAACTATACAATCACTTTCATTCCCATCACTCCATTTATAGGTCATGGCACCGGTTACATTAAAAAACTGCGAAATCTCCTTCACAAAGTTTAGTTTCCTTATCCAATGATAATTTTGGTAAGACACAACCAAAAACATCTTTTCGAAATAAGTTGTACAAAATCCATTTGAAATAGTCAATTGAACTTTATAATTACTTGGCGTGGAATAAATGTACTATACATATATTTCATATCCATTTTACTTTCCAATTGACATTAAAAATAAAGTTTATTGAAAGGTTTTTTAAACAACAGTAAAATAAATATAAAATAATATTTTCAAATTATTTCTCCACTTCCTATGCAAATCTTAGCAGATGCATCGTACACCACACCAAACTGTCCTGGTGCGATACCTTGTAATTTTTGACTTGAAATTATATAGTATCCAGTTGATGTAGTAAATATCTTTCCGGATGTAAATTCAGGTGTATGCCTGATTTTGAATGTAATATCAATTCCAGTTGAAGTATTTTCCCATGGATTCTCAGTAATAAAATGAAAATCACGAATCGAAAATTCTTTACCAAACTGTGTTTGTACTTCATAACCTTTCGATACAAAAATTACATTTGCCTCAATATCCTTTTTAACAACATACCATGGACCACCCGAAAGACCTAAACCTTTTCGTTGACCGACTGTATGAAACCAATATCCTTTGTGATTTCCAATAACTTTCCCAGTTTCAAATTCAACTATTAACCCTTGTTTTTCTCCTAAATATCGGCGAATAAAATCGTTATAATTTACCTTACCTAAAAAACAAATACCCTGACTATCTTGTCGATTTGCATTTGGAAGTTTTGCATTATGGGCAATTAAACGCACTTCAGTTTTCAACAAATTACCAATTGGAAACATAAGTTTAGAAACCTGCAAAGCATCAATTTGTGCCAAAAAATCGGTTTGATCTTTCAAAGGATCTTTTGCTGTAGATAAAAATATTTTGTCCATTAAATCGGTTGTCGTTGCATAATGTCCAGTAGCTGTTTTATCAAAATCTTTACCTACCTTTTGTTCAAACACCCCGAATTTAATTAATTTATTACACATTACATCCGGGTTTGGTGTCAATCCTTGTTTTACCTTGTCAATTGTATAGGTAACAACATTATCCCAATAATCTTGATGTAAATCTACAATTTCTAAACTACAACCGTAATTCCGGGCAATTAATGAAGCCATTTCCAAATCTTCTTCTGACGAACAATGCAATAATTCATCATCATCCATCCCTATTTTGATATAAAAAAGCGTTGGAGTAAATCCAGCTTCTCTCAAAAGATGAACAACTACAGAACTATCAACTCCACCCGAAAATAATGTTGCAATATTCACGTTTTATTGTAAATGTTAATTTAAAATTATATATAGTACTCAGCTATATCCACAATACCGGCACGAATAGCATATTTTGTAGCTTCGTGAACGTTGTTTACTTCAATTTTATGAAATATATTTTTTCGATGTGTCATAACTGTATGAGTACTTACAAACCTGAGAGCAGCAATTTCTTTGGTCGTTTTGCCCAATGCCATTTCTTTCAAAATCTCTTGTTCTGTAAGTGTTAACAATTGCTTACTATTAATACTAATAGACTTCCTTATCGTATCTAGTAACAAATTGCTTACATAATTACTGATAAACCTATTTCCCTGCATCGACTCCCTCAGTGCCGTAACTATTTCCTCATAGTGGCTATCTTTCATCAGAACACTGAAAGAATGCGTGTTATACAATAATATTTGTAAAAACGCATTACTTAACTCATCCGAAAACAACAACCAATCTACTTGATAAAACCGATTTTGAAGTATAACCAATTCATTCACACTTTCAAAATCAAATATAGTATAATCGAGTATTACAAATGAATCTGGAATTTCAGTTAATATTGAAATCAAGTTTCCTTTGGATGTTACCTCTTTTAATTCAATTGATCCAAATTGCTCAAAAATAATAAACTTTAGACCCGCATTCGTAATGTTTTGATTATCGGCAAGTACAATATTTCTCATTTAAAATATGTTTTTTATATCCTTTGATCTTATCAACAAATTTCTTATAAAAAGACAAACTGAATGATTACTTCAAATTAAATAACACTTACATTAAAAAAAGACGACATGATGTCGTCTTTTTTTAATACAAATACAGACATTAATCAGAAATACACATCAATTTAAATTTAATACTCCCAAAGGTCTTGTTCAAAATTCATAAGCTCGGTTTCTATCCTACTTTGTTCCTTTTTAATTTTGTCTGGGTCAACGTTGTATTCCAACAACATTCGGTTAAACATATTACTGTCGCCAAGTAAATAACTCGAATATAGTTTCTGAGAAAAGAAGTCATCATAAGACATTCTTTGTGAATCATTTCCGTTTGGAATTACATATTGTCTAACTAAATATGGTCGTAATTCATCGAAAGAAAACCAACATAAAATAGAACCGATAAAATATTGCATAGATTCTTTTGATTCAATATTATCTGGATTCAAAGCATATAATGGAGCAATTGCAGTAATTTTTGAATACAGCCGCGAAGTATGTATATCAAAAAAAATAACTTCTTGAATCAGAAATTTAAATTGATTTTTAACATAACGCATATATTGGTCGTTTCCAAATGTACGTTGTTTTGTAACCGCATTTATTTGAATTAGATTGTTATCTTTATCATTATCAAATGCAAATACTTTTGATAATTCCTCACCACTTAATTTTTCGGAGAATGATGGGGATAATATGCGTGCATTTTTTTTATAAACATCCAATCCGCTGCAGATAGCATCTATCATAACTCGAAATAAACTTGAGTATTCTTCATTTTTACGAATTGGAAAATAAAGTTGATAATTTTGCTTTTCACGCATGTCAATAACACGGTATACTGTTCTCGACCATCTGATATCGTCCATTCGATGATTTACAACAGCAATAGTATCTGATAATGAATCTTTTTCAGTAGTTTGGATACGAACAGCACCTTTTTTATCAAAAAAAGATAACTCACTTGATTGTGCAAAAACCATATTCGAGACAAAGAAAAAAGACAGAAGCAAAAAAATAATCCTATATTTATTCATAATATTTATGCTTAATTTATTCAACTAAATAATATCTTGTATATAAATTTAAATTTCAATTTGTATAAGTCCTAGACTTCTCATTTTGCCATCTAAACCAACGGCTTTTATGTTTTTCAGAATTAAAAAATCACCACCTTCTAACCTATCAATATATCCCAATTGTTTGGAATTAAAACGTGGACCGCTCGCATCTACTGAACCTTCATTAGTTCTCATGGTAAAAGAAACAATATTAAAGTTAGCCTTTATTAATTCGTCAGATCCGTAACTTGCAATAAGTGAGACACCTGCAGATTTTAATAATCTTTTAGAAATTGTACCATCCTGCAAAAGACGTGGCACTCCGCCTGCATCGGTATATTGAAGATAAGATTTCGGATCAGGTAAATATCTCACTCTGTATGAACCCCCACCCATTGGCAAATCTTTTCCATCAATTTTAGCATAAACAGCAATATTAATTTCGCCATCCTGATTCGCACGAATAACGTATTTGCCGGAAGAAGTTCTTTGAGCTGTACCCCCCGATACACGTACCGAAACATTTTCAGATGCAACACCAGGTACAGAAATACTAAAGATATTGTCAATCCCACGGTAGAGAACATTCAAAGCATCGTTAGAAACAGTTGCCGATGGTTCGCCAACAATATAATCACTTTTAAATGGATAACTTCTGACAAGACCATCGTTTCCCATCAATTTTATCATTCCGGCATAATTAAAAAGACCTGTTTTACCGCAACTTACCTCATATAACCCATTTTTATAAGATGAGCCCCCAACAAAGTATTCTGGTGATTTTGTTGAATCAACAGCCGAAAGCACTATTTGTGCACTATATTTTCCTCCCTTAATAACATAACGTGTATTTGGAACAACCAATGCAGTAATCTTATTTACACGAAAATCAGCAGCATCGGTTTGCCCCTTTAAATATTGAACAACCTCAGCTTCGGTTGTACGAATATCACTTTGATATTTAGTAAGAATTGTAATTATTGCCGAAATAGGCATCATTTCGAAAATAGATTCCTCCCAAGAAATTGTTACATCTTTAGTTTTTACATCTTTTGTGGCAAAAATCGATTGATACATTTTTTGTTTATATGGGTTATCTACAGATAAATCAACTAAATATTTTCGATAATCTTCAATTTTTTGTTTTAGAACTTTACCATTTTTTTCATTGATAGCATACTGAAAACCTTTGTCCAGATTATCTTTTGCACTAATTTGTCTTACATAAGCACTGTCATTTGCTTCTTTAGCATCTGTCAATCTTACAAGTGCCACTTTAAAGCTTTCAATGTAATTAAATAAATCATCTGATTTTTTCTTGGCAATCTTAGCTTTCTCTAACCATTCACGGACTTTTGCAGGGTTTTTATCAAATAAATCCTGAAAATCAGCATATAATCCCATGTTTCGGTTCTCAGCCGATTCTATAGTTGTGTGTAAACTATCATCCACCATCGAAAACCCCTTAAGAATTTCACTAGAAACATTTAATGCTAACATAGCTGTCAACACCAAATACATCATACCTATCATTCTTTGTCTGGGCGTTTCGGGACAATTTTTTGCTCCACTCATTTATGTAATCTTTAAAAAATTAAAAAACAACAAAATTACTTGAACATTAATTCAAAGCATTAAGCATATTTCCATATACCAAATTCAAATCAGCTACTTGCTTTGCCAATTTTATTGTACTTGCCTTAAAGTTTTCTGTTTCTTCTGCCGCAACTAATGTGGCAACTTTCATTTTTTGCACATCACCTACAATCACTCCCAATTCATCATTCACCACACGTACACGTTCAGTTTGTTGTGTTATAGCTTCTGATTGAGCTTTAATATTTTTTAGTTGAATTTCGTAAATTGAATTAATAGACGAAAGATTTTTATTTATATCTTCCATTTTCACGGCGTACTGCTTTGTGTTTTTCTCAACGGTTTCCATACCTTCAGAAATGCCTTTATAAGAGCTCGTTAAAAGACCTGCAGCACTGTTCAAAGATTCTTGACTATTGATAAACTTTTTGGTAATTTCAGATGCACCATCAATATTTTTGATAAACAATTCTGTAGAACCAACCACATCAGATAAAGTTCCAAACTGATGTGCAGTTGATACCAAATTCTTAATTCCTTCGGAAAGCTTTTTAACATCATCATCGTTTATAGTTTCGGTATAATTCAGACCAACTTCCCTATTTGGTGATAGAATTCCTACAGATGCTGATTTACCACCAGACAACTCATTTTTTGCTCCCTCTGTAAAATCGAAAACTTTGTGCCACTCATATTCATGATGTGGTTTATCAAAGATTCCAAGTGAAAATAAAACAGCTTCCACTGACATTCCTATTCCTAACATTATACCAGCTCCCGCAAGGTGCAAAATTTTAAACATGGCGCCAATAATAACTACAGCAGCTCCTAAACTGTAAGCTGCCCCAACAATACGTTTTACTTTAGCTGAATTCCACCAAATATCAAATTCTGAATTCTTTTCCGACATAATATATTTACTTTTTAATTATAAATAAAATAAACACTTTTTATTCTCCATTGTATGAACGAACACAACGAAATCCAATATATGGACGACTTTCATTTTGATATTCGTAGGTTTTAACCCCACATTGCAGAAAGTAAGCAATATCTTTCCAAGAACCACCTTTTACGACTTTACGCTTTAACCGATCAGGATCACTGTTTTTGGCGTTATATTGATAAGTGGGATTTAAATCTGAAACCAATGAACTTGCGGATTCTTTATAAGATGAAGAAGTCCATTCTGCAACATTTCCGGCCATATCATATAAACCAAAATCGTTTGGTGGATAAAAACTACCAACCATCATAGTTGTTGTACCTGTATCATCAGAAAAACTTCCACGCATAGGTTTAAAATTCGCTAAGTAACAACCTTTACTATCACGTACATAATTTCCACCCCAAGGATACAAAGCCATTTCTTTACCACCACGTGCTGCATATTCCCATTCTGCTTCTGTTGGTAAACGATAATCTTGTCCTTCAATTGGATTTGCGCTGTTAAATAATTGAGTTCTCCAATGACAGAAAGCCTGCGCTTGCTCCCAAGTTAATCCTACAACAGGATATAATGCGTATCCGGGATGAGAGAAATACATACGCATTTTAGGATCATTATATGAATACTGAAAATCACGTAACCACATCATAGTATCGGGATATATGTTTACAATCTTAGTAGAAATTAAATCTTTTCTGGAAACTAATTTCCGATCAATAGTTTTATTAATAATTACACCATTTTCAATATAAGATGTATCTACCCGAACTTTGGCATTTGGAGGATATGAACCCGTGTTTGGATTATATTTATTCTGAGGTAATGCAGCCTGATCGTAATTAACCCATTCGTATTTATATTGAAACTTTCCGGGATCTAAAATCTTTTTTACACCCAAAGCATTAGTGCCCTCATAATAAAACATATCTAAAATCCCTTTCACCTCTTCATCTTTGGAACGCCAAGGATCTTTTGCTTTCCAATTCAAGCGTGCAGTCTCCGGAGAAGCATCATCTGTTTGATTTTTAAATTTCATTCGATATTCATCTTTTCCAGCAATCACAAGTGAACGAAATGCGATGGAGTCACGAACCCAAAAAACAAATTGTTTGTACTTATCATTTGTCATTTCGGTTTCATCCATCCAAAACGCTTCAACTGAGGTTTCTTTTGATTTATCGTTTATTGAACCAAATGCAGATTGATCGTTTGCTCCCATCATAAACGAACCTCTTTTAATAAATACCATTCCATAAGGTTGTGATTCAATAAAGAAACCTTTTGTTCCCAAACCAGTTAACTCACCTGCTGGTTTGTTACATGCTACAAAAAAGATAATTAGTAAAATAATTAGCAGATTCTTTTTCATTCTTTTGCTATTTTATTATAAAAATAAAAACTGAGTTATTAAATTATTCGTTTGATATAAAATTGACTTTCAAATATGGTAAATTGATACATTTAATTCTATTACAATATCCTAATACTTTTATATTTGTAGTTTTTTTTTTGAAAAACGTATTCAAAACTATAAAACATGACTATTTCATGCGAACCGGTACTAACTTTAATAATTTGTGTTGTCGGAAGATCGTACGAATAACCAATTGACAAACCACCTGCAATATTAATTCCAGCAAAAAAAACTATTGCATCCTGTATTCTAAACGAAATACCTCCCCAATACTTTCTTTCATACTCCAATCGAGCAGATAAATCTAATTGAAAAGAATTAAAATCGGTTTTTAATAGTGTACTTGGTTTTAACTCAAACTTGGGATTATACAACGTCCAATTATAACCACCTGTTAAAAACATCGAACTTTGTGGTTTGAAATCAATTTTATCTGTCCAGTTTACAACAGGGCTGTTTAAATGTGAATAAGATAAACCACCATAAAACTTTGGAGTTGAATAAAACAACCCAATATTCATATCAAAACTCATTCCACCAACTTTGGTCTGTGGAATTTGAGGATCACCGGATAAATCGTGATAATCACCAATAGGTATTTTATGAATACTATCACCACTAAAACCTAAACCTACAAATCCAAAATCGGCACCTAAACTCAATACTCCGGTTTTTAATCGTTTCTTAAAAGCATATTGTAAATGTGCCGACTGATTAGTAAAAATCCCTACTTTATCGTTTAAAAAGATAAAACCCAATCCGTGAGAACTGTTTTCAACCTTTAATGGTCTGTTAATGCTGAAAACAGTAGTTTGACCAGCATTTGGCATTCCAACCCATTGAATACGATGCTGTCCGGTAATTTGAATCATATCGTCTTCACCTACCGCTGCAGGATTAAATGCGGAATTATGAAACATATACTGACTTAACTGTGCATCGAATTGTGAAAATACAGAGTAATAGCAAAAAAACAATAATAGTATACTTAAAACTACTTTTCTCATAGGATTCTCAGATATATTATCTCGACCAACATATCTACATATTACAAGTTGGTTGAAATTGCCTTTAATCAAACTGCAAATTAAATAAAAAATTGTTTTGTTAAACTTATTTATACAATTTTTAAAAAATTTTTTCGGCAATGATTTACAACTTATATCTATTATCTTACAAAACAGCAGTTTAATACTCTTCTTCGTTAAAGAAAAAATCTTCTTTACTTGGATAATCTGGCCAAATGTCTTCAATACATTCGTAAATTTCACCTTCATCCTCAATTTCCTGTAGATTCTCAATAACTTCTAACGGAGATCCTGAACGCATAGCATAATCGATTAATTCATCTTTTGTGGCAGGCCATGGTGCATCTTCAATCTTAGAAGCTAACTCTAAAGTCCAATACATAATCAGCTCAATTTTTATTAGTAAATAAGTTTTGTTTACTTTATTTCTATTTTGGTGCAAAAATAAGAATTATTTTTAGAAATCCTTGCTTTTCCAACAAATTTCTTCGCCCCCTGCATTAAGTGTCAAAAACCGAGATAAAGCAAAGAAATAGTCAGACAAACGATTAAAAAACACAATAATTTGACTATCAACAACAAATGTATCATTCATATCGAAAATTCTACGTTCAGCTCTTCGAGTAATTGTTCTACAAATATGACATAGGGCTCCAACTTGTGAGCCTCCCGGAAGAATAAATGAGCTCAATTGTGGTAAAAAATCATCTAATCTGTCAATTTCATTTTCTATGTTTGTAATATCAACTTCGCTAAGTAAACAAAAATTTTTTTGTTCCTCCTTTGTTGAATCGGTTGCTAATTGTGAGCCTACGGTAAACAATTTATTCTGAATGTGTTGTAAAAATTGTTTGTCAATTTGTGGAATTGTGTAAGTTGTCAATAAACCGATAAATGAATTCAATTCATCGACAGTACCATAAGCATCTAATCGAACATCATTTTTAGCAACTCGTGTCCCTCCAATGAGACAAGTTTGTCCTTTATCGCCTGTTTTAGTATATAATTTCATTAACTTTTTTGCAAAAATACATTATTATTTGATGAAAATCTCTAGTTTTCAGTATTATTTAGTAAAATATTTTTAATAACGCATTTTATAATGCATTTTGTATAAATCTGCATTAAAAAAAACGATTCCCAATTGAAATAAATCAATCGTAGAAGTCACTTGAATGTGTTTTTTAATAATCTCCCATGCACTTTCCATGTCTTCCGACCAATAAATATCATCTATCACCATCAAAGTTTCGTTGTGTACTTTCAATAAACATTGATTGAAATACCTGAGAACAGCTTCTGAGCTATGATTCGCATCAATAAAAATCAAATCCAATCGATCAAATTCATTTAATGAAGACGTTAGGGTATTGTCAATATTCCCAACAATCACATTAATATTTTTGATGCCTAATTTTTCAAAATTATCTAAGGCTACCTGGGCAATTTCGGGGCATCCTTCCAAACTTAAGCATTTTATTTGAGTTGATGGTGAAGATAGATATGCTGAAGTAACTCCTAAAGAAGTTCCTAGTTCTATGATATTTTGTGCTTTAATATAATTTGCAATTCTAAACAATAATTGACCGTATTTCACAGACTTTAAAGACTTTTTAGATATTTCAGCAATTGTTCTTTTCCGATTAAAGCCAGTACCAAAATCGGTAATATTTATTACTCTACTATCATTTTTTAAGCTTCTACGCAAAGTTTCAATAGTTTCAAAAATATAATATGAATTTTTTTCGCAAAGTACAAGTCGAGTGAAAAGATACATGAAAGGAGAATGAACTCCAAACCCATAAGTATGGCGAGCTGAAAAAAAGTGTTGAATATATTTATAAACTGTCCGAAAATACTTCATATTAAATCACGTATTTGAAACAAAAATAGTAAAAATATTTTACATTATCGCAGTTTTTTGCAATTTATATTGGACTGCAACCATTTTTTAATATTATTCAAGTTAATAACAATTCAAATTGTACAATTTAATTTAAAATTAATTTTGAATTTCTTGATTCATTTGGTAACTACTCAGCACCCCTAAGTTGATGATACAGAATATTTTATGAATTT
>JACDZJ010000463.1_pt1 | contig 10559 bp, 10 predicted proteins | sample 7365721 | NCBI WGS metagenome assembly JACDZJ01 (sample SAMN15143480, study PRJNA637477) | pond metagenome | biome: freshwater wetland ecosystem [ENVO:00000243]; feature: pond [ENVO:00000033]; material: pond water [ENVO:00002228]; isolation source: pond water containing pink berries ... | reverse complement strand
ATGGACAGGGAGTTATCGGTAAACCAATGGGACATCTTGGGTCTCCTGGCGGCGATCACCCTGAGCGGGCCGGTGACGCCGCGTCTTGTTTAGACAGCGAATTCTGAACTAAACCGCATCCGGCGCGAAATGCGTAATTTTCATTTTGTGTTTGGCCTTGGGGATTTCACCAGCCTCGGTGGAGACGCGGTTTAAAGTCGATGCTCTTCAAAACTTTAAACCGCGCCAACTCCATCAATCGTCGAGTCTGCCGGGGCCGAGCCAAACCAAAAACATCGCATACCGCGCCGGGCGCGGTTTAGTGCTGCATTGAGCTTAGCCGCGCGGGACCTACACCCGAACAAAGAAAAGCTGCGAAGCAACGCGGCAATCCCTTGCTTGACAACATGTGGTCGCTGACCGATGGAAAAAAAGACGGCTCAATATAGGTTCCGGACTGTTCACGAGTTGTTATGACACGGACAGTCGGGGCGCGGGGGGCTAGGCCGCGGCGGCGCTACCGAAACCCGCGGTGCGCGCAAGGGTAGACGCAGGACCCGGACCCGCCACAGTGGTGCTCGCTCGCGGCGATCTCCTCGTCCAGCGTCGGGTAATCCGTGTAACCCTTGGCACCGCCCTTGTAGATAATCTTCGAATCCAGGGTGCGAGCGGTGCGCCGCGGCGCAGCCGGTGTAAGAGATCGGGGTTGGAGATGAAAGGATTGGCGTCGTCCTTCGCGAAACCCCCTCCACTGTGCGCATCGGGAGCACGGAACCAGAGCCCGTCCATGGCGCAGCTTGGCTGCGGATCGTCGTCTGGTCTACCGCATCAGCGGACGGACGTGCCGATGGACCGGGAAATTCAGATCTGCAGGGAGTAGCCGAGCCCGGCCAGGGCGCAGGCCCCGATCACCGCAATGACGCCGATCTTATTGCGCCACAGGGCGAGGAAGGCGGCAACCATGATCAGCAGCGAGAACCACTCGAAGCCTCCTGCGAAGGGCGCCGTGGGCGTCGCTTGGGGCCAGAGCACATGCCACGCAAAGAAGACCGCCAGGTTGACGATCACCCCCACCACCGCAGCGGTGATGCCGGTCAGGGGGGCGGTGAACTTCAGGTCGTGGCGGGTCGCCTCCACCACCGGCGCACCGACCAGGATGAACAAGAACGAGGGCAGGAAGGTGAACAAGGTCGCCACGCTCGCCCCGGCGATCCCGGCCAGGACCAATGCATCCGGACCGAACAGTTCCTTGGTCCAGCCGCCGACGAAGCCGACGAAGGCCACCACCATGATGAGCGGTCCGGGGGTGGTCTCGCCCAGCGCCAAGCCGTCGATCATCTGCTGGCCGGTGAGCCAACCGTGGGTCTCCACCCCGCCCTGGTAGACATAGGGCAGCACTGCATAGGCCCCACCGAAGGTGACGAGCGCCGCCTTGGTGAAGAACCAGCCCATCTGGGTCAGCGGTCCGGCCGAGCCGAAGTTCAGGTACAAGGCCCCTTCCGCCAGGCCCCAAATCCCCACACCCACCACGCAGTAGATCAGGGTGCGCGGCCAGGAGACGCCGGCGTGGGCCGGCGGCGGGCTGTGATCGTCGATCAGGGCCGGCCCATAGGTCCCGGTCGAGGTCCCGTGACCGCCGCCGGTCTTGAACTTGTCCGGGGCGATCCACCCGCCGACAGCGCCCATCAGGCCAGCCGCCAACACGATCACGGGGAAAGGGATGTCCAGCGCGAAGATCGCCAGGAAGGCCGCCGCGGCCAGCGTCCACAAGACCCCGTTGCGCAGCGCCGTTGAGCCAATGCGCCAGGCGGCGAAGACGACGATGGCGGTCACCGCCGGCTTGATCCCGTAGAGGATGCCGGCCACCGCCGGTACGTCGCCGTAGACCAGGTAGACCCAGGTCAACGCGATCAGGATAGCGAGCGACGGCAGGACGAACAGCACGCCGGCGAGGATGCCCCCCAGGGTGCCGTGCATCAGCCAGCCGATATAGGTGGCGAGTTGTTGGGCCTCGGGTCCGGGCAAGACCATCGCGTAGTTGAGCGCGTGCAGAAAGCGGTGCTCGCTGATCCAGCGGCGCCGCTCCACCAACTCGGTATGCATCATGGCGATCTGGCCCGCCGGTCCGCCGAAGCTGACGAAGCCGAGCTTGAGCCAGTACTGGAATGCCTCGCGCAGGGAGACCGGGGCGGGCGGGTCCTGGGGCGCCGGGAGTCGCTCCGACGGGGATGCAACGACGGTGGACATGGGCGAAAACCTCCGATGGGCGTCGCGTCGCGGGGAATAGGCCGTTCAGTCGGGGCATGATCGGCATGGTCGAATCGCGCCGTGAGGTGGCCGGCAAGGTCTCGATCGAGACCCGCTATTTCATTGGCAGTAAACGAGGACTACCTGACAAAACTACTCTTCGAGTCGCCCAAGCGCAAGGACGATGCAGGTGAATTGGCATCCGCTAATGTTGGCTGTGCTTGATGCGATTGTCCTGAGGGGCTTGGCGCCACAGCGAAGACGATGGTTTTATCTGGGGCGAAAGCGGTTGACAGGGGGCTGGTCATCAAGACGAAGACCAGGGCTAGCAAATGCCGTACAAGACCGCCAATCAATGAACTGAGACGCATGATCTGACTCGCTTCTTAAAGGATAACAAACCAAGTGGCGATGGTAGCAAGCCGTTCTATTCGCCGGGAATCGATTTAATCTGCGATTGATAGCAGGGTTCGAGAATTGCCTGTGCCGGTTGCTGGGGGTCATCAATCCCCCCTCGATGAGTGCCCAGGTCACCTCAGCAACAGTTCTGACGGTTGCATGCGGTCATGTGTCGTCATTCAACCCTGATCGATGGGTTACCGGGGGACCACGGCCGATCCGCAGCAAGGCGGCGAGCGCCACAAGCGACTCGGCCAACTCGATCATCCGCTCAACGCCCTGTCGACGACCGAGCGCGTGCGCCTCAAACAGGTGGCCAGCGACCGCGCCGATCTGTTCCAGCGCAGCAGTTCCGCGGTGGAGGGTCGCAACGGTCAACTGTCCCGGCATCATCATGGCCGACATCGCCTCAGCGACCGCAAGCTCGCGGCACTGAACGTCGTGCATCACTTTCACATCCGCCGTGCCGAAGGCTCCACGGCCGCCGAGCGCTTCTTCGGCCAAGCTCACGAGCCGTTGTTCGCGCAGTTGCATCCAGCGGATGCCGCTACCCCCACCACCGGCGCGTCGACGACCCCGCCCGCCCAAGCCGCTCTCGCTCCTGCCGATGACGGCGTAGCGGGGAGTAGCCGGAACGATGATCAAGGCCGCCAAGTGTAGGCTCGGAGCGCGCGCCATTGAACGCTTCGCCACCAAATAGTCCGAGTACGAGTTGTTCGCGGCGCGGACCGCGACGCCCCTATAGGTTCCTTTCTGCATAGCAAAGCGCAAACGCTTGTTTCCCCTGAGGCCGCACAGTCCCTGATACTCCTGGCTTGGAATCGACGTACCTACCCGGCCTGGCGCGCATAACGGCCTGCCAGTCGGAATGTGGTCGTTTGCCTGAAAAGCCGGGGTTAGCGCGGCGGGTCTGCCGTATCGCACACCCCGGCGGGCACCTGTGCAAACAACGAGATGAATTGAGTCTGGAGTCATAACATGGCACGTATCGTCATTCTTGGAGCCGGTATTTCCGGACATACGGCAGCCAGATGCCTGGGTCGCTGGATCGGCAAGCAACATGAAGTCATCGTGGTCTCGCCGCGGGCGAAATGGAATTGGGTCCCATCGAATATCTGGGTCGCCGTGGGCGAAATGACGGCCGACCAGGTCACCTTTGATCTGGCGCCGATCTACAAGAAGATCAATGTGGATTTTCGCCAAGCCAGCGCCTTGTCAATTCACCCGGAAGGTGATGCAGCGCACGCCAAGCCCTGTGTCAAGATCGAGTACACGAGCCCGGAGCTGGCTGGTCAAACCGAGTCCATCGCGTATGATTATCTCATCAATGCCACCGGACCCAAGTTGAATTTCGGAGCGACTCCGGGACTGGGGCCGGCACCCGGTTATACCGTATCGGTCTGCACACCCGACCATGCGCTGGAGGCGAACGCGCAATTGCAGAAGCAGATTGCCGCCATGCAGACCGGCGAGCGGCGGACGTTCGTCATCGGCACTGGACATGGGATGGCCACTTGTCAGGGCGCGGCCTTTGAATACATCTGTAACGTCGACCACCGGCTGCGCGAGGCCGGCGTGCGCAAACAGGCACGACTGGTCTGGCTCAGTAATGAATATGAAGTGGGCGACTTGGGGATCGGCGGCGTGCATGTCACCCGTGGCGGCTATGTGACCAACGGCAAGGCCTTTATCGAGTCGCTGATGGCCGAGCGCGGCATCGAGTGGATTACCCGCGCACACGTTTCAAAGGTCGAGCCGGGCACGATTCACTACGAATTGCTCGACGGCAGCTACAACGAACTCGCGTTTGATTTCGCGATGCTGATTCCGCCGTTCGCGGGGGTCGGATTGAAGGCCTATGATCCGTCGGGGGCCGATATTGCCGATGCGCTTTTCGCGCCCAACGGATTCATGAAAGTCGACGCCGATTACACCCCGAAGCCGTATGAGGACTAGGGCAAGCAGGACTGGCCGCGGACCTACCAGACCCCGCGGTACAAGAACGTCTTTGCCATCGGCATTGCTTTCGCACCTCCGCATCTCATCAGCAAGCCGATGAAAAGTCCCAACGGGACCCCGATCAATCCGGCGGCAGCCCGCACCGGCATGCCGTCGGCCACGATTGGCAAAGCCGTGGCTGCGAGCATCCGTGATTTGCTCAAGGGGGCACCGGCGCCGACCCACACGGCCTCCATGGCAGCAATGGGCGCGGTCTGTATCGCTTCGACCGGCAAGCACATCGTCAAGGGCTCCGCCGCCTCCATGATCGTCTTTCCCGTCGTGCCCGATTACGACACCTATCCCCGCTTCGGGCGGGATCTCAGTTTCACGTTTGGCGAGATCGGACTTGCCGGGCACTGGATGAAATTTCTCCTGCATCATGCCTTCATCTATCAGGCCAGACTTCGGCCGGGTTGGTTTCTCTTTCCACATTGATGCGTTTCAAACGCACCATCAGCGAGGCACTATTCCATGGCAGACGCGAATCACGGGCCCTATCACCCGGACGCCCATCCCCCCGTCCCAACCGGGTTGACCAGACGATTGCGGACCTCGGTCGTATGGCAAGTCGTCCGCTTTCTGGTCCTTAGCTTTAAGATCGGCAAGCTCATGATCAGATCGCATGGGTGACGGAGTTCCGTAATCTTGGCCGGCTATTTTAATTCCCTGTTCGCCCGAGTCCAAAGACCGGGCGGCCAGGCTGCATCCGCCACACTCCGGGCAGCGGTAGAACGGGTCATTGACGGCGTTGATCCCCGTTTGCGTCTGGTCCGCCGTTACCAGCATACCCTAAGGCGGCCGGTCGACCTTGCGATCCAGTATCTGGCCGAAAGCGTGGAGACGTTGCCACCCGCGATTCCTTTTGATCGGTACCATGTCACCATGGATCCGCGGTTGCGTGCCTTATTCCTGGGACCCGATCATCTGCTGGAGACCCTGAGTTCCAGTCCCGATGTGCGTGACTATCTCCAGCAGGCCGCCGGTCCTCCGCCCCCGGAACTCTTTGTAGCGTTGCGCGCAGAACGAACCGAACGGACCAACTTTGGCATCGCGCTGGAAGCGGATCGGTTGCTGTGGGACGTTCCACGAACGACCGTCAGTTTTCACAATCACAGTATCACGTTCCCGGCTGCCGCCGAATCGGAAACCCGCCGACAGATCCAGCAGCGTGCCTTCGATGACCTGATTGAGATCGTCAGGTTCCGCTTGGCATCGGCGCGCGCGCGGCGACTGCTGTTGGAGTACCAGCAACGGCGACTGCTCCAGCGTCAGGCTCAGGCTTCGGGTACCGGTGAACTGATTTGGAACGACCAGGGGATAACTCCGCCGGTCGCTTGGCTCGACGGGTCCGACGAGCGTAAGCTACGGGAGATTATGGACGAGCTCAAACGGTTGCGTGGCGATTTGGCAACGCTCTTCGAACAACTCGCCTTGGTGGCCGGCATGTTAGTGGAGGTCCGCGAGCATTTGCGTATCCATCGCGTCACGATGACCCTGGACCTGATGAATGTGAAGGTTCCGAGGGACTCACCGACGCCCGCCGATACCATGATTTTCAATGAGATGCTGATCGGCGCTGATCGTTGCTTAATCAGTGAAATGATCCGTTTTCCCAGCAGGCAATTACTGCCGGCCGCTTTCACAAGCACGGCGTGCGGGATTTCTAATACAGGTCTGATGTAGCAACCTGAATTAAAACGTGTGCGACCTGTACAGCATTTAGTTACTCAACCTGAACAACCCATGGGTGGGGGGTACACCATGTCCGTCATCAAGAGCTACGACCTGGTTCTAAACAAGAAAGGTTACCTGGAGCATTTCGAAGATTGGGATCGGGAGATCGCCTTGGCTCTGGCCGAGGATGATGGGCTGACCCTGACCGACGCCCACTGGCAGGTGATCGCGTTTCTGCGCCAATACTACAGCGCCCATGAAATACCGCCCAACCCGCGGGTGATCGTGAAGGCCGTCGGGCACATCATTTCTGTCCATGTCCCCTGGACCCGTAAGCACTTAGACGCGCTTTTCCCCGCCGGGGGTTGCGCGCAGGCCTGCCGAATTGCCGGACTTCCGGACTACTACTGTCACGGCTGCTGAGCGCTCGGCACCGACCCGATCCGAGGACGGGAGGCGGCGGTTGACAGCCACTGGCGACCCCAAGCGGATGGCGAATCGCGATTGCCGAGGGGCAGGGCCAGCGTCTTGAGCCCCCGCAGCACCAGCCAGGCATCCTGAGGACTCAGCGCCGCCCCCATGGCGTTCTGCAGGAAGCCCAGTTGCGTGGCCAAGGCCGCCTCCCGCACCGTGATGATACAAGAGCAGCGCGCGCAGACCGGGGCACGCGCCAACACGACGGCCTGATCAGCCGTCAAGGCCCCGACGCGGTTGGGGTTCGCCGACCCTTGGCCAGCCGCCTGAGCACTGCGGCGAGGGCATCCAGTTCCGCACGGGTGTTATAGAAGGCCAGCGAGGGACGCACCGTCGCCTCGTGCCCGAAGTGACGCACAATCGGCTGAGCACAGTGGTGGCCGGCACGCACCGCGATACCCTCCCGATTCAACGCGCTACCCACCTCGGCCGGGCTGTATCCGTCAAGAACAAAGGAAAGCACGCTGGCCTTGGTCAGGGCCGTACCGATCAGGTGCAGACCCGGCACCGACTGCAAGACCGCTGTCCCATAGCTCAGCAATTCGTGCTCATAGCGCTCCACGTTCGCCAGTCCCAGTCGCTCCAGGTAATCGAGCGCGACCGCCAGGCCCACCGCATCGGCAATATTGCCGGTGCCGGCCTCGAATCGCGCCGGCGGCTCCTGATAGCGGGTCCGCTCGAAGGTGACGTCGGCGATCATGTTCCCGCCGCCCTGCCACGGCGTCATAGACTCCAGAATCTCGCTCTTCCCATACAGCGCGCCGATCCCGGTCGGGCCGAAGACTTTGTGACCGGAGAACACAAAGAAATCCGCGTCCAGCGTGCGCACGTCGACGGCCAGGTGGGCGACCGACTGGGCTCCGTCCACCAGCACCCTGGCGCCCACGCGATGCGCCAACGCGATAACCTCCTGCACCGGCGTGATGGTTCCAAGGGCGTTGGAGACCTGGCTGATCGCCACCAGCTTCGTTCGGTCGCTAAGCAGTTTCTGATACGCGTCGAGGCAAATCTGCCCGCGCGAATCCACCGGAATGACACGGATGTGGGCACCGCGCTCCGCGGCCAACTGCTGCCAGGGGACGATATTGGCGTGATGCTCCAAGAGCGAAACGACGATCTCATCCCCCGGCCCGACGTTGTGGCGGCCCCAGGCCTGCGCGACCAGATTGATGGCCTCGGTCGTACCGCGGACAAAAACGATCTCCTGCGCCGAGGCAGCGCCCAGAAAGCGCGCGACCGTCTCCCGTGCACCTTCGTAGGCATCCGTAGCCCGCCCCGCCAGCGCATGGGCGGCGCGGTGGATATTGGAGTTCTCATGCCGGTAGAAATGGGCGAGACGTTCGATGACCGCGGTGGGCTTCTGGGTCGTCGCGGCATTATCCAACCAGATCAGCGGCCGGCCGTTCACCCGCTCGGCCAGGATAGGAAAATCGCGGCGCACCGCCTGGACGTCGAAGCCCGGATGCGCCTCGCCATCAATCAACCCGATCGACCGCTCGTCCCATCGGCCCCCGTGGGAGTCCAGGAAGTAGTAAGGCGCGTCCCCGACCGGACCCGCGGGGGCCGGGTCGGGCCGTGAATCCGCGATGCCGGCCAAGAGGCGCCTGAGGTCATCCGCTCCGGGCAACCCAAAGGATTCAGGACCCGGAACGCCGGAGCACGCCGCGCCCGGAATCCCGGACGGGACCAAAGGAGCGATGATCGCCGGCGCGGCGGCGCCCCCAGTCAACACGTGGGGCCGACCGGCGCCGGACGCGCCCACGGCGGAATGCAAGGCCGCTACCGCCTCCTCCGCCAGACGGGTCAGCCAACCGGCATCCGGGGACACTGGACCTCGATCACTTGTAGGTGTGAGCATAGTCATGGTACTTGCCGACCTCCACGCCATCGAGCACTGCCAAAGCGTCCTCGGTGAGGACCGCGAGCGAGAAATACAGGGAGATCAGATAGGACGCGATCGCATTGCGGTTGATCCCCATGAAGCGGACGGCGAGCCCCAGACCCTGCTCACCAACCAGACCGGGCTGGTAGAGCCCGACCACGCCTTGACGCGCCTCGCCCACCCGCAACAGAAGGATCTGGGTCCTGCCGTCCACCACGGGAATCTTATCCGATGGAATCAACGGCACCCCGCGCCAGGTAATGAACTGCGAGCCGAACAGGCTGACCGTTGGCGGCGGCACCCCGCGGCGCGTGCATTCGCGACCGAACGCGGCAATGGCGAGCGGGTGCGCGAGGAAAAAGGCCGGCTCCTTCCACAACCGCGCCAGCAGATTGTCAAGATCGTCAGGGGTAGGCGCGCCGCTGGCGGGCGCGATCCGCAGCCCGGGGGCCACGCTCGCGAGCAGCCCGTATTCGGCATTGTTGATCAGCTCGTATTCCTGACGCTCCTTGATCGTCTCGATGGTCAGACGCAGTTGATCCTTGATCTGATCGTGCGGACTGCTGAAGAGGTCCGACACCCGGGTGTGCACATCGAGGACCGTCGTCAGCGCATTCAGGAAGTACTCACGCGGATTTTCTTCGTAATCGACGAAAGTCTCCGGAAGCTCGGACTCGTCACGCTGCGACAGGGCCACCTCGACCTGCTTGGGGTTCTTGACCTTGTTGAGCCGGAAGACACCGGCCTCGACGGGCACCCAGGGCAACAGGTGGATGAGCCACCGCGGGGTGATGGTGACCAGTTGCGGGGCGGTTTTGGTCGCGTTGGCGAGCTGCCGTGCAGCGGTATCGCCCAGCGCGTGATGGATCGCTTGATTGGTTGCCATGAATGAATCCTACGTCGATGAAACCGCGTTTTGAGAATTGGCCTGAGTAATCTGGCTACCCGGCGGAACGCTGCGGGTCAGCCACACATTGCCGCCGATCGATGAGCCCCGCCCGATGACGATCCGACCAAGGATGGTGGCCCCCGCATAGATGATCACGTCATCATCAATGATCGGGTGCCGGGCCAGACCCTTGCGCAACTCACCCTGCGCGTCGACCGGGAAGCATTTGGCACCCAGCGTGACCGCCTGGTAGATGCGGACGTTGTTGCCGATGATCGCCGTCTCGCCGATCACGACACCGCAGCCGTGGTCGATGAAAAAACCGCGGCCGATCTTCGCCCCAGGGTGGATGTCGATGCCGGTCTCCGAATGGGCGTTCTCGGAGATGATACGTGCCAGCAGCGGCAGCCCCAGCCGATTGAGCTGGTGGGCCAGTCGGTAATGGATCATTGCCAGGATGCCGGGATAGCAGAGCAGGACCTCATCCACACCGGTCGCCGCCGGATCCCCCCGGTAGGCTGAGTCCACATCGGTGTCGAGAAGTGCGCGAATCCCCGGCAGTTCGGTCGCAAACTCCCGAGTGAGCGTGATGGCATGCATCCCCAGTGCGCCGGCGGAGCGGCTGTCGCGGCGGGCAACATAACTGAGTTCCAGGCGGATCTGAGCAAGCAACCCGTCGAGTGCGGCACCCAAGGTATGGCCGACGTAATAGTCTTCCGCTTCTTGACGTACATCGGGAGGCCCCAGCCGCATGGGAAACAGGACGCCGCACAGATCCTTCACAATCCCGCGCAGGGCTTCGCGCGAGGGCAGTTCGCGGCCGCCCCATTCCCGATCCCGTCGATGGATCTGCCGCCACCGCTCACGGGCCGCCCGCAACTCCAAGAGCACCGGGGCCAAATCCCAGTGGTCGACACCATCAAGGTACGAACTGGCGATCGGACTCGGCGCGTTCATAGGGCCAGCCCCGCCGTATCGAATGCGCCTTCGAAAAGCACTGAACTCAGATAGCGC
>JACDZJ010000462.1_pt1 | contig 10563 bp, 14 predicted proteins | sample 7365721 | NCBI WGS metagenome assembly JACDZJ01 (sample SAMN15143480, study PRJNA637477) | pond metagenome | biome: freshwater wetland ecosystem [ENVO:00000243]; feature: pond [ENVO:00000033]; material: pond water [ENVO:00002228]; isolation source: pond water containing pink berries ... | reverse complement strand
AAAATCAGCCGAATTTTAATTTATCTCGGTTGATAGTGATATTTTTTATAAGTTTTGTGAAGAAATAAATTAAGATAATTTTGACAACCCAAAATGAACAAAATATCTCACAATCATACTAACTAAAACAGGTTAAATTCACTAATTTTTATATATTTTATATAAATAAATGATTTTTATTGCGTTAAATACAAAATAAACCTTTATATTTACGCCCAATTAACAAATCTATTATTAACTTTTTAAATCGAAAAATTATGTCAGTCAACAAAGTTATTTTAGTAGGTCATGTGGGTAAAGATCCCGAAGTACGTTATTTAGAAAAAGATTTAGCAGTTGCCAAATTCACAATGGCTACTACCGAGAAAGGGTACACTGCACAAAATGGCACCCAAGTTCCCGATCGCACTGAGTGGCACAACATTGTGGCGTGGAGGGGATTGGCAAAACTCTCAGAAAATTACATTCGTAAAGGAAGTCAAATTTATGTGGAAGGAAAAATCCAAACACGTTCATGGGAAAAAGATGGTGTAAAACATTACATCACCGAAATTCTTACCGATACAATAAATTTACTTGGAAAAAAGCCGGAACACACTGAGCCCCTTAATACTGTAAACGCTCCATCACCTGATGCAAATGAGCCACCACCACACGTTGAGGATGATCTTCCATTTTAAAACGTATTTAGAAGTATTTAAGAAACCGTTTCACTAACTGAGACGGTTTTTTAGTTTCGTATGAAATATTAATATAGACAATCATTTTTGAATTGCATTAGTGAGTGCTGGCAAACTTAGAATTTTTATACAAAATAAGATCTTCTATTTTGCTCAAATTATTTATTATTGCTATTGCAGGAACAAAAAAATGCAGTATCTTTGCACCGCATTTGAAAACAAAGTCCAAACAAAAAACTGGTTCGGTAGTTCAGTTGGTTAGAATGCCGCCCTGTCACGGCGGAGGTCGCGGGTTCGAGTCCCGTCCGTACCGCAAGGTAAAACGCTAAATACCTTATTTATAGGTATTTAGCGTTTTTATTGTGCGCCGAGCATGGCGAGTATATACCGAACGGTACGTACGGTGGTGTGAGGGCTCACCCGTAAAAGTTGTGGACTAAGCGTATATTTTAGTTAATCTGAAAAGAAAAAATTTAATATCAATGACTCCTCTGAGCGAAGCTCTGAAAGCTTTTATCTTGGCATTGAAAGATTCAGCCGATGCGTTTGTTGAGCGATTGTCAAAGAAATTAAGAATTTCATCATAATGTTCATAAATCGTTCATGCTATCGTATTAAATGATTTAAATCCTGATTCTCCTACTTTATTATACCAACGAGCAAGGCTTAGTCTGGCAGCTCCTTTAATAGTATTCTTATCGTATATCATTCTCAAAGAATGCGTAAGAGAATGTGCCTGTTGTAAATCGGGATATTGTTCAAAAAGAATTTCTGCTCTTATTTTTTGTTTCTCAGTCCATTTCTCAGGAGATTTAAACAGTAAATATCTGCTTCTTGCTAGTAATTGTTTAGAGGTATCACTATTTCTAAATACTATAGGATGATAGCTTGATTTAGACAATTTAGCCTCTTCCTTGGCATTTGTTTCTTCATTAATTGCATCCCAACGATGAGCAATACGCATCTCTTGTAGGGCCTCCAAAGCTAATTTCTGAACATGAAACCGATCAATTACTCGAATTGATTTAGGGAAACAACTACGCACAATCTTACGCATAGAATCAGACATATCAAGTGTCACTTCTTGAACTTGATTTAATTTATCTTCAGGAATATGATCTTCAATTATTTGAATTACTACCTCTGAGTTAACTCCTTCAATAATAGCTATAACACTACCTTTTAGACCTCTTGCAGCTTTATTGGTGATAATGGTATATAGTTCTCCGTTTGAAACAGAGGTCTCATCAATACTTATATGTGTTCCTATATTTTCAGGGAAAACAAGCCAGCTGTCGGCATGTTCTTTCTGATTCCAGGTACGATAATCACTCAAATGCTCTTTATAATGACGACCTAGCTGTTCGCCATCTATGTAATAGAATTTCTCAAGGGAATGACTGTGAATCGGGTAAGTATCCAATAAGTCCTTTTAAAAAAGTCGCGAAACCTTGTGTGTAACGCGTGCCTTCTGCGGTTAAATGCCACTCCCGACTAACTACTTTTCCTGTTTCTTCAACTAACCAACGTCGTCTCCTTACGTGCAATAAAGCAGCCTTGTTACGTATGGGATAATCCTTGATTATAGCTTCTTCATGAAAGCCTTTGGAACTTAACTTATACGTTGAATAGCCTGAATGAACAACTGGATTTTCATCTAAATAAATATGAAGTTCCTTGCCTTGTGCTTCGATTTTAGTTATCTCAAAGTATTCAAATATCTCTTCTGGTAATATATATTGAACCAGTGTTACTAAATGGGGATTTTCTTTCATCTGATTTTGCAATTAAAGTTCAATTGCAAAATTATTAATTTTTATCTAGTCCACAACTTTTACGGGTGAGCCGGTGTGAGAGGACGAAACGGGAACAAATCCCGTTTCTCCTACTCGATTTCAAGAAACTGAGTTTTTAAGCGTTTTTTGCTTTTACAACAATGGCTTTGAAAGCTTCGGGGTGATTCATTGCTAAATCGGCTAACACTTTGCGATTCATTTCAACTCCTACTTTGTGTAATGCTCCCATTAGTTTTGAATATGACATTCCTTCTAAACGTGCAGCAGCGTTGATACGTTGAATCCACAATCCGCGAAATGTGCGTTTTTTGTTTTTACGGTCGCGATAAGCATATTGCAACCCTTTTTCCCAAGTATTTTTAGCAACTGTCCATACATTACGACGACCACCAAAATACCCTCTGGTGAGGCTTAAAATTCTTTTTCTTCTTTTACGTGAAGCAACGTGGTTTACTGACCTTGGCATAATAAAATGATTTATGAATGTTAGCGTCGAATTTAATCCGTACTTTAGGCTAAAACATTCGATTTTTGACTAAGAAAAATGATTTATTTAAGTGAAAATTGACATCTAGCGCAAACAAAGCATTGCTTTAACATTGTTCAAGTCGGACTTGTGTACAATAGCTACATGAGTTAAATTACGTTTTTGCTTGGTTGTTTTTTTTGTCAAAATGTGACTTTTAAAAGCATGTTTTCTTTTGATCTTTCCTGTTCCGGTAAGGGTGAATCTTTTTTTTGCACCGGAGATAGTTTTCATTTTTGGCATTGTTACTATTATTTTAATTTAAAAATTTTTAATTACAAAACTTCCTATTTAGTCTTTTTGGGTGACATCATAATTATCATACGTTTACCCTCCAATTTTGGTAATTGGTCTACTTTAGCATATTCTTCCAACTCATTGGCAAAACGAAGTAATAAAATCTCTCCTTGTTCTTTGAAAAGGATTGATCGTCCTTTAAAGAAAACATACGCTTTCAACTTACAGCCTTCTTTCAAAAAACCAATTGCATGTTTCAACTTGAAGTTATAATCATGATCATCGGTTTGTGGTCCAAAACGAATTTCTTTCAATATAACCTTGGCTGTTTTTGCTTTGGCCTCTTTCTCACGTTTTTTCAGTTGGTACAAAAACTTTTGATAATCAACAATTCTACAAACAGGTGGTACGGCATTTGGTGATATCTCAACCAAATCTAATTCGAGATGATCTGCGAGACGTATGGCTTCTTCGTAAGAAAAAACACCTTGTTCTACGTTATCACCAACCAAACGAACTTCTTTTAGTCCTTTAATTTTTTCGTTTATCCGATTGGGTTGTTCTTTCACTCTCCCCCTAAAGGGTTTGATGGTTAATTGTTTAGCTATTGTTTGGTTCCTCCTAAATTAATGCTACTTAAATATAATTCTCTTTTTTGAGCTCGCAAATATAATACTTTTTTTTGGATTAAAAATGGTAATTTCAAATTTATTCACCAGAATTTTAATTATTTTCTAAAATTCTTTTTTATTCAACTACTTGTTTATTTGTAAATTAAATAAATTCTTTAGTAATATCATTCAAATCAAGAGTTCATTGTATTTAAAATTAATAAAGTATCAATTGATTCAAGTTGTGAGAATAATTTAATGTCGAAATTTAAGACAAATTTTCTCACAAAAAGATGTAAATAATAGAAAAAATAATGTCTTATTTTCACTTCTGCAAATACACTATTCAACAAGGGGTTGCGACCCCTTGTTGCTTAAAAATGGTACATTATATTAGACCAACTACTTAATGCAAATAACTGAGTCTTTATTTCATAATTTACGATTTTTCAATTTGTATATTGCACAAAATCAAAAAAAATACTACTTTTGTACCACTTTTTTGAGAAAGAAAGTGTGATGGGAAATTAAGCGACTAATCACTTAAAAATAAACGCTTAAATTTTGAGTAACACAAAAATAAATTGAATGAAAACATTTGAATTAAATGGAACAGTAAGAACTGACCTTGGAAAAAAAGCAACAAAGGCTGATCGAGTAGCCGAAAACGTACCTTGTGTATTATACGGAGTAACTGATAATGTGCACTTTACTGCTACAAACAGCGATTTGCGAAAATTAATTTACTCGCCCGAAGTTTTTGTAGTTGAATTAAACATAGATGGCAAAAAATCTAAAGCTATCATAAAAGCATTGCAATTTCACCCTGTCACCGATAAGGTATTGCATATCGACTTTTTGCAGCTTACTACAGATAAACCAGTTGTTATTGAACTTCCTGTAAAACTCGAAGGATTAGCCGAAGGTGTAAAAGCAGGTGGTAAATTAAGTCTCGAAGTACGTAAATTGAAAGTCAAAGGTTTATATACACAATTTCCCGAAAATATAGTAATAAATGTTTCTGAAATGGGATTAGGCAAATCTATTCAAGTTGGTAAAGTCTCAGTTAAAAATTTAGAAATTCTAAATAATAAAAATGCTGTTGTAGCGCAGGTTAAATTGACTAGAGCTGCTCGTGGTGCTGCTGCTACTGCCGGTAAATAAACAGAAAGCTTGAGTACGAAATGTAATGTTTTTTTATGATTTATAATTTGTAACTTAAAAATGAAATACTTAATTGTTGGATTGGGTAATATTGGTGCTGAATACCAAAATACTCGCCACAACATAGGTTTTACAATATTGGACGCTTTTGCTAAAGCGTCCAATGTTTTTTTTACCGAAAACCGTTATGGATCTACTTGCGAAATAAAAATCAAAGGACGAACACTTCTTTTATTAAAGCCATCTACCTTTATGAACCTGAGTGGCAATGCATTGTGTTATTGGATGAAAAAAAAAGAAATTGCTATTGAAAATGTTTTAGTAGTGGTGGATGACATAGCTTTGCTTTTCGGAACTCTCAGACTTAAGCCCAAAGGATCGGATGCCGGACATAACGGATTGAAAAATATTCAGGAAATTCTTGGACATAATAATTATGCCCGATTGCGATTCGGGCTTGGTGATGATTTCCCACGTGGCAAACAAATAGCTTATGTATTGGGAAAATGGACAACAGAACAATCGGAAGCACTACCCGAACGAGTGGAACGTGCTACCGAAATAATTCAAAGTTTTTGTTTAGCAGGATTGGAACTTACAATGACACAATATAATAATAAAAAGTAGTAATTAAAGTTTCAAAAGAGTTAAGTATTGATAATTAAGCTGTTAAATCTAAAAAAATCAAAGTGTAAGTTATATTTGAAGTTTATTATTTATTTGTTTTTGTTAAAAAATATTGATTCTTTAAATAGATTCATTTTCGAATGGTTAAATTGTAAATGGTTATATTGTAAATAATTAAGATGAAAACTGAAGTACGTATTGATAAATGGCTTTGGGCAGTACGCTTGTTCAAAACACGTACTTTGGCTGCCGAAGCTTGTAAAAAAGGCAAAGTAATTATTCAAAATGTACAGGTTAAACCGTCACGAAATGTGAAGGTTGGCGATGTGGTCTCCATTAAACGCAATCCATTTTTATTTTCGTTTAAGGTTTTGGCACTTTCCGAAAATAGGATGAATGCTAAATTAGTACCCGATTTCATATTAAACGTAACAACATCCGACCAATTAGAAATGATTGAGTTGGCAAAACTTGCCGGAAATACAGGTCGCGATCGTGGTGCCGGACGACCCACAAAAAAAGAACGCCGTGATTTGGAAGATTTTTCAGAACCCGTATTCATGGATGAAGATGGTGACTGGAATTTTGAAATAGGCTAATGGCATATTGTTATTTCATTGTTCAATTGTAAATGAATAAATTGTGAATTCATTCCGAAAATCATTAGCAAACAGAATAAACGAAATAAACGATAAACATGATAATTTTTAAGTCTATATTTATTTATTTATCAAACAATTGAAAATAACCTTGTAAAAATATTTAGTAATAATCTGTCAATTCTGTGTATTCAGTGTGCAAATACTGGCAACTCGGAGATGTCTCTATAGTATTAATTTAATGTTCATAGCTCAAAAACTTAAAAAAGAAAATATTTGTGAATACTTGCTTTATATGTGGCAAGTTGAAGATTTGATTCGGGCTTTTAAACTCGATTTGGGTACTATTAACGAGCGAATCATTGCAACTTATCCTGTCCATGATAACGAGCGCAAAACATTATTTGAATGGTATGAAAGTATGATAGAAATGATGCGTCTCGAAAATATGCAAGAAAGTGGTCATTTACAACTAAATAAAAATATTATAATTGAATTAGATGAACTTCATAACCTTACTTTACGATCGGGAAAAGATCCGGGTTATGCAGCGAAGTTCTATCACATTTTACCTTTTGTTTCACAACTTCGTCATCAACAAAATGATACACAGCAGACTGATGTGGAACTTTGTTTCAATTTTCAATATGGTATTATGCTTTTACGAATGAGAAAAACCGAAATTTCGCCTGAAACACTTCAAGCACAAACCGAAATAAGTAAGTTTATGGTTCTACTGGGTAGAAATTTCCAGCTTTACAAAGCAGGAGAATTGGATTTGGAAGATTAATATATTTACTCATTATTCACAATTTCATTTTCATTTGTTTCAAACAAATATTAATATTTCATTTTTTTTTATCTACTTTTGAATCGCAATTGAATATCATTTATTATCTACAAAATATAACAAATTATGAAAGGTATCATTCTTGCAGGAGGTTCCGGAACACGTTTATATCCTGTTACAAAGAGTATTTCCAAACAAATTATTCCGGTTTATGACAAACCGATGATTTATTATCCACTTTCAGTGTTAATGTTGGCTGGAATCCGTGAAATACTTATTATTTCCACACCTCACGATATTCATCTTTATGAAAACTTATTAGGAAATGGTGATGATTTCGGTATTAAATTAGTATATGCTATTCAACCATCACCCGATGGATTGGCACAAGCATTTATTATTGGTGAAGAATTTATTGGTACCGATAATGTTTGTATGGTATTGGGTGACAATATATTCTACGGATTTGATTTCTCACGCACGCTACGCGAAGTTGCTACGATGCAAGATGGAGCGGTAGTATTTGGATATTATGTAAATGATCCTGAACGTTATGGAGTAGCAGATTTCGACTCAACCGGAAAAGTCCTCAGCTTGGAAGAAAAACCGGAACATCCGAAATCGAATTATGCAGTAACAGGATTATATTTTTACAGTAACGACGTGGTGGAGAAAGCAAAAAACCTGAAACCATCAAAACGTGGTGAATTGGAAATTACCGATCTCAACCGTTTGTATTTGGAAGAAGAACGCTTAAGTTTGAAAATGATGGGACGTGGTATGGCTTGGTTAGATACCGGCACGCATGACAGTTTACTTGAAGCTTCTAACTTTATTGCTACTATCGAAAATCGACAAGGTTTAAAAGTTGCTTGCTTAGAAGAAATTGCATATCGTTACGGGTATATCAATCGTGAGCAATTACTTAGTTTAGCAGAGCCGCTTAAAAAAAACAATTACGGACAATATCTTATCAAAATTGCGAACGAAAAAGCAATTTAAAATTTGAATATCTGATATTAAATAGTTAATTAATAAGAATAATTCTTTCATTATAATGGAAATAATAAAAACTCCCATCCCCGATTTATTAATAATCAAACCGCGTGTATTTCAGGATGCAAGGGGCTATTTTTTTGAAACATACAACATTCAAAAATATCACGAAGCCGGAATTAATCTGAATTTCTGTCAAGATAATCAGTCAAAATCATCTTATGGTGTTGTTCGTGGTTTACACTATCAACTCAATCCACAAAGCCAATCTAAGTTGGTTTCAGTAGCCCAAGGTTCAGTTTGGGATGTGGCGGTCGATTTGCGGTCTTCCTCACCAACTTTTGGACAATGGTTTGGTGTAGAACTTTCAGAGGAGAATCATTTACAATTTCTTATTCCTCAGGGTTTTGCACATGGATTTTCAGTATTGTCCGAAACAGCATTATTTACCTATAAATGCGATAATTTCTGGAGTCAAACTTTAGAACGAGGTATTTTATATAACGATTCGAGTTTGGCTATCGACTGGAAAATTCCAGCTGAAAATGCCATTATTTCCGATAAAGATATGAAGCATCCCCTATTAAAAGATGCAGAAACGAATTTCTAAAAAGCCTCCCCTAACCCCTTCGAAAATGGGGAAAAAGAGAGATTCTTTTTCTATTTTCTAATAACAATAATTCTAAAACGCTTCTTTCTCCTCCTCTTCGGGGAGCTTGGGTAAGGCTTTATATTATGCAAACAATATTAATAACCGGCTGCCATGGACAACTTGGCAACGAAATGCAAAAAGCCGCTAAAGGTTTTCCAACGTTTAGATATATTTATACTGATGTTGAGGAGCTAAATATCTGTGATAAAAACGCACTAAATAACTTTGTAGTATTGAATAATGTCAATATAATTGTGAATTGTGCAGCCTACACAGCAGTAGATAAGGCTGAGGATGATAAAGAATTGTGCTACCAAATTAATAGGGATGCAGTAAGGAATATCGGCGAAGTAGCGAATGAAAATAATCTAAAAGTTGTGCACGTTTCAACCGATTATGTTTTTGATGGCACCAATTACCTTCCTTATACCGAAGATATGCCGGTTTGTCCTGCTACTATTTACGGGAAATCGAAACTTGAAGGCGAACAAGCATTGTTGGAAAGTTGCAACCAAGCTGTTATAATTAGGACTTCCTGGTTATATTCTACTTTTGGAAATAATTTTGTGAAAACAATGATAAAACTAGGTATAGAACGAGATGCACTGAACGTGATTTTCGACCAAGTAGGCACACCAACTTACGCTGCCGATTTGGCTGATACTATTTTAAATATATTGAGTCATGAAAATTTTGTAAGCGGAATTTATCATTTCTCCAACGAAGGAGTTTGTAGTTGGTACGATTTCACTAAAACCATTCATCGATTAGCAAATATCAACTGTGAAGTTCGTCCAATTGAAACCAAAAATTATCCGGCTCGTACACCTCGTCCCCATTTTAGTGTTATAAACAAAGCTAAAATAAAATCTACTTATGGCATTATTATTCCACATTGGGAGGAAAGTTTGAAGAAATGCATCGAAATATTGGAGGTTTCTTAGCCGAAGAGAAGTATTATTTTATTGCCCAATAAATGTAGAGTAATTATATAATGTATTGAATTAATGTTGATTATGCTTCAAAATGTGTATAATTGTAGTGAAGATAATATTAAAATACGCTTTGACATTTCTATTATCAATGTATTTCATATTTAAATTAATTTTATCCGGCATAATTTCTTCAATATATACTTTTTCCGGATTATCAGACTGACCAAGCATAATATTTTCATGTGCATATTTAATGGATGCATAATCTGTTAAACCGGGACGTACTTTAAGTACTTTGAGCTGCTCTTTTGTATATAAATTCACATATTTACGAACTTCAGGGCGTGGACCAACCAAACTCATATCACCCTTAAGCACATTATAAAGTTGAGGTAACTCATCTAATTTTATATTTCTAATTAGTGCCCCTATTTTGGTTAATCTCGAATCTCTTTTACCAATTGTTATTAATCCTTTATTCTCTGAATGAATAAACATTGACCTAAATTTAAACAGCGTGAAGTCGACTCCATCCTTTCCTACCCTTTTTTGTACATAAAATCCACCACCTCTGCTTTCAAGAATAATTAATAAATAAATAATTAATAAAACCGGAAATAGTGATATTAATCCAATAACTGAAAACAATATATCTAAAAATCTTATCATTTATTCAGTACAACTTTCTCATAAGAATTTTTTACAGTTTCTATAACGTAATCAATCTCTTGTTGAGTAAGTTGTGGATAAATTGGTAGTGAAATTTCGCAGGAGTAATTTTTATATGATTGAGGATAATCAGAAATTTTGTACCCTTGCTCTTTAAAAAATGTAAACATTGGCAAGGGAATAAAATGTACATTAGTAGCAACATTGTATTCTGATATTTTGTTAATAATTTTATATGAGTATCGGGTGTTGTACCTAAAATTCATTTTTATAGCTAACAC
>JACDZJ010000461.1_pt1 | contig 10608 bp, 10 predicted proteins | sample 7365721 | NCBI WGS metagenome assembly JACDZJ01 (sample SAMN15143480, study PRJNA637477) | pond metagenome | biome: freshwater wetland ecosystem [ENVO:00000243]; feature: pond [ENVO:00000033]; material: pond water [ENVO:00002228]; isolation source: pond water containing pink berries ... | reverse complement strand
CGGAAATCGTCCTTTTCAGCCTGCTCCAGGGCGACGAAATTCAGGGTGGTATGCACCGTGAACAGGGGAAAGAGCAGGGCCATAAGGAAGATATTGACAATGGGCACGAGACTGACCACCGCCGGAAAAACTCCCAGACGCAGGACGGCCCGGCCATGCCGACGCAGCCAGCCCAGCTTGCGGCCCAGACTCCAGCGGCGGCGGGAGGTGGGATAATCGAGGAACATCAGGGTCGAATACCCGGTGTACAAAAGGAGAACAGCGATCTGACCGAAGAGGGGAATAAAGCCGACGGTCAAGGCCACCACGGTGACCATCAGTCCAAGGATGCCGATCTTTAATCCCTCCAGAATATCGACCAGGATCCCCCTGGGGCTCAAGGGCGCATCCTTTTCGAAGGCATCCCCGGCATACCTCTTTTCCGCCGAACTGCTCAAAAAAACATAGCCGGGCGCGCTCAGGGTATAGGCCAGCAGGAAGGCCATATAAAATGCGATGATGCGGGTCACCAGAAAAAACGTCCACTTCATCGCCTGCCATCCCAGATGCTTGATCCAGCCAAAGAAACCGGCAGCATCCGGTGGCTGCTGAAAAAAGCCCGCGGTCTGGCCATCCACAAAACCCACGGCCAGTTGATACCCGCCCCAGGTAAGCCCGAAGGTGAGCACCACCATAAGAAAACTCCAGCCCAGCAGTTTTGGGCTGCGGCAGAGCAGGCCCAGGGACGACCAGAGAGGAATCCATTTGACAGGAGGAGGCGAGGTAGGCATACTGCTTGAGAGTGATTCCATGATTTTTTCCTGTTTGAGAGTGACGACGTTAGCTGCGTGCTGACTTCCATTTTCAATTCAAGGGTGGATGTGAAGAGAATTTCCCCTCCCCCCGGCGGGGAGGGGTCAGGGGAGGGGGGAATCTGCAATGAAAACGGTCATTGGCAGCGACCCACCCCCTACCTCTCCCTTGACCTGAGGGGAGCTTTGTTTCCAACCCCTCCCGTCAAGGGAGGGGAGTTTTCTTTGCCAGGCGATCCAGGGATGGAGCGCTTGATGGAGAATTGCAATGAGTTCCGGATTCTGACACCTTATCCATGATGACTATACCAAAAAAGAAAGAAAAAACCGTTTTTATCTGCCAGAAATGCGGCTACCAGAGCGTGAAATGGCTGGGCCGCTGCGGCCAGTGCGGAGAGTGGGAATCGATGGTGGAGGAGCTGATTGTGCCGCCCCCGAGGGGTGGACGACCCGCCCTGAGCGCCAGACCGGTTCCCCTGCACCTGGCTCCGGACAGCGACGAAGAACGGATTCCCACCGGCATCAGCGAACTCGACCGGGTCCTGGGCGGCGGCATTGTGCCTGGCTCGGTGGTGCTCATCGGCGGCGATCCCGGCATCGGCAAATCCACCCTGATCCTGCACCTGCTGGCCGCCATCGCCGCCCAGAACCGGCCCGTTCTCTACGTCTCCGGCGAGGAATCGGCGCACCAGATCAAGCTGCGGGCCAGGCGCCTCAATGCCATGCACGAGCTGGAATATCTGGCCTGCGAAAACCGGGTTGAGGCAATTATCGCCATGGCCTGCGAGATGCGCCCGGCGCTGCTGGCCGTGGATTCCATCCAGACCCTGGCCTGCGAAGATTTCCCCTCGGCCCCCGGCTCGGTGACCCAGGTCCGGGAATCGGCGGCCCGTATCCTGGCCATGGCCAAGCAGGAGAACATCCCCACCATCCTGGTCGGTCATGTGACCAAGGACGGGGCCCTGGCCGGCCCCAAGGTTCTGGAACACATGGTGGACACGGTGCTCTATTTCGAGGGCGACCGCAATCACGCCTTCCGCATCCTGCGCACCGTCAAAAACCGGTTCGGCTCCACCAACGAGATCGGGGTCTTTGAGATGAAGGAGGAAGGGCTGGTACAGGTGGCCAACCCCTCCGAAATATTCCTGGCCGAACGGCCCCTGGACGTCCCCGGCTCGGTGGTTCTGCCCAGCATGGAAGGCACCCGTCCCATCCTCGTTGAGGTTCAGGCCCTGGTCAGCCCCACCAATCTCGGCACCGCCCGGCGCACCGCCATTGGCGCCGATCCCCAGCGCCTCGCCCTGCTCTGCGCGGTGCTCGAAAAAAAGGCCGGACTCAATCTCTACGGCCATGATATCTTCCTCAATATCGCCGGCGGCATCCGCATCGACGAGCCAGCCCTGGACCTTGGGGTTATCTGCGCCCTTGCCTCCAGTCTTCTCAACCGCCCCATTCCCTCCACCACCGTGGTCTGCGGCGAGGTGGGCCTGGCCGGTGAGATCCGGGCCACCAGCCATATCGAGATGCGGGTCCGGGAGGCTGAACGCCTGGGGTTCACCCGTTTTATTCTTCCCCGGGGCAACCTCGGACGCCTCGGCTGGAAGGGCAGTATGGATCTCCAGGGGGTGGCCACCATTCAGGATGTGCTGGAAATAATTTTTTAGACCCCCCGGCCCAGATGCCAAGTCGTCGAAGCACCTCAAGACAGGTCGCGATTCTCCATCCTGGCCTGGATCTTTCCTTGCGCTTCAGGAAATTTTCTGATCACCGATCAAGACAAGCGCGCAACCCGACAGGAGAACAAAATGGACTTTAAGGAACATCTGGAAACAGCCTGGAAGAGCACCCTGAAATTTCTCGGGCCGGTGATTCTGCTGACCCTGGCGCAAGTCCTGATAAGCACCTTCAGCCTGGGAATCCTGGCCCCGGTGACCATGGCCGGCTATATGCAATCTCTGCTGCTGGCCCTGCGGCATGGACGGGAACCGGAGGTCAAGGACCTTTTTTCGGAAATGCGGCTGTTTCTGCCCCTGATTGGCTTTAGCTTTGTGGTAATGATCGCCCTGATGATCGGCTTCATCTTCCTGATTCTGCCCGGCATTCTCATGGCCGCAGCCCTTGTCTTCGGCACCCTCTACATGGTGCCCCTGATGACCGACAAGGGCATGGGGCTTATTGACGCGCTGAAAGGGTCCTGGAAAATGGCCACCGAGGCGCCCTGGACAGACCAGATCGTCGTCACCGTGCTCTATATGGCCATCGTCTCAGCGGGGAGCAGCATGCTGGTGGCGATCCTGTTTGCCCAGCCGCTGGCAAGCTTCCTTGTCCTTGCCGTTTACGAACAGCGACTGGGCAAAAGGCTGCTTCCGGATTTATCGGCATCGTCGACCCCGCCGGATCCGCCGGATCCGCCGGTTCCGCCTTCACCAGCGGCGGCGGCGTAATATCAGGCACCGGGGAAGGCTCCAGATTTTTTCGGCGCTTTCAGGCCGGTTCCCAGCGCCAGGCTCTCCTGGTCGCAACAGCGTCTTTTATTTCGCCAAAACCCGGTCAAGCTCATCGGTGAGATAGCTCAGATGCGTGGCCTCCTCCTTGGCGAGAAACTGAAACAATTCCCCGCTTTTTCCTTCTTCACCCTTTCTCGCCAGACGACTGTAGAGATCAAGGGCCTGGGCCTCGAGCATGATCCCCAGCTCCAGGATATCCTTCATCGTGGCAATGCGGGCGCTGAAATGGTCGAGAATCTGCTGGCGGTCAAAGCCGCCTTCCACCACCCCGGCCTCGCCGCTGTCACTGAAAGCGGGCGGCGAAAACATGGCCGCGAGCTGGGCCTTGTGCCCCTGTTCATAGGCGGCTAATCGCTCCAGAAGCCTCCGGCCTCTCTCATCGGCGGCCCTGTCCACCAGGGCCAGATAGAGTTGCCGAAGCCCCTCCTCCATGGCATAGGCCATCTGAAACACATCGCCAAATTCCCGATCCACAAAAAACTCCAGCCCCTGCAGTTCTCCACCGCCCACCTTCTCGCCCTCCCAGGCAAGAATCCCGCCACTCATATTATAAACGTCCTTGAACCCCTGGGCCAACAGCAGTTGACAGGCCGCCTTGCTGCGCACCCCGGAGCGGCAATAGACCAGAAGCGGTTTTTCCGGGTCCAGCTCCGCCATCCTCGCGGGGAGATCCTTCACCGGCAAGAGCAGGGCGCCGGGCAGATGTCCCTCTTCGTACTCCGAGGGCTGGCGGACATCAAGGAGCTCAAAGGAATCCCGTGGCTGATCAGCGATAAAGCTCCGCGCTTGGGCCGCGCTCATATTGGCTCCGGGGACAAACAGACTTTTCCAGTTCATGGGAGTAACTCCTTATAGATGGCCTCATTATAGCCAATGTAATAGCTGTTTCCAATTTTCAAGGCCGGGGCTCGCAGATTGCCGGTCCGACCCAGGACCTCGTTCATGATCGCGTCTTTGGAGGTCGCATCGGGCTGGTACACGCGGGCCTCCCGCCCTCGCCCAACCCAGACCTTGTCCGCGCCCCGCAGCCTTTCCCAGGCGGCATCCGCGCCGATCACCTCTTTTTTCGCGTCAACTTCCACCGCAAACTCAACCTGCCCTAAGACCGCACGGGCCTTGATACAGGACGCTCAGCCTTTCCTGAAATATGCCCAGTCAATCTTCATTTCCTCTCCTCTTCTCACCCATGTTCGGGCATGCTACATAAAAGGCGCTCCAGCCTCCACCCTCCAGTTATCGCTTTTCACAATAAGCAGCTTGCAAGGCTCGATCAAGTTTCATGGTTATAAATCGCCAAGGGGGAGGACAGTACTCTAAAACTTCACTTTTGATCCTGTTGCGAAAGTATATTTCGTGGTTCGACAGGCTCACCACGAACGGGACAGCGGCTTCACCAAGAACCTGAAAAGGCAGGTTTAACGAGGATACCGTTCGCCCTGAGCTTGTCGAAGGGTATTTATTGGAGTATTGCTACAGGCTCTTTTGATTTGAAAATAGAATGAGCTGCCAGGGTAGTTGATACAAATATCCTTCGTATTGAAGACCAGTTATCAGTGAAAACAAGAGTTGCCGTTGGCACCATACTTGTAACATTTACTCCGGGCAGACACCCGCCACGCCCTTCCAGCGTTCAACCTGTTATGCGTACTCAGTCAGGTTTATCATTTTATGTTCCCTGGCAACATTGCAACCGCTTGCATCTTATGATGGTCGTGATAGGATAGCCCTGTCATTTAAAAAATTGGGGGATTCCATGCAAGCAGGGACATATCACTTTTCATGCCGATTTACATCCTTGGCGATTTTGCCGGTTTTCAAGGGCTCCACTCTGCGCGGTGGGCTTGGCCATGCCCTCCGCCGTATTGCCTGTGCCCTTCGACGTCAAGAGTGTGCGGGATGTCTGTTGCGTGAATCTTGCGCCTATGCCTTTCTCTTTGAAGTTACACAGAACCCCAAGCAGGATAGCTCCACTGAAAACCGTCCCATTACCGCCCAGCGGCCCCACCCCTATATCCTCATACCCCCTGATGACGAGACAAGAACCTATCAGGCAGGTGATCTCTTTTCTTTTGGACTTATTCTGCTGGGCCCTGCCATTCACTATCTGCCTCATCTTGTCTTTGCGGTTCAGGAGATGGGAAAAACAGGACTTGGCAAGGGCAATAAAAATGGGGACGGCTGCTTTCAACTCGAAGCTGTACACCAGACTGATACCCTTATTTTTGATGGACACACTCTGAATTCTTCACTTCCACCAAGAGAACTGGCTCTTGACCCCGCCCCTGCCGCAAAAATCACAAAGGTCATTTTGACCTGCTTGACCCCGCTTCGCCTGAAGCGTGATAACCAACTGCAAAACGGATTGGCTTTTCATCTTCTGATCCGGGCAGCGTTGCGCCGAATTTCCTCCCTGGAGTCGACCTATGGAGGGCATGGAGAGCCTGTTCTCGATTACAAGGGGCTGGTGGCTCGCGCCGCAGCGGTCGCCATAACGAGTTCCTCCTGTCGTTGGACCGATATCGAACGTTACAGTAATCGTCAACACACCGCCATGCTTATGGGAGGTATCACTGGAACCATCACCTATCAGGCCGAGGATCTCTCGGAGTTTATCCCCTTGCTTCGTTATTGCGAGACCGTTCATCTCGGCAAGCAGACCTCTTTCGGCCTGGGCCGGATCAGGATAGAAGCAGAGGCCGTTTAAGTGAAAAATATCCTGCTTGCGGTCTGTGGCCTGTCACCCCAGGTTATTACCGAGGCACTCTACGCCCTCTGGCATGAGGGCCGCGAGATTCATGGCGTCCATGTCATTACCACCAGAGCTGGGAAGGAGCAAATCCTCGCCGGCCTTCTGGCCCCGGAAGATGGCAAGTTTCAGGCCTTGTTGGCCGATTGCGGCATTGACCCTGCTTCAATTGATTTTGGCAGCCATAACCTCCATGTTTTACGGGATGCCAATGGCCGGGAGTTGGGTGATATCGTCACCCCCGATGACAACGAGATCCTGGTGCGAACCTGCCTTGATCTCGCCTTCCGATTTACCGGCAGGCCAGAGACAGCCGTCTTCTTTCTGGTCGCTGGAGGTCGTAAAACCATGACCTCCTGTTTGACGCTGGCGGCCCAGCTTTACGGTCGCGCTCAGGATCGCATCCTGCACGTTCTTGTCTCACCAGAATTTGAAAGCTGTCGCGACTTCTGGTTTCCGCCGCGCCAATCGGTGCCAGTGCAACTTCGTGACCATCAAGGTCAGCCTTACTGGAAAGAGACTCGTTACGCTGCCATCCACCTCGTTACCATCCCCTTTGTCTCAATGCGCAGCGAGCTTCGCCAGGAGCTGCTCGACCAGCCTCGGCCGCCGGCAGAGCTTATGCAGGCCCTTATCCGTGATGCCCCCCGGATGCTGGTAGTCAATCTCACAGAAGGAAAGCTCGTCTATGGCCAGATGGAGCTTGACATGCATCCAACCAGGCTTGCCCTTTACGCCTTCTTTGCCGAACGTAAAAAAGAATGTCGCCTTGATCGACTTTGCGCCGGTTGTGAGGAATGCTTTCTTGAAGCCACGGAGATAGTTGCCTCAAACGCAGTCTCCCGTATGTATGAACGTATTCCCGGTGGCCGCATGATTGATGAAATGAGCGATTCCGGCATCTGCTCACTTTCACGGGAAAACTTCCAGTCCTACAAATCAAAAATCCGGCGGGAACTGCTCACTGCCTTCGGTCAGGGGCACATCGCAAAACTGGAAATTGCCGCGAGCGGCAGTCGGCCCGACACCCGATACGGCATCCTGCTTGACCGAAACCAGATCAGAATGGAATGGTAATATGAAAAGACCGCTGAAGCTTATTACCGCCCTGGGAAGCCCTGCTCTGGTACTGGAATTAATTGATTTTCTCAGTAACAGCAGGCAGTACCAATACAATGAAGAAAGTTCTTCCATCCGCAAGCTTTTTTCCCGTCATACGCTTTTCGAACTGCATCTCATCTGTACGGCTGCATCTCTGAAGAATCTGGCCAGCATTCAAGAGACGCTGGCACAAGAATACCCATCAATCAATCTTTGTCCCCATGCCATCCCCTGTGATGACATCAGCTGTAATGGTGACGATGAAGATATGCGGAAGGTTGTTTATGATACCGTGGAGCTGCTTTCCGCAGACGATCTTGTTATCGCTTCCGGTGGTCGCAAGACCATTACCAACAGGCTTATCGAAGCCGGGCTGCTGTATGGCTGCATGGGCTACCTCACCATCACCGCACCCGATGGCAAGGAACGCGCCTCGGACATCCGGCAGCAAACACTGGACTTCAATGTTCTCTGGATTCCAACCAGGCGATTTTCTGAAGAGCGTCGCACCCGGATTATCAAGGACGAACTGGGGGACAACTTCCGCTCTCTCTACCTGTTGCCACTTGCCATTATCAATCATCTGCGCAATGACCGCATCGGCGTTGATCAAAAGCAGGTTGAGGCAGACCTGGCCTGGCTGCAACGTCTGCCTAAGGCTGACCTGCATTGTCATCTGGGCGGGGCCTATGATTCCGGGCTGCTCAAGGCGCTGGCGGCGAGACTGCTTGATGATCTGAACGTCACAGAAGAACGCCAAACTGTGATTCGCGATGCGATTGAGGCAATCACGGGAAAATCGTGCCACCAACTCAACGCCCATGACTTGCGAAAAATACGGGATAGCAAAGCAGGCAAGTTCATTGTCCATGGACTCCAGAACTTGGAGTGCCTCTGGCCCGACCAGACAGAGCCGGTCCATATCCGAACCGCTGTGCTGATAAAGGGGCTTTCCGTCGAACAGATCGAGGAGATAAGCAGGGACGGTCGCGCACCAGGTGAGTGGGCCCGTGATCTTAACTGGTACATGGCGTGCGGAGATCTTGGCGGATCGGCCCTGCTCCAGACCGAAAGTAATCTCCGGCTGGCCTTGCACTGGCTGATGAATCAATCAGTGCAGGAGAACAACTCCTTTGTCGAAATACGGTTTTCACCGGATAACTACACCCGTGCCGGACTCACCATTCCGCAGGTCATCGAAACCCTGCTCAATGCGGCCCATGAATTTATGGCCGAGCACAATGGTTTTCATGTCAATTTTCTGATCATGGCCACCCGGCACAAGGAAACGGCGGCTATGACCGCTCATGTTGCCGCCGCCGTTACCTTTGGCAATCCTTCCGCCCATGACGCCGCTCCACATATCACCGGCTTTGACCTTGCCGGTCAGGAAGAAGGGAATGACCCCGCGCAATTCCAAAATATCTTCATGCCCCTGCACCATCATTTCATAAACATCACCATCCATGCGGGGGAAATGGCCGAAGACGACAAGATCTGGCAGGCCATCTATCTGCTTCATGCCCGCCGCATCGGCCATGGTTTGAAGTTGATCAACAATAAAAAAATGATGGGCTATGTTCGTGATCACTCCATTGCCATTGAAATGTGCCCGTCCTCCAATATCCAGACCAACGGCTTCCGCCGCTTTGACCGTTTGGAAGAGGGTGATACCTATCCGCTCAAAGCCTATCTGGACTACAGCCTGACCGTGACCATCAATACCGATAACAGGGGGATTTCCGCCACCACCCTGAGTAACGAATACCTGGAAGCAGCCCGAATGACCATGGGTGGTCTCTCGCGCTGGGAGATTCTGCGCCTGGTAAAAAACGGTTTTAAGGCCGCCTTTCTACCCAAAGATGAAAAGGACAGGCTTCTCAAACGGATCGATGAGGAAGTTTTTACGTTGATCCTCAATGACTTTTTTCCCGTGAGAAAGAATGATGAATAAAGACGAGCAGGTCTTCTGCCTGAAACGCGCAGATATTGAACCGAAGTTTGGTGGCTCCCTCCCCCAGGGGGCTTTTGCTGGGCTTGAACTGGAGTCCATCCTTGCTCTTCCCCACTATTTTCTCCCCAGACCGGTGGCGGAGCACGACCCGGACTATAAACAAATCATTCCCTATCAACTCTTTTGCTACCATGATCGGTTTTTTGTGTATCAGCGAGGGGGCGGTGTGGGTGAGGGGCGACTGGCGGGTCGATTGTCAGTGGGAATAGGCGGCCACATTAACACTGGAGACGCAGAAAGGAGCAGACTCACTGGAAAGGCATACCATGAAGCCCTGTTCCGTGAGCGGGAAGAAGAATTGATCTCTACCGATGCGGTCGCAACCCTTTTCCTCGGCTGGATCAACGACGATTCCGACCCGGTGGGTCAGGTCCATCTGGGGGCAGTGCATCTTTGCGAGGTGGCGGATATGTCGGCAATCCATATCCGTGAGCAAGGGGAGGATATTCATGAACGGGGATGGTGGAGCGCCGAAGAGATTCTGGCACAAGGTGAACGATTTGAAAAATGGTCGATCCTGGCCGTAAAATTGGCCATAAATCACGGTGGATAAAGGTGGAAGACTGCTGTTGGTGTCGCTTGGCATGGCCATTTCCATTGGCCACTGCCCGATGCCACAAGATGGAAAAAGCAGCACTACAAACGGAGAAGCCGCGCCCCGTGAATCACTCTGAGAATGATAACCGCATTACCCTGGATTCTAAAAATAATCCGATACTTTCCATGAACAAGATGACGATATCTGGTTCCAAGCACAGTGTTTTCAAGGATCAGTGGCGCGCGTTCAGGCATGGTTGTCAGGGCAAGAATCTTCTCCTCCACTTTCGAGATAAAATCGTCTGCGTTTTCAGGACTGTCAACACTAATATAATCGTGAATTTCAGCAAGGTCGTTCTGGGCGTGCCGAGTCAGCAGAACCTTATAAATTTCTGGCACTTTTGAACTCTCTAAAAAAAGAAGCTGCTTCCGCCATCCGTCCCTCTTTGACATCTTCTTCCGCGAAAACGAGAAGCTTCAGAAGGCTCAAGGCCTGGGCATTTTTTTCATATTCAGCGGCATCTATTATTACCGCCTCGGCCTTACCATTGACCGTCAGTACCAGTGGGCGTCCGGTGGTATGGATATGTTGCAGGATAGCGCTGGTGTCCCTTTTCAGCTCAGTGATGGAGCGGATGTCTTCGGTGATACTTAGTGTCATATTGCGCCTCAGGTTTGATGTTTCAGAGAGCATTGAATTTGACATATTATATAAGGACCAATCAGCCTTGTCGCTCTATTTTTTCATAAATTTTTCCCGCCTTGCAATGTTGCACACCTTGCCGCCGCATCGTGCTCAAGGTATATGATTGAAAAGAAACTTTGAATTTCAACTATTGGAGGAAACATGGCCGATGCAACTGTAATCAAGATCGCCCTGGCCGGGCTGCTGCATGATGTAGGTAAGTTTGC
>JACDZJ010000460.1_pt1 | contig 10640 bp, 9 predicted proteins | sample 7365721 | NCBI WGS metagenome assembly JACDZJ01 (sample SAMN15143480, study PRJNA637477) | pond metagenome | biome: freshwater wetland ecosystem [ENVO:00000243]; feature: pond [ENVO:00000033]; material: pond water [ENVO:00002228]; isolation source: pond water containing pink berries ... | reverse complement strand
TTAGACCGCGGCCTGCCCCTTCAGCCCTTCCCGGCCCATCCGCATCTCCACCGCCTTGATCGCGTCGGCGGCGGAACTGGTTATCCCGCCCGCATAGCCCGCCCCCTCGCCGATGGGAAACAGATTCTTGACGCTCACCGATTCAAACCGCTCATTGCGGCAAATGCGGACCGGCGAAGAGGTCCGGGTCTCCGCGCCCAGCAGGATGGCCTGGGAGGAGATATAGAGCGGCACCTCGTCCTTCCACCGCTCAAAGGCGGCCATCAGCTCTGTAATCACAAAGGCCGGGAAGATGTCCCGCATATCGGCCGCCACGATCCCCTGCTGGGCGGAGCAGGCAGGCAGACCGAAGGTCTCCTTCCGGCCCAGAAAATCCATCAGGTTCTGGGCCGGAATCTCCCATCCTTTGCCCCCGGCATGGAAGGCCCGGCGCTCAATATCCTGCTGAAAGGCAATGCCCGCCAGGGGACTGGCACCGCCATAGTCCCCAGTGTGACAGCTCACCACCAGTGCCGCGTTGGAAAAGGCAGAGGCGCGCCGCGAATAGCTCATGCCGTTGACCACCATCATTCCCTGATCCGAAGAGGCATTGACAACCTCCCCGCCCGGACACATGCAGAAGGTATAGACCCCGCGCCGGGCGGAACGGTTGGTATAATTCAGGGAATAGGTGGCAGCCCCCAGCCCCTTGAAATTGCAGTATTTGTCGCCATAGCGCAGGCGGTTGATAAGGGCTGCCGGATGCTCAATGCGCAGCCCCACGGCAATGGGCCGCTGCTCCATGGCCACCCCTCTGGCATGGAGCATGGCCACGGTTTCCCGGGCCGAATGGCCAAGGGCAAGATAGATGGAGGAGGAGCCATACTCCTCTTCGCCATTGATGACAATGCCGGTGGCGGTCCCGTCTCTCAGGAGAAGATCGGTCATCTTGGCGCCATAGCGGATCTCGCCGCCCCGCTCCAGGATATACCGGCGGATATTGCGGACAATGACGCAGAGGACATCGGTGCCCAGATGGGGCTTGCTGATATAGCCAATATCTGCCGGGGCACCGAATTTTATAAAGGTCTGCAAGACCCGGCTGGCAAAGCCGGTATTGTTATTGCGCCGCGAAAAGAGCTTGCCGTCGGAGTAGGAACCGGCCCCGCCCTCGCCGAACTGGATATTGGACTCGGGGTTGATCTCCCGCTTCTCCATAAAGCGCCGCACATCCAGGGAGCGCTCTTCGATCATCTTTCCCCGTTCAAAGATCAGGGGCTTGAGTCCATGGGCAATGAGCTCCAGGGCGGCAAACATCCCGGCCGGGCCAAACCCGACAACGATCGGCCGCTCCCTGCCTGGGGCGGCACACCGCACTGGCCTGACCGGTTCCACATATCGGGGGAATTTCTGCCTGTTTTCATAGCCTTCGCCGGTTTCGACCACCAGCGAGACGGTAGAGTAGAATTGTTCCTGATTGCGCATATCCAGGGACTTGCTCAGGATCTTGACCAGTGTGATGGTGTCAATTCCCCCTTGCAGACGCTGGGATGCGGCCTTAAGGTATTCCTCCATACCATCCTGTTCAATGGGGATCTGCAAATCGCTGATGATGAGCTTCACCGGGACTCCCTTTTTTCCATGGGCCTGATGCTCTTTTGGATGTTTCCGGTTCCATTGACCATGATTGACGGGATCGTCCCTGTTACCAAATACTTGCCCCGGATGGGCGGATTCGCCCGCCACTGAGAAAAAACCAGCCCTGATAAACGGCGCAGTCTCTCCATTGACCCCTGGCTGTCCCCAACCATCTTTAACTTTATTGCTGTCACCAAAGGATCATCGATGAATAAAAAAATCATGCTCATTGCCATCGTGCTGCTGGCCGGAATCACCGGCTGGCTGCTGCATCACTTCAGCGATCGGGAGGTGATCAAGCGGAAATTCAACTCCATTGCCACGGAACTGGGGAAACAGGGAGAAGAAAGCCCGGTGGCGCTCGCCCTGAAGATGCGGCCGGTGAAGGATTTTATTGGCCCGTCCTTTCTGGCGATGGTGCCGGAAACCAATTACCGGGAGACCCTGGACCCGGAAATGGTCATCCGCTACCTCATCATTTACCGCTCCCGCCAGAGCAGCCTGGAGATCGCCATGGATAAAATAGAGGTGGATATTCCGGGCAAGGGCTTAGCCGAGGTCAGCGCCCTGGTGCGGGTCACCGCCAACCCCGGTCGGCAGGATTTTTTTGACGAGGTCCATCAGCTCACCTTTTCCCTGCGCAAGGAAGACAAAAAATGGCTGCTGCACCAGGCCATCCTGCCCGACGCCCTGGTGCACAGGCAGGAAGGGATGACGACGGCACAATAACCAGTCAGATTTCTTTTTTTTTAAGTCCCCAAGGAATTGCTGGCTGGCAGAATGGGCCATCAGCCCCCGGCCCGCTTTACCCTGTAGCCAAGGCTGAGCAATTCCTGTTCCAGCCTATCGCGCTGATCCCCCTGGATCTCAACGATTCCGTCCTTGACGCTGCCGCCGCTGCCGCACTTGTGTTTGAGCAGTTTTGCCAGTTCTTTCAGTCCATCAGCATCGAGGGGAAGGCCGCTGATCAGGGTAACGCCCTTGCCGTTTCGCCCCTTGGTCTGGCGCATGAGGCGGACAAAGCCGTCGCCCTGGTCGCTCTGGGGCACCATGGGTTTTTTCCGGCAGCGGCACTGCGCGGCCAACGCATGGCAATGGGGACAGAGCTTGCCGGACTCGGTGGAATAGACCCTGGCGGCCTCTTGTGTCGGTATTTTAATGGCCATGGCTGCACTTTCGGTGATGGTTTTATGGAGACCCTTCAGGACAGGCGGTAAAGGATTGCGGTCAGCACCGCCCAGAGCAGGATCAGAAATGTGCCGAGGGCACAGGCGGCACCCAGCAGCCGGTGGCTGATGAGCTCGCGCCGTCTCTCCTGATACCCCAGAAGCAGACCGCAGACGATGCCCGCCGCCATGCCGCCGCCATGGGCCCAGTTGTTGATTCCCGGCACCAGCAGGCCAAAGACGAAGATACTAAGGGCCCAGCCGCCAACCTGCTGGTACACCTCTCGGCCATAGCTGCCACCCCGGCTTTTGCCGTAATAGAGGGCCGCCCCGATGAGGGCACAGACTGCCGCCGAGGCCCCGATGGTGAAAGGAACTCCAGCCAGCACCGAGAGCAGAAACCCGCCGATACCGCCAAAGGTATAGATGGTGAACATCCGCGAAAGTCCGTATTCCTGGATAATCAGGGGGCCGATCTGGCGCAGGGCGATGAGGTTGAAGAGAAGATGGAGCAGGCTGCCGTGCAGATAACTGGCGGAAACCAGCGACCACCAGCGGTGCAGGGTGTCGATGGGCATGGTGCCGGTGGCGCCGAGGAGCAGAAGACTGCGGTTATCCGGCGACAGAAAGCCAAAAGGGTTCATCTCCACCCCCATGCCGCCGGGGCTTAAGATCAGCGAGAGGACAAAAAGGGCGATATTGATCCCGCCCAGGCCCTTGAGGAACAGATCAGGATCCTTGAACAGGCGCATAAAGCCGATGTTTTTCCACCAGGAACCAGGAGATTGCAGTCCGCAATAGGGGCAGACGGATTCATTGCGGCTGATAAGGCCGCGGCAGTTGGGGCAGAGCTGGGAGTTTTTCTGGGATCTGGTCATGGGAAGGTGTGATCAATGAAATGTGCTTGAAAATAAGGTTCTTCCTGATAAGCCCGACTGAGCAGGGCTGACCGGAAAAAAAACCGGAAAACAGAGTTCAGTTCCATCGGAGGGGATTGCCGGCTTGATGATTTTCGAGGGGCGGATAGGACGGAACGCCTTTCCTACCCCGCAAAATCCCCCTTTATCTGCCGCGCCAGGGCCACCGCCTGGGCCTCTGCCCGGGCCAGAATCGCGTCATCGGGGCGGCCCTGCCATTCCACCGGTTCAACAAAGGTCCACTTCATCTTTTCGGTGAGCGTGTCAAGCTCCCGCTGGGCCCCGCCTGACCAGCCAAAGGAACCGAAGCGCAGCACCTTCTTGTTCCACACCTTTTTCCGGCCAAACATATCCAGGGCCCAGGCCATGGGCGGAAACATCCGGTACTCATAGGTGGGCATACCGAGGATAAGACCGGCTGATTTCCAGGCGGAGGCAAGGATAAAACTGACATGATCATGGGGGACCCGGTGCAGATGCACGGGCAGCCCTTCCGAACGAACGCCCTTGACCATGGCATTGACCACCTTCTGGGTATTGCCGTACATGCTGGACCAGAGAATCGTCACCTCAGGCTCGGCCGGCCCGGTCATATAGCGGGCAAAACGGGCATAGGCCTCAATAATTTCACCAGGATTTTCCCGCCAGACTATGCCGTGCGAGGGGGCAACCATTTTTATCTCCAGATCCTGCACCAGTTCAATGGCCTTGGAGACAAACATGGAAAGGCCGCCAATGATATTGGAATAATAACGCAGGGCCTCCCGCATAAAGAAGTCGTGCTGCTCCGAAGACAGCTGGTCATCAAAGACGGCATCGGTAATGGCCCCGTAGGAGCCGAAGGCATCACAGGTGAAGAGAATCCCGGAGGACTGCTCAAAGGTGAACATGGTCTCCGGCCAGTGCAGGTTGGGGGCTTCGTAGAAGGTCAGGATCTTCCCCTTCCCCAGATCCAGGGTGTCCCCGGTTGTAACAATATGGACATTGCGGTCAATGCCGCAGAAGGCCTTGAGAACGGCGGCCCCCTTTTCGCTGATATAAATCTGGAGATCGGGATTCTTCGCGTAAAAAGCAGGCAGCCAGCTGGTGTGGTCAGGCTCCATATGATTGATAATCAGGTAATCCACATCCCTGGCCTGCAAGGCAATGGAGGCAAGTTCCCGCTCAAACTGTACGGGTTTGTCATCCACATCCTCGGTCAGATCAATGATCGCGGTTTTTTCCCCCTTGATAACGTAGGAGTTGATGGAGATACCATCCGGCATCGGCCACATCCCCTCAAACAACTGGTCACTCTCCAGATTAATTCCCAGCCGGTAAATTCCCTCGGTGATCTCGGTAGCCTTCATGATTTTTTCTCACTAAAAAGGTGTAAAAACAGACAGCGCCGGCGCATTGCAGGCGACCCGTTTAAAGTAATATATCCTGAAGGGTGGCAAGTCAAGAAAGCCGGGGCCGGATGGCTCACTGGCTGCTGACGGTGAACAGGGCGGCCTCCCCGCCCGGTTCAAAGTGAAGATGATGCCTGAACACCTCCAGATGCTCGTCCTGACGATGACTGACAAAGAGCATGGTCGAGATGCCCAGCCCGGCGATGCGCTCCAGACAGGCAAGGATCATAAAACGATTCTGGTCATCCAGGGCCAGTGTCGGCTCATCGAGCAGGAGCAGGGGCGGATATTTGATCAAGGCACGGGCGATCAAGACCAGACGCTGCTCTCCCCAGGACAGATCCCTGAAGGTGACACCCGCCTTTGCTTCCAGGCCGAGGAAAACAAGCCATTGGCGGGCAAGCTCCTTCTCCCTGCCCGAGACCGGGCGATACAGCCCTATGCTGTCATGGATTCCCGAGGCGACAACGGCCAGGGCCGACCCCGGCACCCGATAGTCCTGATGCAGCGCCCCGGAAACCAGCCCCAGGTGTTTCTTGATATCCCAGATACTCTCGCCGCTGCCCCGCGCGTGGCCGAAAACCGTCAGCCCATTGTGAAAACATTGGGGGTGATCGCCCGAGATCAGTTGCAGCAGGGTTGATTTGCCGGCGCCATTGGGCCCGGAGATAATTGTATGGTCGCCCGGACGCAGCACCCAATTCACATTTTGAAACTGGGTGACGTTCTCATACACGACCCGGCTGTTCTCCAGGCGCACCAGGGGATCAAAGATAGCCGGGGGACACAGGGGCGGCGGCAGCTCGGGCAAGCTCTCAGAATCAAAGTGAAAGAGGGCGCGAATGGCATCGTCCCGCAGAACCTGTTCTTTTTTGCCCTGCGCCAGAAGGCGGCCTTTGTGCAGCACCCCGATATGGCTCTGCCAGTCCTGGATATCCTGCCACTGGCTGACCAGCATAAGCAGGGGCTGCTGATCCTTCAGCCCTGCCAGAAAATCCCCCAATAATTGCGTGGAAGCGGTATCGAGGCCTTCAAAGGGCTCGTCCAGGATCAGCAGGTCGGGTTTATTGAGGAGGGCGCGGGCAATAAGCAGCTTTCTCGTCTCTCCCGATGAGAGCATCCGAAATCCCTTTTCCAGAAGGTTTGCAATCTGGAACCGATCCACAAGCTCCCGGATCGCCCCGCTGTCGGCGCCGGACTGCTGCAACAGTTCCCACCCGCTGTGGCCGTAATCAATGCGGCCAAGACTATCAGTGTCATCGTCATAAAGCTCCGCCTCCAGCTGGGCCTGCTGGGCCTCCAGCCCCACACAGAGACAGGAGGCAGGCCGCTGGAATTGCTGGAAGGTACAGGGCACCTCTTCAGGTTTCTCTAACAGATGGGCCAGATGACTCTTTCCAGACCCGGTTGTGCCGATCAGACACCAGTGCTGGCCGTGCTTGACAATCCACTTCTTGAGGGAGACCCGCTCACTGCGTAACTCCTCGATTCGAATCAGGCTCATAATTTCACAATTGTTGTTCTACCGGCCCTCAGGGGGTGCCCCTGTGCACGATCATATTGGAGATACTTTGGAGGCAGGCGTCAATCTTTTGGTGAAACTGATTTCACCAAAGAATTTTTCCATCGGCCATCAAACGAGTGCCGCCATTCTGTGAGGCGATCGGTAAATGTAAAATCCCATTCTTGCACAACTGCTTCCGTTCGTCCTGAGCTTGTCGAAGGATGAACAGAGGCAGTTGGCGGCGATATCTTCCGTTTATGGTTCGACAAGCTCACCACGAAGGGAAGATATATTGAATATTTAATTTTGCCGGTGACCAAGTGACAAATTATCCCAAATTATAGTCATTGCCATGGTCTCATGACAATTTTTTTTCACAGGAATCCGGCAAGGGTCCCTCAAGCCCGGGTTTGTTGCCATCAGGGTGGCAACTCTTCAGGAAGATGTCCCCTTCAACATCCTCCGAAATTTTGCTATAAGGAAAAGAGGGGAAACAGTTTGAGCACTTCGATACAATTCCATTCTGCGAGCATACCATGGGCAAACATTATCTCAGCTCGCTCTTTGAGCCTCAGTCCGTAGCCGTATTCGGCGCCAGCGACCGCGCCGATTCAGTGGGACAGGTCGTTTTCCACAACCTGGTAAACAGCGCTTTTCAGGGCAAAGTCTATCCGCTCAACCCCCGCCACCAGACCGTTCAGGGCCAAACGGCCTATCCCTCCATTGCCTCGGTCGGCCAGCCCGTTGATCTGGCCATTATCGCCACCCCGCCCCAGTCGGTGCCCTCACTCATTGATGATTGCGGCAGCCATGGGGTCAAGGCGGCCGTGATCCTCACCGCCGGCTTTGGCGAGTCCGGGGCGGCGGGGCTGGCACTGGAGCAGGAGATACTCAGGAAGGCCGGTCAGTATGGCATTCGGATGATCGGCCCCAACTGCCTGGGCCTGATGCGGCCAGGCATTGGCCTCAACGCCACCTTCAACAAGGGCGGCGCCAGGGCCGGCAATCTGGCCTTTATCTCCCAGTCGGGCGCCCTCTGTACGGCGATCCTCGACTGGGCACAGAGCAACGATGTCGGATTTTCGACCCTTGTTTCCCTGGGTTCCTCCGCCGATGTGGACTTTGGCGAGATCCTCGACTACCTGCTCTCCGACAGCGCCACCAAGAGCATCCTCCTCTATATCGAAGGCATCCGCAAACCCCGCAGCTTTATGAGCGCCATCCGCGCCGCCGCCCGCATCAAGCCGGTGATCCTGGTCAAGGTTGGCCGCCATAGCGCGGGATCAAAGGCCGCCCTCACCCATACCGCCTCGCTGGTGGGCGCAGACGATGTCTTTGACGCGGCCATTCGCCGGGCCGGGGTGGTGCGGGTGCGGACCATCACCCAGATGTTTGTCGCCGCCAAGGCCATGTCCGCCGGTTTTCGCCCGGTGGGCAACCGGCTGGCCATCGTCACCAACGGCGGCGGCCCCGGCGTCATGGCCTCCGACCGGGCCGCCGACCTTGGTGTGGTCATGGCCACCCTCTCCGAGACCACCATCGACCGGCTCAACCAGGCGCTGCCGCCCAGCTGGTCGCGCGGAAATCCGGTGGACATCATCGGGGATGCCCAGGCGGATCGTTATCATCTAGCGGTGCAGGTCTGTCTTGATGACCCCAATGTGGATGGCGTTCTGGTCATCCTGACGCCGCAGGCCATGACCAAACCGCTGGCATCGGCCCAGGCGGTGATCGAACTGGCCGACAAGAGCAGCAAGCCCCTGCTCGTCTGCTGGATGGGAGAAGGCCAGGTAGCCGAGGCCCGCGCCGCCTTTGACCAGGCCAGGAAACCGCACTTTCGCACCCCGGAGCCGGCGGTGGAGGTGTTCTCGTATCTCTCCGCCTACACCCAGAATCAGCGACTTCTGCGACAGATGCCCGGCCCCCTCTCCCATCGTCTGGAACCGGATATGGAGGGGGCGAGGCTGATCATCGACGCGGCGCTGCTCGACCGGCGCATGGTGCTGGGCGAAATGGAATCCAAGGCCCTGCTGGCAGCCTTCCATATCCCGGTGGCAAGCACCCTGATTGCGCACAGCCCCAACGAGGCCCTGCTCATCGCCGAGCAGCTGGGCTTTCCGGTGGCGATGAAGGTCAACTCCCGCGATATTTCGCATAAGACAGACACCGGCGGTGTCCGGCTCAACCTTGGTAACGCCCAGGCGGTACGGGCGGCCTATCAGGAAATTCTTGACGAGGTTCATCTCCACCGGCCCAACGCGGCCCTGGACGGGATCGCCATCGAGCCGATGATCGTCAAGCCCAACGGCCGTGAATTGATGGTGGGCGTGAGCCATGATCAGGTCTTTGGCCCGGTCATCACCTTTGGGGCCGGGGGAACCATGGTGGAGGTCATGGGCGATCGCTCCGTGGCCCTGCCCCCGCTCAACGCCTTGCTGGCCGGGGATCTGATCCAGCGCACCCATGTCGCCAGGACCCTGGGCCAGTTTCGCCACATGGCACCGGTCAATTTCGAGGCCCTGGAAAGTGTCCTCCTGCGCGTCTCCGAGATGGTCTGCGAGCTCCCTCTGCTCAAGGAAATGGACATCAACCCCCTGATCGTCGATGAAAACGGCGCCCTCGCCGCTGACGCCCGGGTGGTCCTTGAGTACCGGCCGCCCAGCACCGACCGCTATGCCCATATGGCGATCTACCCCTATCCGTCGCACTTGGTCAGCCACCATCAGCTGGCGGACGGCAAAGACATCACCATCCGCCCGATCCGGCCGGAAGATGCGGAGATCGAGCGGGCCTTCGTCCATAATCTTTCTGCTGAATCGCGATATTTTCGCTTTATGCACTCCGTCCAGGATCTCTCCGACGAGATGCTGGTGCGCTTCACCCAGATCGATTACAGCCGGGAAATCGCGCTGATTGCGGTCACAACGGAACAGGGAGCGGAGGTGGAGATCGGGGTGACCCGCTTTGCCATCAACCCGGATGGGGAAAGCTGTGAATTTGCCCTGGTGGTGGCCGATGCCATGAGCGGCAAGGGGCTGGGTCAGAAACTGATGACCGCCCTGATGGACGCGGCCCGCTCCAAGGGGCTGAAGGTCATGACGGGAGAAATCCTCAGCGGAAACGACAGGATGCTCAAGCTGGCCGGCCGCCTCGGCTTCACCATCGCCAACAGCCCGGAGGACAGCGGCATCAAGCTGGTGAGCAAGATGCTGTAACGGAACACTTCTCTTCTGGTTTTTCTTTCTGGAAAACTGAAATTATCGAGTACGCCCCCGATATCATCCAGTATCATTATCAGGAAGCTCTTCGTAGTGTGACCACATCCTCAACACCTTAACCACGTTCTGATCTTTAAGAACCTGATACACCAGGCGATGCTGGATGTTGATGCGCCGTGAATAGGCGCCGGATAAGTCACCAACCAATTTTTCATAGGGTGATGGATTTTGGAAGGGATTGTCGTGCAGAACCGCCAGGAGCGCTTGTGTTTTTTCTTTCAGTCCTGCCGAAGAGAGCTTTTGTGCATCCTGCTGGGCGTGTCTGGTGTAGATGAGTTCCCAACTCACCAGGGCAGATCCTTGGTGCATTTGCTGACCGGAGTCCGCAACCCCTCCACAATAGACTCGCGCATACCGGGAACGGACAGCAGGTACATGGTTTCCTGAATAGCAGCCCAGTCCTCAGCCGAAACAAGAACGGCATTATTGCGTTTGCCGGTGATGATTATCGGCTCATGATTTATGGCCGTTTCATCAATGAGGTTGTATAAGTTCGAGCGCGCCTGGCTGGCAGTGAGTGTTTGCATGATATCCTCCTTGAATTGTAATTTTAGCGTACGACAAAGCGTACTCTAGGTCAAGGGTTACTTTGTTAATTCCAGTAAGAAAAAATAGTAACTTTTCAAGACCTGCCCTTCAACCCTCTGTCCTGACCAATGGTAATTCAGTCACCGTCACGTTGTTTTTGAGCCGCTCAAGTTTTGAATGGCAATTTTAGACATAATGGCTGTCAGTTAAACGAAAAAGACCTGCCCCTTGCAAACATG
>JACDZJ010000459.1_pt1 | contig 10644 bp, 8 predicted proteins | sample 7365721 | NCBI WGS metagenome assembly JACDZJ01 (sample SAMN15143480, study PRJNA637477) | pond metagenome | biome: freshwater wetland ecosystem [ENVO:00000243]; feature: pond [ENVO:00000033]; material: pond water [ENVO:00002228]; isolation source: pond water containing pink berries ... | reverse complement strand
TCAGCCACGGCCGTGCCACCGGCCAGAATCTCTTCCTCGCTCTGGATCCAGGGGCCCGGAACCAGCTCCCGCCGGCAGTTTTCCACCAGGGCGGCCACACCGGCCGGGGTGGTCTCGAGATGAAACTGTAGGCCGATGACCCGGTCCAGGAAAAAGGCCTGATTCACACAGGCGGCGCTGGAATAGAGCCGCACTGCCCCCTCCGGCAGGGAGAAGGTGTCTCCATGCCAGTGAAAGACTTGTTTTTGAGCGGGCAGGATTCGGGCCAATGCTTCCGGGACAGCTCCCGCCTCCACCCCGTCCGGCCGCAGAACCGAAAACCAGCCGATCTCCTTTTCCCCGTTGGCCCTGACCTCAGCTCCCAGGACATGGGCCAGAAGCTGCGCCCCCAGACAGATTCCCAGCACCGGAATCCCCGCCCCGATCACCTCCCGCAGAAAGGCCTTCTCCGCGGTAAACCAGGGGTATTGCTCCTCATCATACACCCCCATGGGCCCGCCCATGACGATGAGCAGATCCACGCCGTCGACATCCGGCAGGGGATCACCGGCGAAAAGACGAATCCGGCTCAGCCCGTGGCCGCGCTCCCGCGCCCACCCCTCGATGCTGCCCAGCCCCTCAAATTCCACATGCTGAAGCCAGTGTATGGATTTTCCGGCCCCCTGTTCCCTGTCTTGACGGCGTTCCCTGCCGCCCTCACCTGATATCATAGCCTCTCCTTTCTCAATGACCGCGTTCAGCGTACAAAGCTGCACGGAAAGATTTCATTCTCCCGGTGCTTATGGTACGCTTATACAATACCATTGAAAAAATAACCATCCACCACCTTCCCCCGCATCCCTGCCATGGCCGAACCCGTCCACACCGTTCTTCTCATTGACGACAGCGATGTCACCCGGACCCTGCTCGTTTTCATCCTGGAAAAGGCTGAATATAAGGTCGTGCTCAGCTCCAGCGCGGAAGAGACCCTCAAACTGCTCCACACCCTGGCCCCGGATATCATCCTTCTCGATGTCATGATGCCCGGCATGAACGGCTTCTCCTTCTGCCGCAAGCTCAAGAGAAACGCCAAATACAAGGATATCCCGGTCATTTTTCTCACCTCCCTGTCCCAGCAGACCGACATCGTCAAGGGCTTTGACGCCGGCGGTCAGGACTATATCATCAAACCCTTCAATCAGCAGGAACTGCTGGCCCGGGTCAGAACCCATGTCCATCTGCACGACACCCTGCTGGAAAACAAACGGCTGAGTCGCCTGGCCCTCGATGCCAGCCGCTCCAAGAGTGAGTTCCTGGCCTCCATGAGCCATGAGATCCGAACCCCGCTCAACTCCATCATCGGCATGGCCGAGGTGTTGGCTGAAACCCCGCTCTCGGAGGAGCAGCGGGATTATGTCCGCATCTTCCGCACCGCGGGCGAGAGCCTGCTCGAGATCATCAACGATATCCTCGACCTTTCCAAGATAGAGGCCGGCCAGACCGAGCTGGAAACCATCGATTTTGACCTCCCCACCCTCCTCGAGTCGGTGATCACCATGGTTTCCCTGCGCGCCAATGAGCAGGAAACAACGATCAAGGCCCACATCGATGCAGATGTGCCTTCGTATCTCAACGGCGATCCCACCCGGCTGCGGCAGATCCTCCTCAACCTGGTGGGCAACGCGGTGAAATTCACCCGTAAGGGGCAGGTGGAGATCACCATCTCCATCGGCGGCGACGAACCACCAAAACAGGAACTGCTGTTTGCGATCAAGGATACCGGCATCGGCATTCCGGTGGACAAGCAGCAGCTGATCTTCGACAGCTTTACCCAGGCGGACTCCCTCACCACCCGCAAATATGGCGGCACCGGCCTCGGCCTGACCATCTGCCGCAAGCTCCTGGCCATCATGCGGGGTCGGATCTGGCTGGACAGCCAGCCAGGAAGCGGCTCCACCTTCTTCTTTGCCATTCCCTTCCTCCAGGCCCTGTCGGCACGGCCCGCCACCAGGGCCAGCCAGCCGCCCAACTGCCAGCTCCTGCAAAGCGCCCGCATCCTCCTGGTGGATGACAACAAGGATAACTGCAACCTGATTCGCCTCTACCTGCAAAACACCCCCTTCACCCTGACCACCGTGGGCAATGGCCAGGATGCGGTGAAGGCGTTCTGTGCCAAACCCTGCGACCTGATCCTTATGGATATTGAGATGCCCATCATGGACGGCTATGAGGCCACCCAGAAAATCCGGCAGTGGGAGCAGGCCCGGCATCGCCGACCGGTGCCCATCATCGCCCTCACCGCCCATGCCTTTATCCGTTTCAAGAAAAAATGTCTGGACGCGGGATGCAGTGATTTTCTCACCAAACCGATAAAAAAGGCAAAACTCATCGACACCATCGCCACCCACCTCAAGCTCAGCGATCAGATCCAGCCCGGACCTGCTGCCACCGCCCCGGCTGTCACCGAAGCACCCCCAAAAAACGACGGCAATGTGGTCCTGGACCAGAAGATCGCCAAACTCATCCCCCGATTTATGATCAACAAGAAACGTGACGCCAGACAGATGCTGGAGCTCCTCGCCACCGGCGACATGGAGGCCTTGCAAAAACATGCGCACGGGGTCAAGGGCACTTCCTGGATGTATGGTTTCACCCTCCTTGGCGACCTCTGCCAGGCCCTCGAGAAGGCCGCGGAAAAAGGGGACGGGGTTGGGGCGGAGAAGCTTATCGAGACGATCATCACCTATCTTGACACCGTCCAGATCCATTACCAGAAGATGGATGACAAAGGGCGGTGAGGCCGGACCGGCTTGCCCGCCTTTGCCCGTGCAGCGGGCAAAAAGGGGTGGATACACGGAAAAATGTTGCATCTTCCCCGCCTCCTGTGGCAAATATGGGACATGGATCCATGTCTTCCGTTTGCCTGTGATCGAGCATTTCTGGAAACTCACGGTCTTTTATTTTTTTTTAGCGCGTCCCGCCACGCCTGGGCCGGATGACCGCTCAGCGGGATCTGTCCATTGCCTCAGGAAAGGAAAAAAGCCATGTCGAATACCCGGAAAATTGTCCTCATTGACGATGATCAGGATCTCTGCGATCTGCTCAAGCTCCAGATTGAGGCGTCCGGTGATTTCCAGGTCGTCACCAGCACCAGCAGTGAAACCGCCTTGACCATGATCAAGGAGGAACAGCCCGCCCTGGCCATCCTCGACATCAATATGCCCCGCCTGCACGGGGTCGAGCTGGCAGCCATCCTGGCGCACGACGAACAGACCGCCGGAATCCCCATCCTCTATCTCTCCGGCATGGTCAGCCCGGACGAGGTGAGCCGGCTCGGCGGCGGCCACACCCTGGCCACCCTTCTCTCCAAGCAATCACCAATAGCGGAACTCCTTGCCGCCATTGACGGTTTGCTCCAGCCCTGACGGAGCCTTTCCGCCATGGCAGCACAGGCAGGAAAGGGCGCGAAACGTCCACGCAGCGCACGGTCCGTGGCCCCTGCCCATCCACCGAAAATCGCCCAGACCGCACGCTTCGCGGCCATCGAAACCCTCTGTCAACGGGAACGCACCCGCTTGCCCGCCGATGTCCTCTTTGACGCTGTGGCCGGGCAATGCGCCCTCATTGAGAGCGACCGCCATCTGGCCATGAACATCCTCTACGGGGTTCTCCGGCAGCGGCAGGCCCTGCAATCCCTCCTCCAGACCCTCTGCCAACAGCCCCTTTCCCGGATCAAACCCTTTGTCCATCAGGCCCTGCTCACCGGACTGTACCAGATCTTTTTCCTCGACCGGATTCCGGAATCAGCGGCTGTGAACGAATCGGTGAAGGCGGTGCAGGCGGCGCACCTGCCCGCAAACCTCCAGGGATTTGTCAACGCCGTGCTGCGGGAGAGCATCCGCCGCAAAGAGCTGCTGATGCCCATGACCTTCCATGACCGGGATGGTGCCCCCTTCCTCAATCATCCGGACTGGCTGGTTCGCCGCTGGACGGAGCGATTCGGGCAGGAGGAGGCGCGACGGATCTGCCTGGGCAACAACCAGCAGGCGCCGCTCATTGTCCATGTCAATACCTGTCTCAGCACCCCCGCCTCTGTCAAGAAGGCCCTTGAGCAGGAGGGCATTGAGGTTCAATCCGGCAACTACAGCCCGGAGGCCCTCATCCTGCCCGACTTTCATGGAGCCATCCACCGTCTGCCGGGCTTTGCCGCCGGCCATTTCCAGGTCCAGGACGAGGCAGCCCAGCTCCTGCCGTGGCTGCTGACCCCGGTGCGCCAGGGCGGCCTCTACCTCGACGCCTGCGCCGGGCTGGGCGGCAAGACCGGTAATCTGGTCCAGCTCGGACAGGGCTCGGATATGACCATCATGGCCGTGGAGCCAGACGCCCAGCGTCGGCAGAAATTTCGCGAGAACATGCGCCGCCTCCATCCCGATACCCAGCTCACCCTCGTGGAAACCGATCTCCAGCACTTTGCCGCCGATTGTGACCGCCATTTTGACGGCATCCTGGTGGACGCCCCCTGCTCCGGCACCGGGGTCGCCGGCAGACACCCGGATATCCGCTGGAACCGGCAGGAGCGCGATCTTCCCCGATACCAGCAGATCCAGCTCATGCTCCTGCACCAGGCCGCCGGACTGGTTGCCGAAAGCGGCATCCTGGTCTATGCCACCTGCTCCCTGGAGGCGGAAGAAAATGATGAGGTCATCCACCACTTTCTCGCGAACCACCCGGATTTCAGGCTCGAAGACTGCACCCCCTTCCTCCCCCCTTCGGCGCGGGAACTGGTGAGAGAGGGCTTTTTTGCCCCCCGACCCGGCCCATCCATCGATGGTTTTTTCGGGGCCCGAATGAGAAAAGGGGAGGAGGAGCCATGACCCGACCACGGTTTCTCTGGATCGGCCTGGTCCTTGTCCTCATCATCGGCACCCTCCTCTGGCGCCGCTTTTCCGGGGACAGGATCGAGGTCACGGTGGCGACGGTGGAACAGGGGCTGGTGCAAAAAGTGGTGGCCAACACCCGCGCCGGAACCCTCAAGGCCTGCCGTCAAGCCCATCTCTCACCGGCCATCGGCGGGCAGCTCAGCGTGCTGGCGGTGCGGGAAGGGGATCTGGTGGAACAGGGGCAGCTTCTGCTGGAGTTGTGGAACAAGGACCTGGTCGCCCAAAAACTGCTGGCCGCAAGCGAGCTCCGCGCCGCCCGGGCCCAGGCGGAATCGGCCCGGATCCAGATGGAGACCTCCGGCCGGGAGGCCCGGCGCCTCCAGAACCTGATCAAGATTGCCGCCATCTCCGAAGAAACCCTGGACAAGGCCAACAGCCTGGCCGAGGAAAGACGCTTTAGCCATCAGGCAGCCCTGGCCGCCGCCGAGACCAGGGCCGCCCGCCTCGATGTCCTCTCCGCCGAGCTTGAGCGCACCCGCCTGCTGGCCCCCTTTCCCGGCATTGTCGCCGAGATCCATGGCGAGCTGAACGAGTATATCACCCCCTCGCCGCCCGGCATCGCCACCCTGCCCGCCATCGAACTCCTCGACATCTCCTGCTTTTATGTGACCGCCCCCATCGACGAGGTGGACGCCGCCAAGGTCGTGGTGGGCGCCCGGGGCAGGGTCACCATGGACGCCTTTGGCGACAGACACTTTGACGCCCGCGTCCGCCGCATCGCCCCCTATGTCCTTGATCTGGAGAAGCAGGCCCGCACCGTGGAGGTCGAGATGGAGTTCACCGATCTTGCCGCCCAGCTCAACGATCAGGGCTCGGCTCCCCGGAGCCTTCTTTCCGGTTACAGCGCCGATGTGGAAATCATCCTCGAAGAGCGCGGCCGCACCGTCCGCATCCCCACCCAGGCCCTGCTGCCGGGAAATCGGATCTTTGTCTATGAGCCGGACAAGGGGCGGCTGGAGGCACGAACCATTGAGCCGGGCCTGAGCAACTGGGATCGGACGGAGGTGGTGCAGGGGCTGCAGCCGGGCGAACGGGTGGTTCTGTCCATCGACCAGCCGGGTTTGAAGGATGGCATGGCGGTCAAGCTCTCCGGGAAAGAATCGGACCGGGACAGCCGTAAGCCATGATCCAGCTCCGGCATATCGAGCGGGTGTTCATGGTGGGTGAGGAAGAGGTGCATGCCCTGCGGGATGTGTCCATAACAGCGGAGGCCGGGGAGTATATCGCCATCATGGGGCCATCGGGGTCCGGCAAATCGTCCCTGCTCAATATCCTGGGCCTCCTGGACCGGCCGGACAGCGGCGCTTACGAGCTGGACGGCACCCTGGTCTCGAACCTGGATGAAAAACAGCAGGCGGCCATCCGCATGCACAAGATCGGCTTTGTCTTTCAGTTTTTTCATCTGGTGCCGCGCCTCAGTGCCTTTGACAATGTCGCCCTGCCCCTGGTCCTCTCCGGCGTCAAACCCGATGAACGGCAGACACGGGTAAGCACCGCCCTGGCCGCCTTTGGCCTGGGTAACCGCGCCCGGCACCGGCCCGATCAGCTCTCCGGCGGCCAGCGGCAGCGGGTGGCCATCGCCAGGGCCACAATCATGCAGCCCTCGGTGATCCTCGCCGATGAACCCACCGGCAATCTGGACCGCAGTTCCGGCATTGAAGTGGCAGAGATCCTGGAAGAACTGAACCACCAGGGGATGACCCTGATCATGGTCACGCACGACCCGGATATGGGGAAACGCTCCCGGCGGCAGATATTGATGGTTGATGGCAGGGTAGAGGGCGGGAAGGGAGAAGACCGGAGTCCGTAACCATACTCCGTTCTTCGGCCTCCCCGCTTCTCCCTTCTAACCCTGCCTTCTCAATGCTGAGTTCACCCTTTTTCAAAAACCATGCGACTCCGTGATATCCTCAGCTTCAGCATCCGTGCCGCCACCGCCAACCGGGGCCGGGTTCTGCTCATGCTCCTGGCCATGGCCATCGGGGTGGGTTCGGTGGTGGTCTTTATCTCCCTGGGCGACAGCGCCAGAAATTATGTGATTGACCAGTTTTCCTCCCTCGGCACCGACCTGCTCATCGTCCTGCCCGGACGCTCCGAGACCACCGGCGGCCCGCCGCCCCTTCTGGGCGAGACGCCCCGCGACCTGACCCTGGATGATGCCATGGCCCTGAGTCGGGCCCGCACCGTGCGGCGGATGGCGCCGATCATTGCCGGTTCCGCCCCCATTTCCGTGCAGGGCCTGGAGCGGGAAATGCTGGTGCTGGGCAGCAGCTCCGAACTGTTTGCAATCCGCCATCTTGCCTTAAGCCAGGGGAGCTTCCTCCCGCCCGGCGACCTCTCCCGGGCTGAGTCCGTCTGCGTCATCGGTCTGAAGGGTAAGAAGGAACTCTTCGGCAGCGGGCCCGCCATCGGCAGATGGCTGCGCATCGGTGACCGCCGCTTCCGGGTGATCGGCATTCTCTCCTCGCCCGGGGTTTCGCTGGGTGAGGATCTGGGTGAAATCGTGATCATTCCGGTGGCCGCCGCCCAATCGCTGTTCAACGCCTCCTCTCTGTTTCGAATCCTTGTGGAGGCCAAGAACAGCGCGGTCATCGAACCCACCCGGCAAGCCATCCTCGAGATCATCCGCCAGCGCCACGAAGGGGAGGATGACATCACGGTCATCACCCAGGATGCGGTCTTGACCACCTTTAACCGCATCTTCCAGGCCCTGACCCTGTCGGTGACCGGGATTGCCGCCATCAGCCTGGTGGTGGCCGGGATCATGATCATGAACGTCATGCTGGTGGCGGTCTCCAACCGCCGGGCCGAGATCGGCCTGCTCAAGGCCATCGGCGCCTCACGCGGCCAGATTCTCGGGCTCTTTCTGGCCGAGTCAACCCTTCTCTCCACCGTCGGCGCCGCCATCGGGCTGGTGGTGGCCCTGCTCGGCATCCGACTGGCGGGGATTCTCTTCCCCCAGTTTCCCTTGCAGCTTGCCCCCTGGTCACCGGCCATTGCCATCGCTGTGGCCCTGATCAGCGGCATTGCCTTCGGGGTCCTGCCGGCGCACCGGGCGGCCAACCTGGAACCGGCCCTGGCCCTGGCCCGGCGCTAGGAGCAACAGCCATGCTTCCCTTTGATTTTTTCCGCTACACGCTGAAGAGCGTGACCGCCCAGAGGCTGCGCAGCCTGCTCACCGCCACCGGCATTGCCATCGGCATCGGCGCGGTGGTTCTGCTCACCTCTCTGGGAGAGGGGCTGCAGCAGTTTGTCCTGGCCGAATTCACCCAGTTCGGCACCAACCTGATCTCCGTCAATCCCGGCAAGGTGACCACCCATGGCATCTCCGGGGCGCTGATCAGCAATGTCCGCCCCCTGACCATCGAGGACGCCCGGATTCTCAAAAACATCCCCCAGATCATCGACACCGTTTCCGTGGTTCAGGGCAACGCCGCCATCGAGAGCGGCGGACGGCAGCGGCGAACCACCATCTACGGGGTGGATGCCTCGGCCGCCCGGGTGTGGAGATTTGAAGTGGCCGCCGGCCGCTTTCTCCCCGATGATCCCCCCCGGGCGGCCCGCTCCTTTGTGGTGCTGGGCAGCAAGGTGCGCCGGGAACTCTTCGGCAGCAGTCAGGCCCTGGGGGCGCGGGTGCGCATCGGCGGCGAGCTGTTCCGGGTTCTCGGCACCATGGAATCCAAGGGGCAGATGCTGGGCTTTGACCTGGACGACAGCGTCTATATCCCCACCGGCAAGGCCATGGCCCTGTTCAACCGCGACAGCCTCATGGAGATCAACCTCCTGCACAGCGCCGGCAGCAGCTCCACCACCGTCGCCGAACAGGTGAAAAAGGTGCTGGTGGCACGACACGGCAGCGAGGATTTTTCCATCACCACCCAGGAAAAGATGCTGGAGGTTCTGGGCGGGGTCCTGGACACCCTGACCTTCGCGGTGGGCGCGATTGGCGGCATATCACTGCTGGTGGGCGGGGTCGGCATCCTCACCATCATGTCCATCGCGGTCAATGAACGAACCGGGGAAATCGGCCTGCTCCGGGCCATGGGGGTGGAGCGGAACCAGATCCTCGCCCTGTTTCTGGGGGAGGCGGTGGTGCTGGCCGCCATCGGCGGACTGGCCGGGCTGGGGCTGGGGGTGGGCGGCTCCTGGCTGTGCAGCCTGCTGATCCCGGCCCTGCCCGCCCATACCTCCTGGAGCTATGCCGCCGCCGCCGAGCTGCTCGCCGTGGTCGTCGGCCTGCTGGCCGGGGTCCTCCCCGCCCGCCGGGCCGCCGCACTCCATCCGGTGGAGGCGCTGCGGGCGGAGTGATGAGCGGCTCAAGGCTAAAGGACGCCGCGTTTGACTCGAAGGGAAGGATGCCGGGAGACACAGCTCCCCGGCGTGACGGATTGATTCAGTCTCCACGCTGAGCAGGGTTTCGGATACTTTATTTTTATTCCGACCCCAATTCATTGACCCCAATTCATTGACCCCAATTCATTCCTGATCCTTGGATCAAGGGGCAATGTTCAGCTGGGCGGGATCAAGGAGCAGGTAGCGGGCAAAACGTCCTTCTTCCCGGCTTCCGTCATCGCTGACGATCATGATGCGTTGCTGGCCATGGATGATTGCGGGGCTCACTCCTTCCGCGTGCTCGAGGCCCTGCACTTCAGGGGCGGTGACATGGCGAGCTGGCGTACCCGGCTGGCCGCTCCAGAACCAGAGCTGGAACTGAATCCGTTCCCGTGCCACCGGGCCGCTGATGATGAGATATCCGCCGAGTAGGGGAATATGGGACATGGCGCGAATCCCGTTTCCTCCGAGATCCAGGGTTTCCAGTTTGGCCGCAATTCGTGGTGACTCGCCTGTTTCGAAGATCGCCGTGGGATTTTCGATGGAGGCGATGACGGCTCGTTTGTCGAGCAGCGGACTGCGGAAACCGACCAGCAGCCTCTGCCCATCAGGGCTGATCTCCAGCGCCTCGATATTGAGCCCACCGTCATTCTTGACGTCCTGGATCTGGGCGGCATGGGCAAAAACCGGGTGCGCTGCCACCAGGGCCTGTTTCAGCCCCTTGACGATTATTGGTGAAACCACCCGGTCGCCTTCCAGTCGAAAGCGGACCAGCTTGTTCCGGGATTTTTTCTCATCGCCGGCCCCGTCCCGCGAATGGGATGTCAGCGCGTAGAGATACCCCGACCCATCGAGGGCCAGTCCTTCGAGATCATCCAGCTTCCAGAAATCATCATCCCCTTTCAATCCCGGGCTCAGCGGGGAGGTGGTGACGCTCCCATCAGGGTTGATGGTGACCAGACTGAAGGGATGCTTCTTTTCATCCTCAACCACCAGAAAACGGCCGTCTGGAAGCTGCTGGATGGCGGAAGGCTCATAGATTCCGGCCAGAAAAATAAAAATATTGAGAAATGTCATGTTTGTCATGGTATCCCGCTGTTGGAGTATCGCCCCAAATCGTCTTTGTTTGCTGAAACTGATCGAAACAAAACCAGGAACATCCCAGATCGGAGACAGATAGGGGGCTTCCACTATGGTATGTAAGGGAAGTGCTTACCTCTGTAGTCATTCATTTCTCTTTGCTTGAACTTTTAAACTTTAAGGCTTGTTTTGGCTCCGAGGGTTTTCTTGTTATTTATGCCACCCCCTATTTATTGTAAGGCCCTAGGAATTTGTCACCATTGAGCCTCTTGCAAAACGAACTGAATATACAGCGATAAAGACAACCTGGTGT
>JACDZJ010000458.1_pt1 | contig 10687 bp, 9 predicted proteins | sample 7365721 | NCBI WGS metagenome assembly JACDZJ01 (sample SAMN15143480, study PRJNA637477) | pond metagenome | biome: freshwater wetland ecosystem [ENVO:00000243]; feature: pond [ENVO:00000033]; material: pond water [ENVO:00002228]; isolation source: pond water containing pink berries ... | reverse complement strand
CCTTGCCGTGGCAAATAACGATTGATCCTTTTCTAGGGGTGCTGAGTAGTTACAAGTAATAGGATTTTTTTAATTATGCAAATTTAACTTTGATAAATATTTATTGCTTCCTGTGCCGAAGCGTATAAAATTCACTATCTTATGTTTGGCAAACCTTAGCTGCCGTGGTCTGTAAAGCATAACGTCCCCTAACTGCTGCACAATTCCCATAAATATAAACAGTTTTAATCTTTTACAATACTCATTTTACCAAGAAATTCGAACCAATAAGTTAGAAAATTTTATGTTTTTTAAATACCAAATACGGTACTACTAGAATTAGTGTTTGCATTACGACAATTAACAATTAATACACAAATGGCACATCCCGAGCATCGGGAGTTCCGCTTAGTCATAAAAATTAAGAAAATAAATGTTCACATAGTTTTATATATTTTCTTTTAAAATATATAAAAAAGATGCTTTACAACTTGATATGTAAAACAATAACTAAATTATAGTGCTATGTGATACTTTAAATTTTGAGAAGAAACTAAGTAATTACAAGTATTTAGTTACGCGTTACAAGACTATTGAGCTTGAAATTAATTACATAAAACATTTCAATAATTATTACATATTACTTGTGTAATTCTAATGTAAAAAAATATGTGTAACTCCCGATGCTCGGGATGTGCTACATGTGCTTGTTTTTTTTAATTTACCATTAACCCACACATAGGTAGTAGAACCAATAATTTAGAATTAATAAGGCTATAATTAGGCAAAAATGATGAATGGTTTAGATATAAATTTTTAAAATAATACTAATCTAAATCACTTCTTTCATAAAAAATTGTATTTTTGTACTTTCAAAAAAAAGAAACATTATGAAAGAAACATCTTTCAACAAAAACATAAACAACTTAACCATTGTAATTCTGCTATTTATAGCCAATGCTTTACAATCAGCAACTACCAGTTATTATTTTTATATACAATTTGCCAATAAAAATAACTCACCATATTCTTTGTCCAATTTATCAGAATTTCTTTCTGCGCGGGCTATTGCCCGACGAACAACTTTTTCGGTTACCTGCGATTCGACCGATTTACCGGTTAATCCCTCTTATATACAACAAGTTGAGAATCTTGGTGTACATGTTCATTCTAAGAGTAAATGGATGAACGGCGCCACGGTTTTACTCACCGATTCAAGCAAAATGAGTCTGGTTCGTGCCTTACCTTTTGTAAAACGAGTGCAATATACCGGAAAAATTGATTTGGCTTCGCCAATTTCACCCCGTAGATCTAAGAATGAAACAACTACCACTGAATATGGAAGTGCTACTACTCAAATCAATCAACTAAACGGTAAATATCTACACAACCTTGGTTTTAGAGGGAGAAATATTGTTATAGGTGTGATTGATGCCGGTTTTACGAATGTGAATGTCAATCCTGCATTTGATAGTTTGCGCATTCAAGGTCGATTGTTGGGAACCAAAGATATTATCAATCCAAATTCCAATATATATGCCGAAGATACCCATGGTGCGATGGTTTTGTCAACAATGACGGGAAATTTGGCGGGACAATTTCTTGGTACTGCGCCTGATGCTTCTTATTGGCTTATTCGTACAGAATATGGACCAACAGAGTATTTAGTCGAAACGGATTTTTGGTGTTCGGGCATCGAATTTGCCGATAGTGTGGGTGTGGATGTAGTCAATTCATCGCTCGGATATTCTACTTTTGACGATATCAAAATGAACTTTTCTTATGCTGATATGAATGGAAAAGTATCCAGAGCCAGTATTGCAGCCAATCTTGCCTCAAAAAAAGGAATTATTGTAGTTTGTAGTGCTGGAAACGAAGGTAATAAATCCTGGCATTATATTAGTTCTCCGTCAGATGCCGAAGGGATTGTAACCGTGGGAGCAATACAAACCGATAGTCTTTCAAGTTCTTTTTCTTCATTCGGACCAAGTTCTGATAATCGGGTGAAGCCCGAAGTTTGTGCACTAGGAACTGCCTCTGCCGTAGTTGGTACAAATGGAGTTTTAAGTTATCCTAATGGAACATCCTTTTCTTCGCCCATTATGGCAGGTATGATGGCTTGTTTTTTACAAAAAGCGTTGGCAGATAATTCCTATTGTAATTTACAAACCTTACTTCAATCGGTTTTCAAAAGTGCTAATTTGTACAATAATCCAACTGCTCAAAAAGGATTTGGAATTCCAAATTTTGAAAAGGCTGTATCAAATCTGGTCACTTTAAATAAATTACAGGAACCTGTAATTAATCAGTTCACCATAGTGAATGATCAGGTAAACAAAATACTTCGTATTCGTTTTAAGGATATAAAAAATTTGTCTGGAACTACTGTTCAAATATATAGTATTACGGGTAATTTGCTTGTAAATCAAGCTTTAATACAACTTGAAACTGTATTGCATACCGAAAAATTAACCCCCGGTATTTATGCTGTTTGTATTTCGGGAAATGAAAAAACCAGTACGCATAAAGTGATAATAAGATAAAATCAAATTTGAAAATTGGTTGATTTGAAAATTAAAAACTCTTCAAATTCTTCAAACCCTCAAAGTCTTTAATCCTTCAAACCTTTTTTCCAAATGACTTCAATAACCTTATCGGAACTTACCAACCAAATTAAGGAAACCATTCGCTTGGGTTTTGAAAAGTCTGTTTGGATTCGTGCCGAAATAAGCGAGTTGCGGGAAAATCAAGGTGGTCATTGTTATTTGGAATTTATTGAAAAAGACAATCAATCGGATGCATTGCTGGCAAAAACAAAAGCTACAATTTGGGCAAATAGATATCGGATGCTGAAACCATATTTCGAAAGTAGTACAGGCCAATTACTTAGTGCCGGATTAAATGTGTTGGTTGCTGTAAATGTTGAATTTCACGGAGTTTATGGTTTTAATTTGAATGTACGTGATATTGATCCCTCTTTTACGATTGGTGAAATGGCTGCCAAGCGATTGAAAATTATTCGACAATTGGAGGCTGATGGTATTGCCGAAATGAACAAACTAATACTTTTGCCACAGTTAGTTCAACGTATTGCTATTATATCATCTGTTACTGCTGCCGGCTATGGCGATTTCTGTGATCAATTGAAAAGTGATACTTCGCATTTTGCATTTTATACCAAACTTTTTCAAGCCATTATGCAGGGCGAACAAGCCGAAACGTCCATCATAACTGCATTGGAAAAAATATACGAAAATATTGAGTTATTTGATGTGGTGGTGATTATACGTGGAGGTGGCGCAACAACCGATTTAGCCTGTTTCGATTCGTACAATTTGGCATTGAATTGTGCACAATTTCCGTTACCCATTATTGCAGGAATTGGTCATCAGCGCGATGTGTCTATTTTGGATATGGTGGCTCATTCCAGTTTAAAAACGCCAACGGCAGTGGCTGAATTTTTGATTTATAATATGCAGGATGCAGAAAATCAAGTGGTTGATATTTTCTCAGATATTCTCAATAATGTTCAAAATAGAATTGAAAACGAATACTATACAATAAGTCAAACCCAATTAAGGATAAAGCAAACTTTACGAGGTTGGGTTGTAAAAAAAACAAATTTGCACCAAAGACTCATAAGCCGACTGCAATCTACCATTAGAATACAGCTATTGAAAGAAAATATCAGGTTGATATTACTCGAAAAAAATATTGAAATACATTCACCTGTGTTTTTGCTTCGTCATGGTTACACTATTACAACCTTAAATGGGAAACGACTTACTTCAGTAAAACAAATAAAAATTAATGATAAAGTTCAAACTTATCTCCACGATGGTGATTTTGGAAGTGTGGTAGCCCACTAACCCTCGAAGGGGGAATAAGAATAAAAACTTTAAAAAGTTATAAATAAAAAAAATAAAATGTCGAAAATTTCACTCAAAAATATGGAGTTCCACGCCTTTCATGGTTGTTTAGTACATGAAAAGTTGCTCGGTAATACATTTATTGTGTCAATTTGTATCGAATTAGACACCCAACTTGCAGGAGAAACAGACAATTTGGAACACACACTGAATTATCAACTGGTGTACGATGAAGTGAAAAAACAAATCGAGATTCCATCGAAATTGCTTGAACATATTGGACAAAGGATTTTGGATAGAATTTTTGATGCATTTCCGAAAATTCAATCGTTGGACATTCAACTTTCAAAACTCAATCCACCACTGGGTGGCAAAGTAGAACAGGTGACAATAGAATTAAGCCGGAAAAGATAATTTGCTTAGGACAAGGTAATCATCAACAATTAAATCCAGATTTACAATCAATTATTTTAGTGTTTTTTTTCTAAAATAATCTCACTAACTTCTACAAATTGCCTAGCATTTGTAACATTTTTCCAACCCAAGTAAACAGTTAAATTCGTAAATTTCACATTTTCCCAAATTGTCCATTAGAACCATTAATTAGAAACGTCGAATTCAAAACAAGCGGATTTCTCCCAAAGTTTTCGTATCCATGCCCTCCTATTCATTTGAAGAGCCATTTTTACGATTATCTTGTTTGCGTGTTTTCAATATATGCCGGAATTGCAAGCATTTTGTATCGTAAAGTAGATAAGCGGTTTCGTACTTTATCATTGATAATAAACTGTTTAAACAGGCTCATAAAGTTGTATGCAATTGTCATTTGCAGCAAACATGCTTCTGTACCATCAAACCCATCTTGGTTCATTTTATCCATTCCGTAGTCGTATTTGAGTTCTTTTATTCTGTTTTCACAGTTTGCACGCCCTCTGTAAAATCGCCAAACATCTGTTGCAGATAATTTTAATTTGGTAACTTAGCAAGTGTACCAATAAGCGTTAAATGAATTTTTTGGTTGAACAAGTTCAATTTTATAAAAAAATTTTTACTCTTTTAGTTTTGCAAAATACATAGCAAACGAACGATACAGAAAATGTGTCCACTTACCAAACGGAACAATAATTAGAGCCCACTGAACCAATACAGTAAGGTGGAAGATATAGAGCCATTTGTTCATTTCGAGTATGTCGAGGTCGATAAACAAGCGAACCATAAAAGCCGTCAAACCCATCAGGAACAACCACACTACGAAGAAAATATCCGAAGGTTGTGAGTGCTTGCTAACTTCTTTATTTTTTTTCATGCGACTCGAAACGAAATCGACCGTAACTACAAATACGATTGCACTCATTACATAACCCAAAATTATCACAAACAGGTTTGTAGTGCCAAACCAATCGAGCGCAACGGTAGTGAAAAGCATTGATAAATAGCCAATTACCAAAATAAAGTGTTCCAACCAGCGGAATTGATTATCGTCACAACCCAGCGCACGTTTTTGTGTAAACATGTGTACGAACAATTCGCTCGTGCTTTTTACATATTTCATAAAAGGCACTTTTACTTTTGGTTTCAGAATGGTAAAATACCACATGCGTGCAATGTTAGGCATTAAAATTACCAACCCGATGGTACCAATGGCAATTCCTTCGAATAAATGTCCGAATTTTAACATTTTATCCAGTTCAAAACCCACCGAAAAAGCGAAAGCAATTACACCGGCAAACGTTAAGATAAACGCAGCCAAACTCAGCGGTAATGATTTGTATAATAGACCTGAAAGGCCTGTCCAATCGTATTTAGCTGTTAAATACCGGCGAATCGACATCATCAATTCGCCCGGATTGGCTTCCTGTGGGCAATGCGTGGAACATTCGCCACAATAATAACATTCCCAAGGCTTTAGCGATGCTTTTATATCATCTTCGAGACCAAGCGCACTTAACCGTACCATTTCCCGTGGGAATGACACGTCTTCGGTCGATAACGAACAAACAGCTGTACAGTTGCCGCAGTTGTAGCAGGCATTGAAATTTACAGCTCCATACTTGTTCAGTTCTTTTCCAAATGCAGGATTTATTTTTGCCATTATTTGTTCAATTTATAGGTATAATACTCATCCATATCGTCGACTTCGCCTGTTTTTACAAAACCATATTTTACGAGCGACATTAAATAATAAAGCACTTCGTGAGTCGGCATATCAATTTTTTCGGACATTTGTTTCACGGTCAAATCTTCCTCTTTCAAAGCATCAAGCATTTTCCTTTTGATAGCATTAAATTCCTTCAGATTTTTTTTTGCCTGCTCAGGTATTCCGCCTAGTTTTTCGCGCAGGTATTTTGCTGTTTTTCCTATTTCCACTTCCATTCTTCAATAATTATTAATTTTTTATAATGAATTATTAATTAAACAAGTGCATCAATCATACTCATTATTTCCTTACTCGAGCAAGCTATCAGATTCACAGCATCGGGCTCACAAACAGGAGCACACATACCGCAACCTTTACATACCGAATTGTTGATTTCGGCAACTACTTTTTTACCATTTTCAACTTTGAGTATCGCATCGAACGGACAAGCTGCTTCGCAAGCGCCACACCATGTACACTTTTCGGGGTCGATAGTAGCCACTAATGGGTCAGTTTCTAATTCGCCTTTACTCAAAATGGAGTACGATTTTGTTGCTGCCGATAATGCTGAATTTATCGATTCAGTAATATTTTTTGGTCCCTGACAAGCTCCTGCAATGGTAATTCCATCAATCACCGTTTCTACTGGGCGAAGTTTCATGTGTACTTCGTTGTAGAATTTATCGCGTCCTTTTGGTATTTTAAACAAACTACCAATCGTACTATTATCGCTGCGAGGCACCATGCCAATTACTAATACTACCAAGTCGGCTTCTACTTCAATTTCACGTCCATTGGTCAAAATATCATTAATTTTTACAATGGTTTTCTTGCCTTCGGTAGCTACAGTTGGTAATCCGTCTTCGTACGATTGCAGGTAAATATCGCCCTGCCGTAACGAATCGGCATACAAAATTTCCTGTTTTCCGTAGGTGCGCAATCCCCTGTTAAAATGGTAATTGTTGATATCGGCAAATTTCCCTTTAGCCGTTACAGCTGCATGAATAGTTGATGTACAGCAGTTTCGCGAACAATAGGTATTTTCACCTTCGGTTTGTCGGCTGCCAACACAATAAATATAGGCTATGTTTTTAATTTGTTTTCCGTTATAAACAAGCTTATCAAATTGTGTATCAATCAAGCGTTTAAACTGAGGCAATGTAATTACATTTTCGGATGTTGCATATCCAAACTCACCATATTCTGGTGTGTACGAATCGAATCCGGTAGCCATAAGTACCGAGCCAACATTGATTTCAAGAATTTCTTCTTTTTCGGAAAAATTAACCGCTTTACAAACCTTTTCGCACTCGCCACAACGGGTACAATGCTTTATGTCGATAACCGGAATTTGCGGATATTCACTCGGATAGTTTTTATAAATTGCTTTTCGATTGTTTAAACGAAAATTAAACTCATCCGGAACTTCTACAGGACAAACTTCGATAGCGCGTTTCAAATCGTCGGGATGACAAGCAGAAGCCTTTATAAAACGAGGAGTTTTGCGAACTTTCAACGAAATATTGCCCACACTTCCTTTATTTTCAATCACTTCCGAGTTGGTCATAATTGTAATATTGTCGTGTTTCAAAAGTTCATTGTAAAGGCGTTTCACCATATCTTTACCACTCTCGGTAGTGGTCGAAAGCGAATCCCATTGCGCCACACGTCCACCTACAAAAGGTTCTTTTTCTATCAGAATAACCTCAGTATCTTTTTCGGCAAGCGAAATGGCTGCTTTTATTCCTGCAACACCTGCACCAATTACAGCAACAGCCTTTGTAGCCTTAATTTTATTTGTTTCGAGTGCTTCGGCATAGCGCGATTTGGCAATAGCAGCTTTTACCAAATGAATGGCTTTTTCGGTTGCACCCATTTTATTATCGGAATGTGCCCACGAAGCCTGTTCGCGGATATTAGCATGTACATAGGTATATTTGTTCAAATCGGCACGAATAGAAACGTTGCGGAATGTGAGCTGGTGCAACTTTGGTGAGCACGATGCCACAATTACGCCATCCAATTCGTTGGCTTTAATGTCTTCCACCATATCGCGCTGATTAGCATCCGAGCAAGCAAACATAGTTGTTTTAGCGATAAAAACAATATCTTCACCCTCAACCGATTGGCGAACTTTTTCTACATCTACATAATCAGAGATATTACCTCCGCAATGACAAATATAAACACCTATTTTTTTTGGTTTTTTTTCCATAACTGATTATTAATAATCCAATGTTATAATTCTACCTTTTGTAAAATTAAAGAATTTGTCCTTTTGAGCAACCTGAACGCCAAGCATTAAATCTTCCGGTTTAAAACCAGCAATCTTTAAACAAGTAGGACAAGCATATACGCCCACTTTCATTTCGGCTAATTTTTTAATATAAGTATGAGCCGACTCGAAATCACCATAATTCAAATCTTTCGAACCCTTTACCAGCAATTCTACAGCTTTTATATCCATATATACTAAAACTGCCTTATCTTGCGCCATCATAAGCGCCATTTTAAGCGGCATCAATACTTTATGCGGGTCATTATATCCTTCAGAAATATGAATAAATACTCCGTTGCGAAGAGAGTCAACAACACAACAAGTGTCAACTTTGCCCATAGACGAATTCATGTTCATCATCGATGAATGGTCTTCCTGAGCAGGTTTTTGATTACACGAAATAAATGTAACCATAATTACGATTATAAATGAAATCTTTTTCATAAATTGTTTTTTAAAATATTGGTTATTTGTAAATAGTAAAATGATAAGTTTAATTCTGTTGGTTTATAAGATAACTTATTGCTTCAGAAGATGCAGCGCCAGCCGAAAGGATAGAATCAGGAATATCCATAGGTCCGGTAGCAGTACCTGCCACAAAAACACCTTCGATACTTGTTTTGGCCGGACTTGCTAATGCATCGCTTTGTCCCACGAAATTAAATGGATCGAGTGTAAGCGTCTGGCTTTCGAAAAATTTTTCGATACCCGTATTTGGCAAAACGCCTGTTGAAAGAATCACCATATCGTGTTCTGCTTCTTGCAATTTGCCTTCGTTGATATCTTCGTAGCGTAAAATCAAATTTCCGCTTTCTTTTTCGGAAATGCGTCCTATTTTGCCTTTTACAAAGTTTACGCCCATGCCTTTGGCTTGTTGGTAAAACTCTTCGAACCCTTTACCAAACGAACGAATATTGATATAATAAATAGTTACATCGGCCATAGGCAATGCACCCATTAGGAGTTGAGCTTGTTTGATGGAATACATACAACAAATTTGCGAACAAATAGGGTTACCCACCGAAGCATCGCGCGAACCAACACAAAGCACATAAGCAATTTTATCAGGCACTTTTCCATCGCCGGGGCGTAAAATAGTGTTGAAAGGACGGGTTGGAGCTAATTCACGTTCCATTTGCAGGGCAGTAATTACGTTTTTGTATTGTCCGTAGCCATAGCGAGGCATTTTTTTAGCATCAAACGTATCGAATCCGGTAGCAACAACAACCGTTTTAACGTGTAGATTCATAATTTCAGTTTCCTGTGTAAAATCAATACAGTTTGTTGGGCAAACTTTTTCGCAAGCACCGCAAAGTGTACAATTATCGATATCGATAGCAGCAGCTTTTGGGCTACAAATACTGAACGGAATAAATGCCGCTTTACGCCCAATAAGTCCGAATTGATATTGATCGCGCACATTTACCGGACAGGCTTTTTCGCACAACTGACATGCCGTACAATCCTCCACACGCACATAACGTGGGTGTTTGGTAACTTTGGCTGTAAATTCGTTGTCGCTTAATTTTTTGATGTTGCTAACTTCGCTTCCGGTGAAAATGGTGATATTCGGGTGCCGCGAAATTTCGGAAACTTTGGGTGTGGTAATACAGGCAGCACAGTCCAGTGTAGGAAACACTTTACTGAGCATAATCATTTTGCCCCCCACTGATAGCTCTTTGTCGAGTAATAAAACTTTATAACCAGTATTTGCCAAATTTAATGCCACTTCGCCACCTGCAATTCCGGCACCGATTACCAAGGCATCGTAGGTAATATTTTTAATAGGATTACTGTCCCCAACCCCTAAAGGGGAGTTGGAGTTAGTTCCGTTTGGTATGCTAGACTCTTTTTCCATTATATCTTGAAGTAAAATTAATACTAATATTAATTCCCCTTTCAGGGGGTTAGGGGGCAGTTTTCAAAAGATATTCGTTGAAGGTGCGCATTTGTTTAACAAATGATTCGCTACATACCGAACAGATTGCAGCCATGCGCAAACGAGCTGGCTCAATCCCTTTTTCTTTCATTAAATTATGCGTTTTGCCAACCAGATGACCTGTTTTTTCGGTGCACGATTCACCAAAAATGCAGTCGCTACCATCGGCAGCTATAAATACGCCGTCGAAACCTTTTTCGTAGGCATATAATATCCAGCTTGGTTTTATGCCACTCGAACAAGGTACAGCAATAGTGTATACTGTTGGTGGATAATGAAGTTTGAGTAATCCGGCCATATCGATGGCGGGGTCGGAAATTTTTTCGGTGGAAAATACTAAGATTTTCGCACTCTTTTTGTTAAGTTCTCCCATGATATTAGAACCCCTAACCCCTAAAGTGGAATTAGATTAGTTAGTTTTATAAAATAATAGGTTCTACCCTAATTTGTGTGGGTACAAATTTAGCCCACCGTAGAAAAAGAGT
>JACDZJ010000457.1_pt1 | contig 10800 bp, 10 predicted proteins | sample 7365721 | NCBI WGS metagenome assembly JACDZJ01 (sample SAMN15143480, study PRJNA637477) | pond metagenome | biome: freshwater wetland ecosystem [ENVO:00000243]; feature: pond [ENVO:00000033]; material: pond water [ENVO:00002228]; isolation source: pond water containing pink berries ... | reverse complement strand
ACATTGGCGGCCGCTATGATTGTTTTGAACAAGGTCATGATTATTTATAGATAAGAACTAAATCAAAATATATATGTCGGAGTAGTATTAGAATAAGATGGGGAAACAAACTTCTCTGGACAACACCCATCAACCATGCTATTTCCCCTTTGAACTTTATCGGTATTCTCTTCGGCTTTGCTTTGGTGGTATAAAATAATACCTGAAAATTCAATGAAGTTAAATTATTTCAGCATGTTAAATGTAAAAAATAATGTTTGAACTTTTGCAAGAGGCTCTTCAGTATGAATTATAAATTCTGGGCTAAAAAACGAGTGTTTATAACCGGGCATACGGGTTTCAAGGGTTCTTGGCTGTGCCTCTGGCTTAACTCGTTGGGTGCTGAAGTCACAGGATATGCTTTAGACCCCCCAAGCGATCCAAGTCTATTTCAACTGTGTAATATTCATGAGCTTGTTTATTCCCAAAAAGGTGATGTTAGAGACTTAACTTTTTTACAGAAATCAATCTGTGATGCAAGGCCGGAAGTTGTCATCCATATGGCAGCGCAACCGTTGGTACGGGACTCTTACAAAAATCCTGTCGAAACCTATGAAGTTAATGCAATGGGGACAGTAAATGTATTGGAGGCCATACGTAATACTGAGGGTGTCAAGGCGCTGATTAACGTTACAACCGACAAGTGTTATGAAAATAAAGAATGGCTCTGGGGTTATAGAGAGAACGAACCTTTTGGAGGCTATGATCCATACTCCAACAGTAAAGCCTGCTCAGAATTGATAACGGCAGCATACAGGAGTTCATTTTTTAATCCTGCTCAATATGGAATCCATGGCGTTGCAGTTGCTTCGGCGAGAGCGGGCAATGTTATTGGTGGTGGTGACTGGGCAAAAGACAGATTGATAGTTGATTGTATAAACGCCTTGTTGCAAAACGAAAAAATACGGATAAGAAATCCACATGCTGTTCGTCCGTGGCAACATGTGCTAGAACCTTTGGCTGGCTATCTGAATCTTGCTGAAAAGTTATACAGCAAAGGCTTTGAATTTGCTGAAGGGTGGAATTTCGGGCCTGATGAAAGTGATGCAAAATCTGTAGAATGGATTGTCGCGAGACTTTGCCAGAAATGGGAAGGTTCTTCAGGATATTATGTCGATATGGGAGAACATCCGCACGAGGCAAATTATCTAAAACTCGATTGTTCCAAGGCAAAAAACCGCCTTAACTGGTATCCTAAGTGGAATTTAGAGAAGGCAATTGAATACATTATCGAGTGGACAATAGCTTATAAGGCTAATAAAGATATAAGGGAAATGTGCCTCAAACAAATTGCAGAATATATGAGGAGTGAATAAGGATGAAAGCAGTTATCCTGGCAGGTGGTTTAGGTACAAGAATAAGTGAAGAAACGCATTTGAAGCCAAAGCCAATGATAGATATTGGCGGAAAGCCGATTTTGTGGCACATCATGAAAGTTTACTCTGCCTATGGTATCAATGATTTTATCATTTGCCTTGGCTACAAGGGGTATTGTATCAAAGAGTATTTTGCTAATTATTTTCTGCACATGTCTGACGTGACCTTTAACATGGTCGATAATTCCATGAAGGTGCATCAGAACTACTCAGAACCTTGGAATGTCACCCTGGTCGATACCGGTGAATCCTCCATGACCGGTGGTCGTTTAAAAAGAGTTGCCACCTACCTTGATCCAGCCGAAGAATTTTGCTTTACCTATGGTGACGGAGTCGCTGATATAGATATAGCCAAAGTCATAGCGCATCATAAAAAGCAAAATGTATTGGCTACAATGACAGCCGTACAACCTCCTGGCAGATATGGCTCGCTTGAGATCGCAGCCAATGGTCATGTAAATCGTTTTCAAGAAAAACCGAGAGGTGATGGCGGCTGGATAAACGGCGGTTTTTTTGTTCTTAATCCAAAAGTTATCGATTATATTGATAATGATAATACGATCTGGGAGAAAGCTCCGTTGGAAAAATTAGCCGCTGAAGGCCAGCTTACTGCCTACCAGCACTCTGGTTTTTGGCAGGCTATGGATACCTTGCGCGACAAAGTAAAATTAGAAGAATTATGGCAAAGTGGCAATGCGCCTTGGAAAATCTGGAAATAGCTGGGGTCTATGAGCTGAAGGTGTAAACATTTAATAATTATTTCAAGGGAGAGTGAGGGCAATGAACATTTTAGAAAGAGAAATGATCTCCATATTGACTGAATTAAAAGAAAAATACGGAGTGTTTGAAATTAAGGCTGAATTCGAAGCAGAAGGCAGCCGGATGGACGAATTGATGCGCTTAAAAGATGTCACTTCAACTGTTGGTCTGCCCATTATTCTTAAGATTGGTGGAGTTGAGGCAGTTACGGACGTCTATAATGGCTTGTCACTTGGAGTTAAGGGTATTATTGCCCCTATGGGTGAAACAGCATATGCACTATCAAAGTTTATCAATGTAATAAAAACGTTAGTTGCAGAAGATAACGCAGCAGAGATAGAGTTTGCTTTTAATCTTGAAACCATTACTGGTTTTGAAAATTTATCTCAAATGCTGGCATTACCTAATATCTCAGCTTTAAGCGGAGTTACCGTAGGCCGTGTTGATCTGACAGGCTCGATGGGTTTGGGTCGCGATGCCATTAATACCTCTGAAGAGGTCTATAATATCTGCCATGAAGTTTTTGCTCAAGCGAAGGCTAAAAATTTAAAGACTGGTCTTGGTGGTGGAATATCGAAAGAGGCAATCCCGGTTATTAATCGCCTTGCTGAATTACAATTATTGGATAAATTTGAAACCCGTAAAGTCGTATTCCCGGTAGATGCTGCAAAATATGGCGAGGATGCAATTTTAACTGCGGTCAAGTTTGAACTGTTATGGCTCAAGAGTAAGCGAAGATTTTATTCTCGAATAAAATCAGAAGACGAAAAGAGAATATCTATGATTGAGAGCAGGTTAGTTTAATATTCCAGTATGAATTATTGCCATGTCAATTGACACAATCCTATTCGATCTTGACGGCACTCTACTGGATAGCGCTCCTTTGGTAAGAACGATCCTCAATGGTATGCGCGAGGACCTAGGGCTGGCACCTTTGCCCTTGAACTGCTATCGCCAGTGGTCCAGCCTAGGCGGGGCATTCCTGGTGGGCAACGCCATGGAGATGGAGTCGCAAAATGTACAAACATTAGTACATGAGTTTAGGCGTCGCTATCGTGAATTACCTACACCTACGAATACCTTATTCCCAGGGGTATTGGAAACTGTTGCGGCATTAGCCGCAGCGGGGATTCGGCTTGGCATTTGCAGCAATAAACCGGAACACCTGTGCCGTAAGGCACTGCTCGAAACAGGACTAATCGATTTTTTAGGTTGTGTGGTCGGCGGCGATACCGTCAGCAATCCCAAACCTCATCGCCAGCCCTTGGATTATGCTCTGGAAACACTGGGCTCCACCACTCTGACGGCTGTCCTTGTGGGAGATAGTACGGTAGATCAGCGTGCAGCTCATGCAGCACAACTACCATTTGTATTTTTCACCGGTGGCTACGATGACGGGGTGGATGTCGGTTCTGCCCACTGGTGCATTGATGCAGTACAGCAGGTGTTCGACATCGTCGGCCAGCGTTGATTTGAGCGAGCCTGATTTTGCAAGCGAATAGAACATATGAGACTAATTGAAAAAATGGATCAACTTGGTGATGGAAAAGCCACCGCAAACCAAGAATCCCGGCAGCCTTGGTCTCTGATTTATGACCTAGACAAGGTGTTACAGCAAACCACCTCAGTCTGGCCGGAATTGCGTAATGCCCGCTTGTTCATCACCGGCGGCACAGGCTTTATAGGTTGCTGGCTATTGGAAAGCCTGCGTCATGCCGACCAGCATTTCGACCTTGGGGTGCAAGCCACCATCCTCACCCGAAATCCGGGAAGTTTTCAACGCAAAGCCCCTCATCTTTTCGACTACCCAGGATTTCATTTTATCACCGGTGATGTCTGCAACTTTATAACACCACCTGGCGGGTTCACTCATCTCATCCATGCCGCCACAGATGCCAGCGCCTACCTCAACGGGACAGACCCCCGTCGCATGTTCGACACCGTGCTGCAGGGTACACGCCGGGCACTTGATTTTGCCGTGGAGAAGGCCGTTGATCGAGTACTCTTCCTGAGTTCTGGGGCTGTTTATGGCCAGCAACCCTGGGAGATGGAGAGGGTTGCAGAGGACTGGACCGGCGCGCCAAGTTGCACTGATGCGCGAGCGGCCTATGCCGAAGGCAAGCGGGCGGCAGAGATACTTTGTGCTATTTACAAGAAGCAGTTTGGTACCAAGGTCGTCATCGCCCGCATCTTTGCCCTGCTTGGCCCCTATCTGTCATTGGATATCCATTTTGCGGCCGGCAATTTTATCCGTGATGCTCTGCAAGGCAAGCCGGTTATTGTCAATGGCAACGGACTGCCTTGTCGCTCCTATTTTTATGCCGCTGACCTCACTGTCTGGCTTTGGCACATGCTGGTTCGGGCGGAACCCGGCAAGCCCTATAACGTGGGCTCCGATGAATCCGTATCGATACGTGATTTAGCGGCAAGAATTTCGGAGGTACTTGGAAATGGCAAATATCAGGTGATAGGCAACCAGGACGAAGGATGGAACCCCGGTCGCTACGTGCCGGATACCACTCTTGTTGGACGTGACTTGGGTCTATACAAAACTGTCTCTTTAGAAGAGGCAATACTCAGAACTGCGCTTTGGCATGGCTGGAAAGGAAAATGACACAAATAAAGTTATCGGATTATGTTGCACAGAAGGTGGTTGAACACGGCATCCGCCATGTCTTTATGGTTACCGGTGGCGGAGCCATGCACCTCAACCACTCCCTCGGTACCAACAAGGATCTTGAATGCGTATTCAACCATCATGAGCAGGCCTGTGCCATTGCTGCGGAAGCGTACTACCGGCTTACCAATACCTTAGCCTTGGTCAATGTTACTTCCGGCCCTGGAGGAACCAATGCCATTACCGGGGTATATGGCGCTTATGTTGATTCTATTGGGATGGTGGTGCTCTCCGGTCAGGTCAAGTGGGAGACCACCGTGCGCAGTACTGGTTTGCCGCTCCGTCAGTACGGTGATCAGGAACTCGACATTGAAGAACTCGTGCGACCGGTCACCAAGTACTGTGTTATGGTGACCGACCCTCAGTCCATCCGCTACCACCTGGAAAAGGCCTTATATCTGGCGACCACCGGTCGCCCCGGCCCTTGTTGGCTCGACATTCCGCTGAACGTGCAGGGCGCTCAGATCGACCCGGCCACCTTGCCCGGTTTTGATCCGGCTGAATTAGACGAACCATGGAAACAGACCGACTTAAACGCTGTGAGCAACACTATTCTTGAAAAAATTGCCGCAGCCAAGCGCCCGGTGGTCTTTGTCGGCGGTGGGGTGCGCCTGAGCGGCCAGCATAATGCCTTTATTAAGCTGATCAATATGTTGGGCATCCCTGTGGTGACCGGCTGGAACGCCCATGACACCATCTGGGACACCCACCCGAACTACGCTGGCCGTCCAGGATCGGTTGGGGATCGGGCGGGTAACTTTGTAGTGCAGAATGCCGACCTCTTGCTTATCCTCGGCAGCCGTCTCAATATTCGCCAAGTAAGTTACAACTGGCAATCATTCGCCAGGGAAGCATACAAAATCTGGGTGGATATTGATCCACTCGAGATGCTAAAACCCACCGTCAAGGCGGATATGCCGGTACTCGCCAACCTTGCTGATTTGCTGCCGGTTCTCGTGGCACAGCCTTATGCCGGGGCAAGACCGGAGCACCAGGACTGGCTTGCTTGGTGCAAGGAGCGCCAGCGCTGCTTCCCGGTAGTGCTGGCTGAGTACTGGCAGAATGAACGCGTCAACCCCTACTGTTTCATGAAAACTCTGTTCGACCAACTGCAAGATGACCAGGTGGTGGTGTCGGCTAACGGCTCTGCCTGCGTGGTCAGCTTTCAAACCGCCGAACTTAAGCCAGGCCAGCGATTGTGGACCAATTCCGGTTGCGCCAGTATGGGATACGACTTGCCAGGTGCCATCGGCGCCTGCAAAGCCTCAGATAATAAACCAATCGTTTGCCTGGCCGGTGACGGCAGCATTATGATGAACCTTCAAGAGCTTCAAACCATTGCCGGTAACCGTTTACCGATCAAAATCTTTATCCTTAACAACAGTGGCTATTTTTCCATCTTTCAAACGCACCGCAGTTTTTTCGATGGTGTTGAGGTTGGTTGCAGTCCTGAAAGTGGAGTCACTTTTCCAGATTTCAGTCTCTTAAGCGTAGCCTTCGGCCTGCCTTTCTGTCGCTGTGCCAATCATGGAGAAATGGCTCAGTCGATTACCCAGACCATGGCGGTAGAAGGACCAGCCCTATGCGAGATAATGTTGGATGAGAATCAACCGTTTTCCCCTAAACTTGGATCCAAGCAGCTGGATGACGGACGCATCGTCTCACCGTCCCTTGAAGACCTCTCGCCGTTTCTCTCCCGGGAGGAACTGCGTGACAATATGCTTATCAAGCTGATCGAGGAATAATGAAGGAGGGATGGCAAAGGTGCCTTGAAAACGGGCGAGGCCTGGCCAATCGTCACCAAATAAAGATCCGGTTCATCTTAGTCGGCATACTGAACACTGTCGTGGGCTTGGCGGTATATCCGATACTCTATTTTTCATTACCTCCGCTGAGAAGCCATTACCTGACCATTCTGACCATCAGCCAGGTACTTTGTGTCACATTTTCTTTCCTGACCACCAAGTTTATGGTATTCCGAACCTCAGGCAACTATATGCGTGAATTCGGCAAGTTTGGAACGTTTCATCTGTCCATTTATCTCGTCAATTTGGCTGCATTACCAGTTCTTGTTGAGTTAGCTGGAATGAATCCTGTTTGGGCACAGATGCTCTTTACAGGACTGGTCATCGTCAGTAGTTATTTTTGGCACAGTCGCATTACATTTTCGTCACGCAACATACTGAATTAACTTTATATTCAAAGCAATTATTAAGGATGCAAAATGATAGAACAGGAAAAACGTGAGCAGGAATTACGGCAGCGAGCCATCAGGGCTGCAATAGATTATTATGACTTTCGCCACAAGCCCAAAAAACCATTTTCTCCTGGCGACCGAATACCCTATGCCGCACGAGTGTTCGACGAGCGTGAAGTTGCTGCATTGGTGGATTCCTCCCTGGATTTCTGGCTTACCACCGGAAGGTATGCTGAACAGTTTGAGCGTGACTTCGCAGCTTTTCTTGGTGTGCGTCACTGTTCCTTAGCCAACTCTGGATCGTCCGCCAACCTGCTTGCGCTCATGGCGTTGACCTCCTCTAAACTCGGTAAGCGCTGCATCGCAAAAGGAGATGAAGTCATTACCGTAGCGGCTGGATTCCCAACAACCGTCGCCCCGATCATCCAATACGGAGCAGTCCCCGTATTCGTTGACATAACGTTACCGACCTACAACATCGATTGTACAAAACTTGAACAGGCGCTTTCGAAGAAAACCAAAGCGGTCATGGTCGCCCATACTCTCGGTAATCCCTTTGATCTCCAGTCAGTGAAAGATTTTTGTGACAAGCACGGGTTATGGCTGATCGAGGATAATTGTGATGCCCTGGGATCAAAATACTTCTACAATGAACAATGGCATTATACTGGCACCATCGGCCATATCGGGACATCAAGCTTTTATCCACCACACCATATGACCATGGGAGAAGGTGGGGCAGTCTACACCAATGATAACCAATTGAAACGTCTCGTGGAATCATTTCGCGACTGGGGAAGGGACTGCTGGTGTCCTTCAGGCCATGACAATACGTGTAAACACCGTTTTACCCAACAGTTCGGCGAACTCCCCCAAGGCTATGACCACAAATACGTATACTCTCATTTCGGCTACAACCTGAAAGTAACGGACATGCAAGCGGCAATCGGGTGCGCCCAGCTTAAAAAATTGCCAAGTTTTATCGAAGCGAGAAAGAAAAATTGGAATCTGCTGAGGGATGGCTTGGCACAGCTTGACGATATATTTATCCTCCCCGAACCCACAAAAAATTCTATCCCGAGTTGGTTTGGCTTTCTCGTGACAGTAAAGGAAAGCTTTAATTTTTCTCGTGATGAGATTGTTAAACATCTTGAGAAGAATGGTATTCAAACAAGGATGCTGTTTGCTGGCAACTTAATTAAGCACCCTTGTTTTGATGAAATGAGATCAACAGGGATCGGATATCGTGTCGTGGGAGACCTGACGAATACCAATCTTGTTATGAATCGGACGTTCTGGCTTGGCGTATATCCAGGAATGACGGAGGAAATGTCAAAATATATCATTGATCAAGTCAAATCGTTTGTAGTGAAGTAGTTGAATTAGCTCTAAATTTTTCCAGGACTTTTGTCCTGAAACTAGATAAACTATATAGCCTTGCAACCCTTAAAGAAGAAAAAATATGTCCAAACGACAACTTCTGAGTATTGTCACCCCTTGCTATAACGAAGAAGAAAACGTCGAAGAACTCCACACGCGCATCAAGGCAGCCATTGCCGGCCTGACAAAATACGATTTTGAACTGATTTTTATAGATAACGACTCGAAGGATGGGACAGTCGCCAGGCTAAAGCAGTTAGCGGCAAGCGACCCGATGGTCAAGATCATCGTTAATACACGCAACTTCGGCCATATTCGTTCCCCTTACTACGGCATCCTACAGTCCAGTGGGGAGGCCACCATCTATCTCGCTTCTGACTTGCAGGATCCACCAGAGTTGATTTCTGAGTTCATCCGTTATTGGGAAGAAGGTTACAAGTTGGTGATGGCAACCAAACCTGTAAGCATGGGAACAACGTGGGTACATGCTCTGCGTAAAGCCTACTATCGCTTTCTGGATGGGATTTCCGACATTTCGCTGGTGGCGGATTCCACCGGTTTTGGTTTGTATGACCGGGAAGTTTTAGATCATGTACGAAAAGTCGACGATCCTTATCCTTTTTTGCGTGGGCTTATTTGCGAACTTGGCTACGAAATCAAAACCATTCCATTTGCCCAGCCAAGGCGACTACGGGGGATATCGAAGAACAATTTTTACACCTTGTACGATATCGCCATGCTGGGGATTGTCAGTCATTCCAAAGTACCTATCCGCATTGCCGCCTTTGCAGGTTTTGCTCTGGGCGGGATAAGTGTAATTGTAGCTATAGTTTACCTGATACTAAAAATTCTTTTCTGGAATTCATTTCCCCTGGGTATGGCCCCGGTGGTCATTGGCCTCTTTTTCCTGCTCGGCATTCAGTTGATGTTCATTGGTATCCTTGGGGAATACATTGGCTCAATACATACCTATATCCAACGACGCCCAGTAGTGGTGGAAAAGGAAAGAATTAATTTTTGATTGATCGCATGGCTACGCTAAATAAAACACAACCGAAAAAAATAGTATATCTTATCGTAATCGTAACGATTATTTGTGCAGGTTGTTTTTATTACATACAGTATTTTTTTAACAATGGATATTTGCCAAGCCCTTTTATATACGATAAGTCCAACACCTTCATGGATCTATTTAATCCAATGTACTGGGCTTTAGAAAATGGTCGATATACAGATTGGGGTTCTGTTTACCCGCCATTAAATTTTGTAATTTTGAAATTTATTAACTTTGTGTTTGCTGGAGAATGGTCAGGCGATCCGGAGTTAATGCGCGATAATTCACCGTGGGTTATTGTTGGTTTCTGTCTTATCTATCTTGCCATTCCGGCCTTTATGTTAAAAACAAGGCACTGGTGTGAGTTCTCAAATGCTGAAAAAGTTCCTGTTTATTTAGCAATTATACTCAGCACGCCCATGCTCTTTGCACTGGAACGGGGAAACCTGGTTGTGTTCTGCCCCCTTCTCTTAACCATTGTTTTATCGAGAATCGGCTTTTCAAGGTGCGTTAGCATAGCTTTGTTGATCAATTTAAAACCATATTTTGTCCTACTTATGTTTTATTACGTAGTACGAAAAAATTGGAAAGCTTTGGCAACCTGCATAGCACTCTCCGGCTTGTTTTTTGCGATACCAGGGTTAGCCCTTGACAATCATTTTTTAGTTTTTTTAAAAAATATTTTTAATTTCTCTCAAGATGAAGGGATTTTTTCTCTTAGAGAAGTAATGTCTTTTCCGTCAAGTATCTCTGCATTTTCTTATGTGCTGAAAAGTCAAGACGGAGCCATGTTTGCATCAAACTTTCTGAATGCAGATAAAATTGCCTTTGTTATCAGTATTATTGAAATTATAAAATGGAGCGCACTTACGACTTCCTTGGCAGTATTAATAACAAGGCCGAGGGTAATGCGTGATGCGGAAATTTTCACTTTGCTTATTGTGATAATAACCAATTTAGGGGTTTGGGTTGGTGGCTATACACTTATTTATTATATTGCGATAATTCCGGTCTTGATTAACTTGCGCGCGAGTTGGCTATATATTGTCTTGTTGGTAATAATGGCAATGCCATTGGATATTGTCCCCTTGGCCGGTGATTTCATAGGAAAGCAATACTCCTATCTCTCAGGTTTACAAGTCGACGTTCAGTGGACCTTGGGACCAGGTAGTGTGATTCGACCGGTAATAAACATCATATTTCTTATGCTGCTCTCCTTTGATTTTATGGCAAGAAGATGTAAACGTCCAAGTGATAATTTACGGCTCCTCGCTGTTTCAAGTGGGTAAGCCAAATTTAAGATTTCCACCGATGAGGT
>JACDZJ010000456.1_pt1 | contig 10806 bp, 8 predicted proteins | sample 7365721 | NCBI WGS metagenome assembly JACDZJ01 (sample SAMN15143480, study PRJNA637477) | pond metagenome | biome: freshwater wetland ecosystem [ENVO:00000243]; feature: pond [ENVO:00000033]; material: pond water [ENVO:00002228]; isolation source: pond water containing pink berries ... | reverse complement strand
GTACCTGGCCACCCCAACCGGAAAGTCAGCGGTCTATCCGACATATTTGGTGATTGGAGTTAAATACCATGTCCCCTGAGTTCCAGTCAGAGTGTCCAGTACGAGTTGTTCAACCGTATTTTCCTCGTTGAAGTAGATCATTTCTGTCCACCTCCTGCCAATGAGGAAAGTTTTCTGCTCGTCAATCTTGCCAGAATATCATCACTTCCCAGTTTCGCTTCGGTCATCCTGCGTGCGGCAAATTCCCGCCATTCAATAACTCCAGGTGCCCGGAAAGAGTCCCAGAGCGCACGCATTGTTGTCACGCACTCTTCTGAAAACTTTCTGAAGTCTTCAACGCTGATGTAAAAAACATCTCCCGTATGAGGTTCAGCAGCAAAATGTAATTTGTCTGAAGTCGAACAAAATACAACCGAGAAATTTACTCCTGGGTGTTCGGCTGCGAGGGTATCCGGATGCGCCTTGGCCTGTAGTGTTTTTTCCTTTGAAACAACAGGATTATAACCGGTTGCAGTGTAGTCCTCAAAGACAACGCCCTGTCGCCCAAAGATCCACCAAGAGTCCGGATCACCGGATCGCTCAGTGTTGCCCGATTCAAAACCCAGTAGGCGACCGAGCTTAACCTGTGCTTCTTCGAACGGTTTCGATTCCGGGCTTGAAAGCCCTTCCCTGATAGCCTGAAAATATTTTTCGATTTTTGTACTGCCAGACTTCCCAAACCGTTCGAGGACTCCTTCTATACGCTCGATGCGCTCTCCGTAGATTATATCGACAGGTGCTTCCTGTTCCTGAGTTGAGACCAGTTTTTGAATCTGTTTAAGCCACGGCAAAGTGCCGGAGCATGAAAAGGCTGCCGAAAAATGTTCTTGAGCTACCTGTGCTTGACCCGCTTGGTAGCCGGCTGAGCCAGCAAGGTAATTCCAAAGAGCAGAATATCCCTTCAGGTCATACCCACCGGCAAGACTGGCAAGTACATCTTTTGCTGAAGAGAGAGCACTGTCAAAATCTCCGGACCAAAGAGCATCGTGAAATTTCACTTCATGAACAACTGAGTTCCCGAGCGGACTTGCCGATGGTATGGGCGATTGGGCCAGTTCGTCTCTCGTTTTCAATATATGGTTATCGGCCGATTTCCACTCTGGCCCGTGGGCAATGAATATGTCGATATTGTTCCCCAGCTCAGACGGATTATCGACTTTTGATTGATCGACACCAAAATTGACTTCTGCCTGAAGTTCCGGATGCAGAGTCTCTCTCTTCTCCGGCCTATGGAAATAGTCATGCACCTTGTCGCCGATGATAACCACGAGAGCGTAGTCGGTTGATGAGCGTGTGCATCTTCCCACGGCCTGAGTGATCCTGGTGCGAATGCGAACCTGGAAAAGAACAGAGGCACCCAGTCGGCTGATGATGAAGCGCTCCTGAAGATTTGTGGATTCCGGAAGGCCGTAGATAATCAGGTATCTGCATTCGTCTCCGATCAGATCGATCCCGTCATACCTGTTCGCCAGAACGGCAATGGCGGAACCGGCCTGAGTGAAAGACTTCTTCGACGCCTCCAATTGTGCGGCGTCAAAGAGTGAATGATTCTGCGTCTCCGGGAGTGACCGTATGGCTTCTTTGACTTTGTCGGCGTCGGGGTTACTTGGGGTGAGTACGAGTGCTCTGTCAAATTTCGTAACCCAGGAAACCGCGAGATCCAACGAAGCCGCTTCATCCCACATCCGCATAGGGAATACGAAAAAGCGTCTGCCGATTCCCTGCTTATCCCAACCCTCTGGAGCAGGTATCCGTTCGATTTTCTTACGGCCGAAAATTCTTTCCAGATCCCCACCTTCACCGAGAGTTGCAGACATGTAAATGCGCTGCCGCGCATTCTGAAAGGGCACGAAACTTTTTGTGGGGGCGATAAGAGGGCGAATGAGAATTGAATTACTGGTGTAATAGAGATGGCAGGCGTGAAGGTGATCTCTGATCATGCGCCATCGATAACCGTATTCCTCCGGGCTTTCATCGTCTCTGGAGGCATTATCAATCGCGGCTGTCAGAGCTGTCCTGCACTTGAGTAAATATGGCGTCGGAATCTTGTTCACGAATGACGTATCAAGCGATCCCTCATTGCCCTGATCGTAACGGAGCTGGTCATTTTCCGTGGTGTAAGGCGCGATTATCTGCCAGATCGCATCGAAGGTAGTTTCATCCTGATAGCGCCGGACCCCCAACGACCAGAAACTCGAAACGTAATTCTCAGCGGCATGCGCATCGTCAAAAATGAGTGTATGAACGTCGCTGAAAAATGGGTTCGTGTTGAACAGAGCGCTATAGGTGGCAACACCTATAGATTCGCAATTGTTGAAGGCGGTCTTATCGGCCTCCGGGTACTGGTGTTTGGAACCTGAGAAATCAAGAGCGTTGATTCCGTATTTTTCTTTGGCCTGTTCAACCACCTGATGGACGAGCTGTTTGGTAGGACAGAGCAGTACACATCTCTCCCGTTTCGTTCTTCTGCGCCATTCTGCGATCAGAAGACCAACCAGGGTCTTGCCGCTGCCGGTGGGCAGTTCAAGCGCGATATCACGATTGTCGACATGGTCCATGTAGTTGCGAAGCATGTCGGCCTGCTGCGCAAGAAGGCCTTCTACGGTACGGTCCCGCAGGTCACGGAACAACGACTCAGGGTCCTTGATGGATACCGAAGATTTCTGGAGGATTTTAAATGCCATGGAGTAACCCTCCTTGGTTTCTATTGTATGCGCCGCCGTACCTGGCGAGCTCTTCGGCGACCATGTTCAAAGTCACGCCGCCGCAGAGCGTTTCGAGAACCATCTGTTCGACCGTGTTTTTTTCTTTAAACATGGGGGGCTCCTTCCAACAACTGATTCAGCAGAGTGAATTTTGCTCTTGTGATGGCCAATAAATCCTTTCCCGCAATATCAATACTTGTGTGGAATTCCGGCAACAGTATGTATAACCTCCCTCTCGCTGGGTGAATTCAACATCACGTTTCCAGAACCGTATCAAGTTCCGGGAACCTGCTGAGCCTGCTGTCCCCGGCCCCCCCTTCACCAGGTTTGAGTGGCGGAATCAATGGTAACGGCCAGGGTGGCTCGCAGCCAACTGAATTTTGCCTTCATAAAATCATAATCCGGTCCGGATGTTATGAAGATCGCTTTTCCCTTAATCAAAAAACCTGCCCCTGCTCCGCGTAAGCCCTTAACCTTGCTGCTTCCCATGGTAATCAGGACATTAGGGTTGTGGGCAATATTGGCCTCTGTCTTATGCATGTACCCTGCAGGAATGAACAATCGCTCGTCTGATGATATTCTGATGTAGCTATTCCAGGTGTTGACCAGGTGCTGCCCATCCTTTCCCAGGGTGGCAATGGCAACGACTCCATCTTTCTTCATAATTTCAAGTAATTTTTCCGGGATCATCGTAGCGACCTCTTGTTGTTTGGTTTGGTGTGGAATTCCGTGTGGAATTCCACTGACAGTACATACAACCCGCCTCTCGCTGCGGATAACCGGGGACAGTGAGGCGGGAGGGCATCTGACCTCACCTTGCCGTCTCTGCCCGGTCCCTTACCACTTGAAATAGCGCCCGGTTTCTTCCTTGACCACCTTGGACAGCAGCAGCAGCCCGATGATATTGGGGATGGCCATCATTCCATTCATAAGGTCGGAGAAATTCCAGACGAATTCCAGCTTCATCATCGCCCCCACAATCACCACCGCCACAAAGACCACCCGGTAGGGGGCAATGGCGCCCCGGCCCGCAAGGTACTCGATGGCCTTTTCCCCATAATAATTCCAGCCGATCAGGGTGGAGTAGGCAAAAAGCGCCGTGGCCACGGCAACGATCACCACCCCGCTCTGTCCCAGGGTCTCGCCGAAACTGGCGCTGGTCAATTGCCCGGGGGCAACGCCTTCCAGCCAGGCGTGACTGGTGAGGATCACCATGGCGGTCATGGTGCAGACCACCAGGGTGTCGATGAAGGTCTGGGTCATACTCACCAGGGCCTGTTTGACCGGATCACGAGTCCGGGCGGCAGCGGCGGCAATGGGGGCCGAGCCCAGTCCCGATTCATTGGAAAAGACGCCGCGGGCGATGCCATAGCGCATGGAGGCGGCCACCACCGAACCGGCAAAGCCGCCGGTGGCGGCCATGGGGGTAAAGGCGTGATAGAAGATCAGGGCCAGGGCATGGGGGATTTCCCCGGCGTTTATCGCCAGCACCAGCAATGAGGCGCCGGTGTAGCCGACAATCATAAACGGCACCAGGAACGAGGTAAAGCGGGCAATGGACTTGATCCCTCCCAGAATCACCAGGCCGGTGAGGAGCATAAGGATGGTCCCGGTGAGCCAGGGCTCGACGTGAAAGGTCGATTGAAAGATGGTGGCCACGGCATTGGCCTGTGTCATATTGCCGATGCCGAAGGTGGCCAGGGCAGTGAACAGGGCAAAGAGCCACCCCAGCTTGGGCAGGCCGGCACCTTTGGCCAGATAATACATGGGGCCGCCCCGCATGCCGTGCTCCCCCTTCTCCCGGTACTTCACCGCCAGCACCGCTTCCGCGTACTTGGTGGCCATCCCCACAAACCCGGTCATCCACATCCAGAATACCGCCCCGGGCCCGCCAAGGCTGATGGCAGTGGCCACACCCACAATGTTGCCAATCCCCACCGTTGCCGCCAGGGCTGTCATCAATGCCGCAAAATGGCTGATATCGCCCTCGCTACTGAGCTCCTTGTGCCATATCAGCCGCAGGGCATGGGGCAGGGCCCGGAACTGCAAACCACGCAGAATCACGGTGAGGTACAGACCAGTTCCCACCAGCAGCACGAGCATGGGAGGCCCCCAGACCCACCCGGACAGGGTGGCAATGAGTACTTCAATAAAATTCATATCAGACACCCTCTCCAACTTTCCAGCCCCGATGAACGGGATACGTGCCTTTTTCAGTTTCTATTCTTGCAAAAAAACAAGAATAGAAACTGCAAGGCATTAAAAAGGCAAAAGCCCGGTGGAGTCCCCAGGGAAAAAGAATTCCAAGGGACAGCAAACTTAGTCCAAGGCCATACCAGCAGCGGCACAACACGCAGGCAAACGGCATTTTTCCATACGCATCAACTCTTCAGATACTGCGCAATGGAAGCGGCAATGGTCTGGAATATCTGCACAAACTGCCCCTCATCACGCTCCAGCAGGGTAATGCGAAAGCCCTGCAACTCGGTGGCAAAGGAGCTTAAAGGCACCACGCAGACCCCGGTTGAGGCCAGCAGATAATAGACAAACCGCTTGTCCACGGAGGTGCCGGGAGCCGCCACCAGGGATTCGACGAGCTGCCTGATCTCCTTGTTTTCGATGGGCAGGGTCTGCCGGTGATTGAGGAGCCCCTCTTCAAAGCAGACACTCATATAAAAGGCGCCGTTGGGGCGGTTGACCAGAATTCCCTTCACATCTTTCAGGCTTTCATGGGCGATATTGGAGCATTTTTCATAGCGCCGGGTCCGCTCCTCCAGATACTCCTGATAGGCGGGATGGGTCACCACCTGGGGATAAATCACCTGGGGCAGGGTGGTGGAACAGACCTCCACCATCTTGGCATTGAGGATGGACTGGATATACTTGGCGAACATCGGATCCTTGTCCCCGTTATAGACCTCGATCCAGCCGCAGCGCGAGCCGGGCCAGGGCATCTCTTTGGAAATCCCGCGCATGGCAATGCCCGGAACATCGCCGATCACCTCAGAAAGTGACGGCGTGGATGTCCCGTTATAGACGATATTATGATAGACCTCGTCGCAGATCACAAAGAGATCATAGCGGCGGGCAATATCAACAATGGCCTCGAGGATCTCGCGGGGATACACCGCGCCGGTGGGATTATCGGGATTGATAATCAGGATGCCGGCCACGGCCGGGTTGTACTTGACACTCTTCTCCAGATCATTCAGATCAGGATACCAGTGATGATTGGGATCAAGGATATAGGTCAGCGGCTTATCTCCGGCATGGGCGGCCTCGGCGGAAGAATGGGTGGTATAGCTGGGGGTGGGCACCAGTACCCGGGCCGTGCCGCGCAGAAATCCAAAGACCTTGGCAATGGCATCGCCCAGGCCATTGAAGAAGATAATATCGTCGGGGTCAATCTGGGCCCCGCCCCGGCTGTTGGTCTCGGCCGCAATAAACTCCCGGGTGGCGAGGACCCCCTTGGTGGGGCTGTAGCCGTAGGTGGCATTTTCCATCACCGCGGCGGCCACGATCTCCTTCATCCACAGGGGAATCTGCTCGCCCTTGGCAATGGGGTCACCGATATTCTCCCAGTTCACGGTCAAGCCCAGTTTTTGCAGCTTCATCCCGACATTGACGATATTCCTGATCTCGTAGGTCAGCTCTCCAGCCCCGATGTGGACGATATCTGTTCTCATTGAACAAACTCCTGAATAAAAATTGAGGTATGAATTGTATTTGGAAATATAAAAACCAGCGGACGCAAGGAGTGAAAATGTAAACCTTTTCCCGGAAAGAGGCCATATTTTTTCATCCCCGGGGCATCATTTCCCCGGCGCGGCGGCGGGTTATCCGGCCACATCGTAGCGCTGCAACTTGTTCTGCAGGGTCTTCCGGGTGATGCCCAGCCGTCGCGCCGCCTCGCTCTTGTTGCCGCCGGTCTCTTCCAGGGTCTGGAGGATCATCAGCCGCTCCGCCTCCTGCAGGGAGGAGGCCGGTGCAGAATTTCCCCCTCCTGATCCGCTTTCCTCCTGTTTCTGAATGGGCAGGGGCAGGCTCTTTTCGCTGAGCTCATCGCCGCGCATCAGAATCACCCCGCGTTCAATGGCGTTTTCCAGCTCCCGCACGTTGCCCGGCCAGCCATACTGCACCAGCAGCTCCAGGCAGCGGGGGGTCACCGCCTCCACGGTGCGGCGGTTCTTCTCGGCAAACCTGCGGACGAAATAGGCCACCAGCAGCGGGATATCGCCCCTGCGCTGCCGCAGCGGCGGTACGAACAGGGTCACCACATTCAGGCGATAGTAGAGATCCTCGCGAAAATTCCCGGCCTTGACCTCGGCGGCCAGATCACGGTTGGTGGCCGCCAGAATCCGCACATCGACCTTGATCGTCTCTTCGCCGCCCACCCGTTGCAGTTCATGCTCCTGCAAAACCCGCAACAGCTTGACCTGCATGGCCTGGGTGGTCTCGCCGATCTCATCGAGGAACAGGGTGCCTCCGTCCGCCTGGACAAATTTCCCTTCCCGCCGCCGATCCGCGCCGGTAAAGGCCCCCTTCTCATGGCCGAAGAGCTCCGACTCGAGCAGGGTGTCGGCCAGGGCCGCGCAGTTGACCTTGATAAAGGGAGCATTATAGCGGGTACTGTTTGCATGCAAAGCCGCAGCCACCAGCTCCTTGCCCGTTCCCGACTCACCGGTGATCAGAATCGTGGCCTCGGTGGCCGCCACATAGGAGATCATCTCCAGCAGCTCCGCCATGGGCGGCGAATTGCCGATGATGGAGGTTTTCAGGGGCTGAGACTGATCCATCTCCTGGTGCTGCTGCCCTTTCTCCTGCAGCGGATGATGATCCAGGGCCCGGGTCAGGGTCAGGCGCAGACGGTCAAAGTTCAGGGGTTTGGTGAGGTAATCATGGGCCCCCTGCTTCATCGCCGCAACGGCGTCATCCACGGAGGAGTAGGCGGTCATAATCACCACCGGCAGGGTCGGCTGGAGGGCATGAATCCGGGTGAAGGCCTCGATTCCGTCCATCCTGGCCATCCGCACATCCATCAGCACCGCGTCAAAGGCCGCCTTGCTCACTGCCTCCACTGCGGTCCGGCCATCATCGGCCTCCACGCATCTCCACCCCCACTGGCGGAACATGGAACAGAGCATATAGCGATGCACCTGCTCATCATCCACCACCAGGATGGTCACCTGTTTCTGGTCCCTGCTCAGGCCTGGCTCCCGGCCTTTTCTCTCTTCCATCTTCTTCCTTCGGTTTTCAGCAATCCAGCCGACTATCTTTTTCCTTCCATCACCTCTAACAGCCAGGCCATATTCTGGCCGAGAACCCGCATGGTCTGCATCCCCTCCTCATCCTTGGCCACCTCTTCTTTCTCCCGTCCCATGCCGATGTTCCAGTAGCTGGAGCCCACCACGATCATCTGACCGATAAGGAAGAAATGGTTCAGGGTATCAAACACATGGATGGCACCGGCCCGCCGGGCCGCCACCACCGAGGCACCAAGCTTTCTCCTGAACAGCTCCGGGTTGGCCCGGCCCACCATGCCGCACCGGTCCATAAGGGCCTTCATCTCGGAGGTGACATCGGCAAAATAGGTGGGCGAGCCAAGGAGAATGGCGTCCGCGTCCTTCATCTTGTCCAGATAGTCATTGATGCCATCCTTCTCGACGATACTCAGGGCGCAGCGGCCATCCTTTTTCTTGAAACACTCATAACAGGCAATGCAGCCCCGCAGCCTGCTGCCGGCCAGCTGCACCATCTCCGTCTCCACTCCTGCCGCCTCAAGCTCGCCCAGAACAGTCTTGAGCAACAGGGCGGTATTTCCATTTTTTCTGGCGCTGCCGTTAAATGCCACAACCTTCATCATTCTTCTCCTTCTGATATTATTTTTCAATGGACCAGAGCAGATCGGCTCCGGTCTGTTCCGCCCCGATCTCGGTCTCCACCGAGAATCTTTTCCACAGGTCGTACCTGGCCTTGAATACTCCGCTGGCCTTGAACGGATCATAGCCATAGCTGATATACATATCCTTGAACAGCTCCTTGCCGATCATCACCGACACATCGGATGCCTCTTCGCCGCTCTCCATATAGATATTATCCAGGAGGAACTGATTTTCAAAACCCGAAAGGATGTCTCCCAGAATCGCCCCGCCCTTTTCAAGTCCAACCCCGGCCACCGCATCCTCTACCGTTTTGCTCATCTGATGATCATTTTCGGCATAGGGACGTCCAGACAGCAGGGCCGTGAGGATCTCGCTCTCGCCCATGGGGGGATCGGAAAAAAGTTTCACCTCCATGTCATCCACCGTTCCGGAAACCAGCAGCCCCACGGTCCTGCTGTTATTTTTTTTCTGGGCCAGGACATCAATCCCGGGATTGACCAGGGGGCCGCCCAAAAAGAAAAATTTCCCCCGGGAAATATCCAGGGCCCGATTCCTGACCACATAGATTCCGTCATGGACAATGAGGGTTCCCTTGCCGGTGAGGGGATGGCCCGGGGCCGCCGTCACCGCCACGCTCCCCTCCATCCGGCCCTTCAGGCCAAAGGAATCGACACTGACCTCTTTTCCCAGCTCCACAGTCACCGTGCCGCTCAGGGGCCACTCCTTCTTCCCTCCCTCCACATCATCAACAATGATCACATCATCGGAGGAGGATATATAACCGTTCATCTTGTTCACCGCAATCACCGCCCGGGGCACCAGGACCCTGCCCGTCACCCGGGCCACCCCGGCATCCACGAGAATATGGAGATCGGGATCAACAACAATCTCGTACTCGGTGAGATGGGCCACCTCAAACTCCTTGCCGGTGACATGGAGATCCATGCGCCAGGTATCATCCCCGCGCAAAACAGTGCCGGCAACCCTGATCCTGCCGGGACCGGAGTCAGCCGTCAGAACCACGGCCATCCCCTCCCCTTCCCCCTTCATCATAAGCGAAAGATATAATTCCTCTAAAGTTATGCCCGCAGCCGGAAGAAAAACAGTGCCATCCCTCTGCCTCAGCTCGCCCGTCAAGGAAGGGCTTCCCAGCCGTCCCGACAGGGTGAATGCGCCCTTGACCGAACCCTTGGGTATGAACATGGAGTCTGCGATAAAGGCAAAGGGGGTGAGATCCTTGACATCCAGGTCGATCTTTCCCTGGAGCGGCAAGTCGTCCCAGGATCCGGCCAGATCGCCGAATCCGTCCATCTGGATTCCCGCGTCAATGGTGCTGCCACCCTGATGGAGGCTCCGCGCCGTGGCCGAGAGCCTGGAGTCGGCCAGCTTGAGGCGGAGTTGGGTCTCGGTCCAGCGCAGCTTCTGCTTCCTGCCGTCTTCATCGGGAACCGTCATCTCCAGGTCGGGAACGGTGAGGTCGGCCTCCCCCTGTATCAGACGCGAGCCCAGGCCCTGCACCCGAAGCCGGGCCGAGAGCACTCCCTCGACAGGACGGGGGAGCAGGTGCCACCGATGGAGCAGGCCGCAGGCAAAGGAATCAAGCTCAGCATTCAGCCGCCACTGACCGTCGTCGGCGGCCCGCCAGTCACCCTCCATGCACAACGAGGCCGCGCCCTGTTCAAGACAGACCGGGGCCAGCTCGACGCCGTTGCCATCAACGCGCAGGGGAGCCGGTTTTGTTAACCGCCACCTGCCGTAAGGATCAAGGTGGAGCTGGAGTTCACCTAGTTCGCCCTTCCAGGCGACGGCCCCTGCCATCTCAAGGCCGCCATCCACCGCCATATCCATCTCACCGGAGGCTCCCGCCAGTTTTGCCTGGAGATGATGCCGGGCCATGCTTCCCGTAAGCCCCAGCTCCACCGAAGAAAAGGGCAATGATGCCGCCCGCAGCCCCTGCCCGGTCAGCTTGACCTCCACGTCACCCTGGGCAGTGAAAACAAATCTCCCGGAACCGCTGACGGTCTGCATCATGGCCTCCCGGTAGGCCAGGGCATTGCCGTCAAGGGTGAAGGTAAACTCGGGCACCTTCCAGGTTCCCCCAACCCTTCCCTGAAAATGACCCGTTCCCGCCGCCTCCGGCCAGAGATTGGCAAGGCTCGCCACCTCGGCGCGAACCTCCA
>JACDZJ010000455.1_pt1 | contig 10810 bp, 9 predicted proteins | sample 7365721 | NCBI WGS metagenome assembly JACDZJ01 (sample SAMN15143480, study PRJNA637477) | pond metagenome | biome: freshwater wetland ecosystem [ENVO:00000243]; feature: pond [ENVO:00000033]; material: pond water [ENVO:00002228]; isolation source: pond water containing pink berries ... | reverse complement strand
TGATTGGGTAAGAAAAATTAATGGACGAAATCCCCCAGACGATCCCAACGGATGGACGTATAGCGACCCGAAGAAAACAGAGCTTTGTCCACATCCCAGGACCAATAGATAATCCAGGCCTTCCCCAGGACTTCCGGGAGATCAACAAAACCCCAGAAGCGACTGTCAGAACTATTGTCACGGTTATCACCCATGACAAAGATCTTCCCTTCAGGAACCTTCACCGGAGCAAGGTTATCCCGGGGCCCTTCAGCACCACTCATGATCTCACGGGAGGTGAAATGGGCGTGAGGATCGGCAATCTTCTGGCCATTTACAAAGACCTGCTTGTCTCGAATTTCAATGGTATCACCACCTACTCCTATGACCCGTTTGATATAGTCAAGGGAACGGTCACGGGGATAACGAAACACCACCACATCCCCACGGGCCGGGCCAGGTCGGGAAAACAGAACCGTAGCGGTTATGGGCAGCCTTACCCCATAAATGAATTTGGTCACCAGCAGATGATCGCCGATCTGCAATGTGGGCAGCATGGAACCGGAAGGAATCTTAAAGGCCTGAACCACAAAAGTCCGGACAAAAAGAGCTAATAGTACTGCTACGATAATCGCTTCGACATACTCTCTGAAAACTGATTTGTTCTTGACCACGCTGTTCAATCCAATTCTTGAAGATTTTTCGGAAAACAACCGAAGCTCATATCGCTCAATACTTGATACATCTTTCCGTCTCTGAATACTTTAAAAAACCTCTCTTTTCAAGGAAGTTCCTCAATGGAGAAAATATTGACCGTTCACAGCGTTTACCCTTCCCGGCAGAAGATCCCTATCCACAACTGAAAGCATATGAAAGAATCTTCAGTATCAACATGTAGTACCCATCCTTTCAAAAAAACAAAATTATCCCTTTACCCATTTATTTTATTAGATATAATAAAATGTTATCCAATAAGTTTTCTTGACAAAGGCATACTTTTATGGCCTTTATGTAAAACAGGGTTGTAATCATTGGTAAAATTACTTTCCAGGATACATAACAAGAAAATACTCAAGCATGATCAAGCAATGATGAAACTGCCTTTTCTCTCCACAGAAAAATTAGCCATCGGCATAGATATCGGTTCCCATTCCGTCAAGATATGTGAATTAAAGCTCACAGACAAAACCTATTCCGTTATCAATCTCGGGAGCATCCTTCTCCCTGAAGGAGCCGTAGAGGATGGCTCGTTGCATAACCCGGAAGCCGTTGGCACAGCCATTTCCGAACTCCTGAAAAATCTCCAAATTAAACATAAAAAAGTTGCCATCTCCATTTCCGGCTACTCGGTTATTGTTAAAAAAATCCACCTTGCAATTATGGAAGAAAAACAACTTGAGGAATTCATCAGCTCAGAAGCCGAGCAATATATTCCTTTTGACATTGATGATGTCTATCTTGACTTTCAGGAGCTCAAGACCAACACCGGAGACTCCGATGCTACCGACATCCTCCTGGTGGCGGCCAAGAAAGAAATTGTAGATGAATATCTGAACATGCTTCGAGGCCTGGGTCTTCAGCCAGTGGTGGTGGATGTGGATGCTTTTGTCCTGGAAAATATATACGAATCAAACTATCCACTGCATGGAACTGTTGCCTTGGTAGATATAGGCGCCACGAACATGCATATCAATATCATCAGCGACGGCACATCCATAACTGCAAAAGATATCGTCATGGGAAGTCGGCAATTGACCGAGCAGATTGCAGAAACGTTCGATATCACGACAGAAGAAGCAGAAGCATTAAAGATCGGCCAGACTCCAGCCGAAGACAAACAAGAGCAGATTGCCCGGATCTTCAACTCCATTTGCTCTCAATGGGTTTCAGAGATAAAAAAAACCATTGACCTGTATCACTCCAACAAAACCAATAAGCGACTGGACAAACTGGCACTGAGTGGCGGTGGGTCTAAAGTAGCCGGACTGATAGAGTTCTTGCACAACGAAACGAACGTGCCGGTTGAGATTTTCAACCCTTTCATAAAAATGCTCAAGAATCCTAAACAGATAGACCCTGACTACCTGAACAATATTGGCCCGGAAATGACCATTGCGGCTGGCCTTGCCCTTCGCACATCAGTTATTTAGAATCCATGAAGCCGTGGGCCATTTCACTGAGCTCATTTTTGAACGGAGCCTCCCCGGTTCATTTGACTGTGGTGTCATGTAAAAATTTGAGTGACCAGTCGCCACCCCTCGGAGTTCTACTCTGAGTTTCAGCGTTGGGTGTATCTTGTTTCAGCTCTTTGAGAGCCAGCCTCTATTTTCCATCTGGCACAATACGTTACTCTAATCTCCTCTACTGACAATGCCAGAAAAGTAGCAGCAGGGCCGCCCGTATCATTTCATTTTTTTTTTGAGGTGATGGAGCAAAAAGTATAGTATGTGCATACCAGGTACCATTGGTGGTTTGTTTTTATTTGGAGAATCAGTCAGTTGCCGTGCCCTGGCCTCACCCATTACTGTCAACAAGCTGTTTTCAGTTGAGAAAAATCAACCTCTTGTTAAAACATGCCGGAAAATGGTACTAGTACCGGGTAACGTATAAAGTTTTGCAAGTTTTCAGCATATCGTAGAATCATGGCAATCCAAAGAGGTTGCCATGGCACCATGGATATCGAGTTACCCTGACAGAACAAGAGGTAAAGACCTTGAAGCGTATCGCGCAACGGAAAAACCTGGGCAAAGAAGTTCATATATGCCAGCGCGTTGCTGCTCTGCGATGCGGGCCCTGAAGGAGCGGCATGGACCGTTGGCGATGTTGCAACCGCATTGGGTATCACGTTGCGAACCATCGAGCACCTCAAGCAACGTTTCGTCGAGCAGGGCATTGAAGCCGCCTTGCAAAGCAAGCTGAGATCGCGGCCCGGGAAAGTCACCGCAACAGGAGCACGAAAAAAATTAATTGGCAGTTCACAACGGCGGACGCCAGAATCAAGCTGACTCGGCTTTATTCGAAATTATGATCGTTACAAGGTGCTAGCAACCACAGAGACAGACCCCACTTTGGAGGGCATCACCTTGACATCATGTTGAATTTACAGGTTAATTTCAACGGAGATCTTGCCAGATTGAGTATGATCTGTTTGAAAAAGTGAACCTTCAGTTTATTTTTTATTTATCACAGCGGCTTAGGTTTTAAAAACATGCTCAAAATCAACCTGCTTCCCATCCGTCAGCTTCAAAGAGAGGCTGCAGCCTGGAATGAACTCTTCGGTTTCGCCGCATGCTTTGTCTTGATTCTGCTCATTCTTGGGGCCATCAGTATGATCCAGACCAGTAGGGCCAACGCCATTCAGACAGAAATCACCCAACTGAATCAGGAAAAAATGAAATATGATTCAATTTTGCTCGAGATCAAAAAGCTGGAGCAAAACAAAAAAGAACTGGAGAACAGGATCAACATCATAAGACAATTAAAGACTGATTCCCCGCTCACCGTTCATATCCTGGATGAGGTCGCCAGAAGACTGGACAGTACCAGGATGTGGCTTACAAGCCTTGACCAGCAAGGCAGCTCCCTTTCCCTGAAGGGCATCGCCCTCGATAATAAAACCATCGCTGAATTCATGAACGCACTGGATGCGTCCGATTTTATCAGTGATGTCAATCTTTCCGATTCATCGGTCACAAAGGTAGAAGGACAGGATCTGAAGGCATTTTCCCTTCAATGCGCGGTGGGCAACTCCTCAAAAGAAACTGACCAGGCAACTCAACAGAAAAAATAACCCGGTTTGTCCCTGTATGAAAATAAACACCCAGGCATTTTCAACCTTTATAAACGAGAGATACCTGCCCCTTGAAAGAAAGCCTAAAATCGTGGGGGCAGCAGTGTTGCTTATCCTGCCAGTCATTATTTTTTTCTTCGTATGGTATCAGCCCAAGAGTAAAGAAATAGCAGCACTGACCCTGAGAAAAAATACTGCCATCCAGGAACTTGAAAAAGCACGAGCCACTGCTGCGACTATCGATAAACAAAGGGCTATGATGCTGAAGGTTGAAGAGCAATTTGCTGAAACGGCAGTACTTTTCCCCAAGGAGAAAGAAATCCCCCGTCTTTTGACGGATATCTCGGCAGAAGGACAGGGTGCCGGCCTTGAGTTCCTCACCTTTAAGCCCCTTGCCGCTGTACCAAAAGATTTTTACTCAGAGATTCCCATTGATATCCAGGTCAGAGGTCCCTTTCACAATCTGGGAAGTTTTCTTTATCACGTCAGCAAGCTCAATCGCATAGTCAGCGTAGCCAATGTAAAAATCAGTGCCAGTAGTAAAAGTGAGGGCGAAATGCTTCTTGATTCTTCTTGCCGTTTGGTCACATATCAGTTTACTAATGTAAAGCTGGATCAACCAAAGAAATAAAAAAACCATGCCACTCTTTGTTAAAGATGCTAATTAATATTCAAAAGTTAACACTTTTAGTGAGCTCTGTTCTGACCATCATCTGGCCCCTGCCCATTCACGCTGTTCCTGAAACCTTGAATGCTCCAGAGGTCCATTCTGCCAGCGACCAACCTTCTGTCAATGTACCGTTGCCTCCCCCCGCTACACCGGCGCCTTTCTCGTACCAGGTGGATGGGCGTCCGGATCCCTTTCGCCCGTTTATTGCTGCTAAAAAGGCCATAAACGAAATCAATATGGACGAAATAGTTGAGAGCGAGGAAACGCTCACCGGCATGCAATTATTCGAACCCGGCCAATTAAAACTGGTCGCCATAGTGCTTGAAGACAACGCTGAACTGGCCATGGTTGAAGACGCTTCAGGACAGGGCTACGCCATTCACCCGGGGATGAAGATTGGCAGAAAAGGGGTCGTCACAACCATTGCCTCCAATCAGGTTATCATTGAAGAAACATCAATCAACCGCGCTGGCAAACAGTTAACCAAAAACACCGTTATGCATTTAAAGAAAAAGGGAGAAGAGTAAACCATGTATCCGAAACTCTTTAAACTCCAACCGGCTGTTTTTCTTGCCTTTTGCCTTCTCATTGGCCTTAGCTCAAGACCAGTCCTTGCTGAGAGTACACCAAAAGCGCCAGCCACCAACTATCTCATTCAGGCGATCAAGTCGAATCAACAGGGAGATGCCTTCAGCATCGAGATTGTCGGGAACACCCCCCCTGTATACACCATGTACGAGCTGTTTAATCCAGCCAGGCTTGTTCTTGATATCGCCAACGCAACTGTTGACAAAAAAATCAACTCCGGCGCCCTTATCCCGGACAACAGCCTCATAAAACTGTCCGTTAAACCCCTCCCAGATCAGGATCCTCCCATCACCCGCTTTGAAATGACCATTAAAGACGGTCACACCTATACCGTTGATCGGGACAAGAACAATCTGCTGATCTTGATTCACCCTAAATCTGATCCCACCCAGGCGGCTCAATCAGCAACCTCCAAAGAAGCGTCGGCGCCTCAGGCATCCTCGCCCCAAACTGACGCGGCATCTGCCCCGTCATCCTCACAGCCAGCAAAGAAAGAAGTCCAGAAGCCAGTTCCCCAAGAGTCCAAAACCCCAGCTGAGCCGACTCTGGAAAAACTCATTGACACCTCCACAACGGCATTAATGAAGGGGAAAACCAAAGAACAGAGCTCCGAAGAAAAGTTAAAGGATTCTCTGAAGAATTCATTTGACTTTGGCCAATATAAAGGTGCAAAAAGGATCAGCGTCGATTTTTACAAGATCGACCTGCACAATGTTTTTCGACTGTTTCGGGAAATCAGCGGGACCAACATCATCGTCGATGAGGCTGTCAGAGGTTCGCTCACCCTGGCCATGAATGATGTTCCTTGGGATTTTGCCCTGGATATCATTTTGAACCTTAAAAACCTGCGCAAAGAAGAACGCTATAACACCATCGTCATCTATCCGTCTGAAAAGGCCTTTGTCTGGCCGGAGCGGGCCCAGGACAACCTGATGGTGGAGTCTGACCTTGAAATCATCCAGCAGGAACAGAATGCGCTGGTAATTGAGCAGTCTACTACCCAGTCGGAAGAGATGGAGCAGTCCCGGGAGTTCATTCGCAAGGGAAGAGTGGAGGAAAATGCTGACAATATGGAAAAGGCGGCTGCCCTCTATGAAGAGGCCCTGAGGCTCGATCCAAAAAATGCTAAATTGACTAACCGCTTGGCAGCGATCTATCTGGTCAACCTGGGCATGAACGCCAAGGCCGTACACTTTGCCAAAGAAGGTTTAAGGCTCCAGCCTAAAAGTACCCAGGCTGCTCTCTATGCTGCCATTGGCCTTGCGAACATGAACCAGACGTCTGAGGCTACGGGCTATTTTGCCCAAAGTATCAGCGATCCAACCCCGATGAAAGAGGCCTTGCTCAGCTACGCAAGCTTCAGCGAACAAAATGGTCAGCCGGACAACGCCCTGAAGCTCCTGACACGTTACAATACCCTTTATGGCGAATCCGTTGACACCATGGTTGCCAAGGCCAGAATCTATGACCAGATCGGCCAGGCAGACAAGGCTGAGGGGCAGTATCGAGCGCTCTTGGCCTCCGGTTTTCCATTGGCCCCCGGCTTGAAAGAGTATGCCCAAAGTCGGCTTGGCACAAAAAGTACCCCTGGGATCTAGAATGTTTCCCAAAAGAGCATGTGCAAAGTGATGATCCGCCAGGCACTCTGCGGCACACCTGTAGATGGCTTGATTCAGTTCGTCAACATTCTGGAAAGTTCTTGTTTTTTCCCATGCCCACTCCATGCAGGTTAGCGCAGAAATGACACGTTTTGCTTATTCTTTATTGGCCAAGAGGTCTTCCATGAAACTTCGCACACAACTCAGATCGCAAGTCACCTCACTCCTTGCCTTCTTCCTTGTATCCATTGCTCTTTTTGCCTGCACCCCCACTGCCAGCGATTCCGACGTCACCTCCGCGGAAGGCGTAAAACCTGGGGCGGCCCCAGTGGCCCCTGTCACCAGAGACATGACTCCCCCGGCCCTGCCGGTTCAATATCAAAAACCAGCCTACACCGTCGATTCCCCCAGCAAGCATGAGTTGAACAGTCAGGCAGATGATGCAGTCCTCAAGACAGGAGTCAGGATCAGCTCCACAAAGAAAGTTGCCTTGCGGGATATCATGAAACCTCTGGCAAACCAGAAAAGGTTAAATATTTCATGGTCCAGTGATGTCAATCAAGACGCCTTGGTGGATGTGGACATCAAGGCAGATGATGATTTTTATAAGGCCATAGATAATATTCTTCGCCAGGTTGATTATTTTTATGAATTGCAGGGAAGCACCATTGTCATAAAATATCGAGAGACAAAGCAATTTCATATTGCCATGCCTTTTAATAAACAGGTATTCACTACCGGTACTGGCGGAAACGTCCTGGGTGGCGACATAGGCGGGGATGGAATCGCCAAGAATATTGAGGGAACAATCAAGCTCGTCAGTGAAAAAAATGAATTTGATATCTGGAACAATATTACTGCAAACTTAGAAAGCATTCTCAAGATTGAGCACACCAAAAAAATTACTTCCTTAAAAAATGAAGGTGCACCAGAAACCGCAGGGAAAAACTCCAGCGCCGGCAGTAACCCAAAAGACAGCTCCAAACAGGGTGCTGCGTCTCAGGAGGTAGAGGTAACCGGTGGTGCAGAAAACTACTATATGATTGACAAGCCAGTTGGCATGATAACCGTTACCGCGCCGCGGCCTATCATCGAGAAAATAGCTGCATATTTCACATCCCTTGAAAAGGAAATTTACAAGCAAATCTCCATAGAGGCTAAAATCATTGAGGTCATATTAGTTGATAACTCCTCCATGGGCATTAACTGGGACTCTGTTTTGAAAAATTTTCAGGTGACTGGATCAGTTGGTTTCGGTAACAATGGCACAATATTCAGTTGGAATCCCACAACCGGTCAAACCTCTAATCCTCGCATCGTCTCAAATGTGAGTATTGACACCCTGGATTTCTCGGCGTTTCTGAATGCCCTGAAAACCCAGGGAAACACCAAAGTCCTTTCCAATCCTAAGCTCAGCGTTCTCAATGGGCAGCCGGCGATGATTTCTGTGGGTAAGAATATTACTTATATTGAAAGTATTGAAGTTGATGTCGATACAAATACATTGACCAGAACCTATACTTCAACGTCAGCGAATATTCTTTCGGGTGTGGGGATGGGTTTGACTGCCACCATTCTGAACGATAACGAGATCATCTTGAATCTGGTTCCTGTCACCGCTGAGCTCCAGGGAGATACCATTGAATACAGACCGATTGGTGACAGTGGAGGCGAGGTGGGGCTGCCTGTTGTCAATATCCGGGAAATGAGCACCACTGTTCGCGTAAAAAATGGCGACATGCTGGTTATTGGTGGGCTTATCAGTGATTTAAACGAGAACGATGACAACTTTGCCCCCGTTGTAGGTGATATTCCACTGGTTAAATACCTTTTTGGCCATTCAGAAAAGGTCAAAGAGAAGCGAGAACTCATTATCTTATTAAAGCCCCACATCATTTAAGTGTTTATTAAAAAGTGAAAAGTCTCAAGAAACACCTTCTTTACAGGGAGATCATTATGAAGAGGTTGCACTGCGCGCTGGTTGGCCTGACCCTGCTGTTGCTTTCAGGTTGCGGACAAACCGTCGTTGAAACCCTCCAGGTTGCACAAGAACCCTGGCCCGATGCCGCCGGCAGAGGAAAAACCATCGTCATTCTACCTTTTGCCGATTATACCTATGCCGACTCTCTTTCCTCAGCCTCTCGGCGGGAAATGGCCATCACCGAGTCCTTAACTGACCGCCTGGTGACCAATGGGTTTAATCTGCCCATCCAGGAAGATGTCTTTCGCTATCTGATTGATCAATCCATCATCAGCCTGATTCCCTATGGCCAGAATCGCTCCATCTCCATGAAGAGTGAACTGGATAACGAATGGTCTGAGGTCATGAAGGATCTGATACGGGGATATATTGCCGAACAACAAACCATAAGCGACCATCAGGTTGCCAGCAGTCCAGGAACCCATGCGCTCTCAGCACAAACCATTGCCAAGATCGGTCGTAAATTTAATGCGGACTATATCGTGAGGGGTAGAATTCTTGAATTCAAGACCCGACAGGAACATACCTGGGCTCCTTGGAAGAGAGGCATCCTACCCTTTGTTTCCGGCACAACCAGCCAGATTGCCTTTGGTTTTGCGGACACCAGTCAATATGACAATATGAACAACATGGTTGCAGGTGGTGCCATAGGTGCCATTATTGGAAACAACGTCAACGGCCCATGGGATTCCGATGGCAGTGATACCATTTTTGGAATTTCTGGAAGCCAGACGGCCAATTCCATTCTTTGGGGAGCAGTTGGGGCCGGCTTAGGGCAACAAACGACAAACAGCGGCAGGGTTGATCAGGCCGTGGTGCAGATGCGCATCTGGGTTCAGGAAACTGCCACTGGAAGTGTAATTTGGACCAATCGGGTGGACGTCAAAGTCTCGCCAGAAACAGTCCTTGCGGATAAACAATATGATACTTTGTTTAATCAGGCCATTGAGAAGGGAAGCACCACCCTTATTGACAACTTTATCACCTCGGTCTTTCACGTAGCCCCTGTGAAATTTGTACCACCACCTGTCAACGACCCAAATATACGAGAGCAGCCATAAAAACATGGAGGCTCCCCGGCAGATTGGGCAAAGCCCCACCTAATGCAGGGGAAATTAAAGAGAAAGGCCGGAATTCCTTTATTGGGAATTCCGGCCTTTCTGCTTGAAAAACCAGCCGACCAGTATCAATTCAACAGAGAGCTGCAAGGTACCTCCATGGGAAATCCTGTATTCAGGAGTTATCCCCACAAAAAACTTGCCCTTAATTCTCCTGCTTGGCAGCCTTCTGCTGCTTGGAGCTCTGGTACAGCCCCATAAAGTTAATCGGTTCCATCAGAAAGGGGATAAAGCCGCCATCCACAGAGATCTGACTGACAATCTGGCGGGTAAAGGGGAAAAGCAGGGTAGGACAATCCACACTGAGGATCATTTCCAGATGCTCTTCAGGGATATTCTTAAGCAAATAGGCGGCGGCATGTTCAATCTCCAGGATAAACATGGTCTTGTCTTCGTTCCCTTTATCCAAGATTTTAGCTGTAATCTGAAGACTTACCTCGAAATGATCATCACCCAGTTTTTTGTGATTCAACTTCAGATTCACATCAACCTTGGGCTCTGAATTCTGCAGCCGATACACCTCCGGGGCATTGGGATTCTCAAAGGATAAATCCTTGACATACATCTTCTGCATCCGGAAAACCGGCTTTTCACCGGCGCCGTTATTTCCTTGTTCTTCACTCATCGTCGATTTCCTTATTTGAATAAAAGAGATTGTGCGTCATTTGACGCATTGATAAAGACCAAAATCAGTTGATTACCTTAAAGCAAATAGAAAAAGGACGCAAAGAAAAACCTCTGCTTCGACGTCACTTTCCCCCATCTCCCCATAGGACGCGCTTATCTGACAAGCACCTGACCCAGAAACCTGCCGGTATGGGAACTGCTTTCGCCTGCCACCTCCTCGGGGCTGCCACATATCACAATCCTGCCCCCCATATCGCCACCCTCCGGCCCGACATCAATAATCCAGTCGGCGGTTTTTATAACATCCAGATTATGCTCAATCACCACCACCGTATTGCCTTGATCCACAAGACGTCCAAGGACATCGAGCAGATGTTCAATATCGGCGGGATGCAACCCGGTGGTGGGCTCATCGAGAATATAGAGGGTCCTGCCGCTGGCTCGCCCTGATAATTCCTT
>JACDZJ010000454.1_pt1 | contig 10816 bp, 16 predicted proteins | sample 7365721 | NCBI WGS metagenome assembly JACDZJ01 (sample SAMN15143480, study PRJNA637477) | pond metagenome | biome: freshwater wetland ecosystem [ENVO:00000243]; feature: pond [ENVO:00000033]; material: pond water [ENVO:00002228]; isolation source: pond water containing pink berries ... | reverse complement strand
TCCCATGCAACATTCTCTCCCGATTATGTTGCACTTGGATTTTGAGCGCGCCCTCTTAAAGTCGCATTACTGTCTATTTGAAATACGATTGAAATACGCATAATCTATATTATGTCAAGTTGCTTAAGTAATAAGATTAGTCGAATAACCGCCCTTGCGCGTAGTAATTTTTTAGGCGCATGGCCGCGTTTTGGTTGCGCGGATTCGTCAACGTCCGGGTGATTAGGTGCAGTTCGATATATGGGACGCCTGCCGCTAACAGGCGTTTTTTTTCGCTTGCAATCAGCCGCCAGATGCGACGACGACAGTTATTGTCAGGTTGACGGCAAGCCCTTTTCAACCAGTAGAGATTTCGGATTGTTGCAGACCAAGGAGGCAAGGACTACCAGTAGCCTTTTCGTGCACGATCAAATCCAAGGCCGGAATTACGGCCTAGCCTGGTTTCCCGAAGAAGTTCTATTTCGTCCCAACGCATAACTCGCCGGCCTGAGTTTTGATCCTCTTGCAATATCAGTATTAACTCTTCGAATTGATCGGGATTGTACCAAGTGCCACGAAACTTCCGATCACCGCAAAGACGGCGAAAGAAAAGATACCAGAAATAAAGAAACAAAAGGACAAGGAAAACGCCGAGCAGATACCAAAGATAAATTCTAGTTTGAAGGTCGACGCCGTTCCAGAAAGTTAGGATTGTTTCGAGATACGGGAGAAGGTATTCCATGCAGGTGATTTTATGCATTTCGGGCAGGGAGTCAAGACATTTAGCAATGCTTAGATGCTTGGCGATCCGGCAAGCCGTCGCGTGCTTCCATTGGTTTCGCTAATCGCTCATCCCTAAAGGGACTGCACCAGGTTGAAACGGTGAAGACGTTTCAACCTAGTGCAGCCATTCCGCCCGCTATCGCAACGGCAACGGCACACAGCTAAAAGCCAGTCAGATAAAGGCTCGTATGGTGATAGCTTTGCTTCGTTTCGGCTTGGGAACCGTCGTCTTTGTGCCCTCCTTTGGTTGTTTCATCCGTCCTGAGTTATCGAGCCATAAGCGGCGAATTTGCGCCAAGGAAAGCCCCTGTCAAGCGGTATCCCCGTAACCCCTTGCGGATTAGGTGATGCGGATCCGCAAGGCGTTACAAGGCCCCCCCGCGTTGACTGGGGCTTTTAAGCCTTGTCGCAGCATTACGCCACGGCTCAACAACTCAGGACGGATGAAACAAACCACCAAAGGAGAAACCATGCACAAAGACAACAACCAATCCGAACGAAGCACAGCAACCACCGCACGACCGGCTAACAATCTAGGCCAGATGTGGATAACTCGATAGAAAAGGTGAACAACATGAAAAGACTTGAAACGATTGAAAACACGAAAACCGGCAGGACGGCGAAGGTTTACCGGGATAGCGAGTGGCAAGAGTGGCGCGTTAAGCACTACATCAAAGGCGAACACCAGACCGAGGCGGATTACCACACCGACGACAAAGGCGACGCGCAGCATCACGCGCGTGCATGGGCTTGGCATAACTCAAAGGAGCCAAGAGCATGAACACGACCAACAAAACCGAAGGATTTCGAATGAACCCATTCACCGCAGTGGATGAATTGAAGAAGGCAGAAAAGCCGAAAGGAAACCCCAAGAACATCGAGGAGGCAGCCGCAAGAATGAAAAAAACCGCAACGAAAAAGGAAGCCGTTTCGCATGCGAAACCGAAGTCAAACGCCCTGCCCCCGCCGCAGGTAATCAGCGAAATCCACCTGATACCACTTGACCGCATCGAGGTTAAAGCACAGGTAAGGACGGAATTTGACGACGCCAGCATAGAGGAGCTAGCCAAGGACATCGAAACGCATGGCCTGCTGCAACCCGTGTTAGTCAATCCCACCGGAGATGAAAAATATCGGCTGGTTTGCGGAGAACGGCGACTTAGAGCGATCCGCCTGCTAAAGCATGCAGCGATCCCGGCACTAATTAGCAAGATAGAAGAAAAAGAGATTATTTATACACAGCTTGCCGAGAACATCCAGCGAGAGGATATGAGCCTAGGCGACCGCGTTAAATCCATGCGCGTACTATTCGACCAACTCGGAAGCCTTGACGCAGTAGCGCAACGAGTCAAGAAGTCTAAGCCTTGGGTTTCTAAGCTGGTCAGCCTATCGCTTGATACGAGCAGCTTTCAGGCGAGGAATCTGCAGGAATCGGGAAAGTGCGAGGACTTGGAAATTCTTGGGACGTTGAACCAAGCCGCGCAGCTTGGCTATAAATTCGAGGAGGAGTTAGCCAATTACATTCGCAAAGGCATAACACGGCAAGAGGCGCGCGACTGGATCAAGGAAGCGAAGAAACAAGCGACAGCAGCAACGAAGGCAGAAAAGAAAGCCAGGGCAAAACCCACCGCCAAGGAACCCGAAGAAGGCACACCCCCTGCCCCGCCCAAATTCAACGCATCGCAAGCAATCCGAATCCTTTCTGCGATGTGCTGCAACGAGAAAATCGGCCACTTGGAAATGATGGAAAAATATACCGCCGAGGAGCAAGCAGAGATACTAAAAGAACTGAAACCACACCACGAACGCGGAGAAACAGACATATTTTTAAATAACCGCGCTAATGCAATTATCCAATTTGCAAGCAATCACTTTCAGGAGCTTGAAATTGCCGCTTATTTACACGGTCTATTCGGAAATCTTTGGGAACTTGCCGACCTGCTAGTCAGTGCCATGAATAAACGGGAGAACAAATAATGAACACCGCCGAAAAGATTAAAGCTTTAAGCGCATTCGCAGGCGAAGACTCACAAGGTCTGGACGCACAATTGCTAATCGAGAGAATGATTTTTGCACTAGCCTCGCTCACCTCGCCCCTCATAACAGATCGAGAAGCAGCGAAGAAATGCATTCAAGAGTGGACGAACAAAGGGGAAAAAGTCATTAAAGCGAGAGCAGCCGAAGAAGCAGCGAACCGCTTCGAGCCTGAATGATTTCGCAGGCGAAACGATAAAAGCCGGGATTCCCCGGCTTTTTTATATGCGCAAAGCTTCGATAAAGACAAGGATTTCCGTAGATGATTCCGCACCGGAATCACCAAGCCACCACCCAAGGAAAGGCAGACGGCTATTTAATTCGTCGCGCTTTTCGTCCTGCAATCCAGCTAGTATGACCACTTCCCCAGTCTGAATACTCAGCTTTGTATTGACCGAACGCTTTATCAAAGTCGGGGAATTATTAACTCCGGTATTAGTCGCAGTAAAGGATGACATTTCCTGATTTACTTCAAGTTCAACAGAATCCGCCCTGATTTCAGGACGTGCCGACAGGATAATCCCCGAAGGCTTATATTCGACTGACTGCACCGGATTACCAAGGCGATCAAGCTGAGCACTACCAAGAATCGGAACATCCTGACCAACACTGAAACGAGCCATAGCGCCGTTTTTTATACGGACTTGAGGCCGAGACAAAGAACGAAACCGCGAATCACGGTCAAGAGCCGTAAGAAGGCCATCCAAACCACCTATAGTGAACTTAACAGAGGCGTCAGAAACATTCAGGGAACCACCTAACGCAATATCGAGACCACCGACGGCCATCGCCAGCTTTAGAGCCGACCCCTGCTGTTTAGTTGTTCCCACTTCATACACGGCAGCTTTAAGCAGTATCTCACCAGTCGGAGTATCCAAATCGGCGAGCAGCTTGCGTAACTTGTCAGCCTTCGAGCGCGGAACCGTTAAAGCAATCTGATCGACTTCAGAACGATCAGTCATACCAGCAACAGATGTCCGGCTTTCGACCTGATAGGAAGATTGCGCCGGTTGCACAGCTTGATGCGGTTGCATACCCTGCCCCGCTTGCAAAGATTGAATGCCCACTTGCTGACGAAGATCGCGAGACGACATCGAGCGCGCGCCGGTTAGCGGTTGAACAATGTCAGCGAGATACGATGATGAACGGAATCGAGGATGATAAACAATAACCTCTTCGTCATCCTTTAGCGCGCGATCAACGACCACGACCCCAGCGCGATCCAAGACAGAGAATCCCAAGCCCTCAAGGACAGATACCGCTTGCCGTCGCATTTCCTCCGGCTGCACATTACGAAGCGAAAGCGTTGCACGTTCACTCGATTCGATCACAGCATGCGACAAAACAAACGGCTTATGAAGGATTTCACCAAAAACCATTTTGACCAAATCGGCGGCGCTAATCTCTTCGAGATAGAGCGATGACGATTGAGCAGTCGCAAAGCCCGACCAGATCAACAGAATGATGAAAAGTTTTTTCATGGTTGCGCGCCTTCAATAATTCCCGCTTTCCTACTTCCCGTCCAAGCCGTTACCGCTTCCCCATTCGGCAAAAAGGTTTCGATATCAAGACCAGCCAAGCGAAAATCTGGCGGCTGAATGATTCGAGTGCGATTGCCATCGGAAAGGATTACGCGCATCGGTTGATCGAACCAACCGATCACGCGCCAACGCTCCGACTCATCAATTGTATTTTTCGCAGGCGAAACGGCAACAGGCGCAACCGTAGCAGTTTCAGAGGTTGAGACCTTTACCGTTTGCAGCTCTTTCGGCCGAAAAAATTGAACAACCGTCCAGACCGCAAAACATCCGACGACAAGCGCAAGCGGGATAACAATCTTAAATAATGCGCCCTTTAAGAGATTGCCCCTATCATCAGGATTTTCTTCTATGGCATCAGCATCGCCCTCCTTTCGCTGACTATGCGAATTATAAAATTCGAAATATTCGGGATTGTATGAACGCTGCAACTGCCGTAAAGGAGCGCGCGTTACCTTCGTTTTTTCGTAAATATCGACGCGATACCGCTTAGAAGAACCAATAGCAGTTAGCTTAGTCATTAAAAACGTTTGATCGATAATACCTTTAATCGAGCGATGAATATCGTTTAAGTCTTGCGTGATTAAAGCAATTTCACAGCAATAGCCTGTAGTCGGGTGAGTGAAATGCCCATGCATGCGGAAGAAATTCATAACCCTTTCCGGCCGCTTGTCGCCATCGTCAGAACGGAGACCAAAACCCGACCAGAATCGCCAAATCTCATCAAGCGCCAGAACATCACCCGGTTGTATGAACGAATCAACCCCCTTATCCCGATCTGCATCGGTTCGCCAGAACAGAGGATTTTTTACCTCATCATGAGTGACCATGACCAATTCACCAAACTTATCAGGGTCGCCGCCATTCTTTAAAAACCGCTCAAGCATTGCAGACCGATTAAGACCGGCAATATTCGAGACAACGCGCCGCCCTTGACTTAACGAGATATAAATTACAACTGTAACCACCTCATATGTCTTGCCATGACGAGGACGACCGATATAGGCTTTTAACGGCATAGATTAGCGTTTCGCATGCGAAATTAGACGACGACCCGTTTAATCTTTATATCTTCGCGTTTAGTTCCATAAGATACGGCAATTTTAGCTTGATTACGCGCGCCGCCTACATCATTAGAAAACCATGCTAGACGTCCACCAACAAAAACAGCGAAACCTTCCCCGTAATCGCGGAGAATACCGGTTGCACGCTCAACGAACAAATTAGCACTATGCGGATTACCACCATCACGCGCGGTATATTGAGGAACTCCAATAGCAAACAATTGAGAAAGTTTCATAATTTACCCAATCACAGGCAAGCGCCGAATCAAGAACCGGGCGACATAAGCGGAAATAAGCAATGGCACGCCGAACGACATATTGAAAAAATCGAGGAAAAACCAGACGCCCCCGGCAAGGCCACCGAAGGCACCAGATAAGCCAGCCGTCCCTATGAACGGCGCAAGATAGGCGACCGCTTTTGGTACGAGGAAAACAACAACAGCGAATATCGCAGTAAAGACGAGAAACTTAACAACGACCTCGCGGAAAAAGAAACTAACGAGCGGAGCAAGAAGCGGAGCGAATAGCATTTTTTATGCCCCCAAGACAACAAAGAGCGCAGCAATAACCCAAACGACCGCCATCGCGGATTGAAGAACACCCCAATGATTACTAATCATTTGGCAATGGCTATCAATGGTGTATTCCGCGTTATTCCAAAAGAATGAACTCGTCGGGCACTGAGAAGCATGCGCAGGCATAGACCAACCTAACAACTGTGAAAAAGTACCAATAAAAAACGCATCATTAAATGCCTGCTCTAGAGGTAAAGCCGGGTCTCTTACATCCTCCGAATTACTCAGTTTATCTCTTGTCGGCCTTGCCGCGCTTTCAGCTTCGCCAGTTCGTGCATAGTCATTAGGAAATTGTATTGTCTGTTGTGTTTGAGGAGATGACGAAGGTTGAACACTAGTATTAACCGAGCCGTCAGGATTGACAACAGGAGCAGGAGCTTGCACCGTCGCAGTGCCGGTGTCAGGATTGATTTGCAAACTTGCCGCTGTTTGCGTTGTGGTAAATCCAATTACTTCGCCAGAAGGACTAAAAGTGAGGGTTTGAGTTTCGAGCGTACCATTCGGCCTGGATATTTGCGTATGAATTTGACTCGATCCATTCGGATTGACCACTTGAATAGACTGAGTGGGATAACCGTCCATTGTCTTGCCAGCCCACGCGACCGCTCCATTCTGATTTCCATGCTTAGGAGCAGTATTCTTGTCAGCGTCATTAGGAGAAACAGGAACATAAGCGCCATTCTCACGCTTGTAATCAATTTTTCGATCCGATTGAGCTTGACGAGCATCGGCAAGCGTACACGTTGATCCGCTCAAGGTATAACCATCAGCACAGGATAAAGGTATAGCGACCTGTCTGGAATAAACAGTAACCAAGTACGGCTCAGATCTAATATCAAGACCAGTACCCGGATTAACATCGCGGTATGTCGTATACATAGTACCAGTACCGCCGTTACTACTTATAGATACACATTGAAAGGTACGAGTAGTTCCATACCCCACATCACGCGCAGGTTGAGAAGTATATTTTGAGCAGACTGATCCTAGACTACCCCAAGTACTATCGTGAGCCGCCCACTCATATGAAGTTCCACCGCCAGATACCGATACTTGATTGGGTGCAACGGGCGCAGGAGGAACTGCAGCAGAATCATTGGACAAGGGAACACGAACCTGATTACCCTCGGAATCACCCATAAGCGAATATAGGCCAGTGATGCCAATAAGCCCGGCCATAGCAGCCAGTGCATAGACCTCGCCACCCACGGCGACAATTTGAGGAGCACCCAGCACTGCAACAGGGGCGAAGGCCCGCGCCGATTGAGTGGATACCGTCCACCCAAATATCAGAGCAAAAACGAAGGCAGTTATTCGCCTAATCATTTTCAAGCCCTTTAATCGCAGCCCATGCGCAAAGCATGCCCCAAAAGGCAAGAGCGAGATACCAAGCATCAGCGGATGTAATCATTTTCTATATCGATTTTCGAATGCGAAATTAAATGAATAGGGGGGCGTGCACACCCCCCGCCCATTTAAAGGACTAGACGGGATTAAGCGCCACGAACGGCACTGATAACCATCTTTGCGCCCTTCCAAGCGATGTACACGACCACAATAGCGGCGCCAACGCCAAGGATAGCAGTCGTGACAGTGCCGAAATCGACGGCAGAAGTGATAGTCGACAGATCGGGGCCAGCAGCGAAAGCCGACAAAGGAGCCAGAGTGGAGCCAGCACCAATAACGCGATTACGAGTTTTCATGATTTGTCCTTTCGAGACAATTTGCGCGGATACCGCCGCGCCGGTTCTGGGAAAGCCCCAAAAGCTTAGAATTTGCGAATAGCTTGAATGATAACTCCAATGGATTGTGCTACTAAATAGGTTGCAATAACACCACCAAAGAAAAGACTGAACACACCACCAGCGTTAATAGGGTCAAATGCATTCGGAGCATCGACACCAGTACACACCGTTAACTGACTCGTCCCTGCACGAATATTAAAAGAGTTAGACGTCCACAAGCGATGGCCTACGGAATAAGTAATAAGACCAGACGGATTAACCGTTGCAGAGATTAAATATCCGAAACCGCCAGAATCAAGAATGGGAAACTCCTTTTTGAACGCATCGAACGCCAGAGAACGAGAGGAATAACAAACCCCTTTAAACGAATATGGCATTTATTCCGTTTCCCAAAAATGATGTATTTCATACTCATATGAAAACTGACTGATGGCAGTATCCCGCGCCGCCTGCTCCGAATAGAGACGACCCGCAAACCGTAAGGACGGATTTAGATCAAGTTCCCTTGTAAGAAAGTTTCCAGAACGGATACACTGAATGACCCATACAGGAACAAGGGGCACAGGATGCATCATGATTAGCCCTTGGCCGGCTTCAACACTTCGAACGGTTGAATGTCAAAGACGTCGACACCCTTGGAGGTAACTTCAAGGTCAAGCAAACATTCACAAGGAAACTTGAAACGCTTAATAAGCTCATCGTATGAATCAGCCTTGCCGAATAGAGCATCATTAGGTGGACAGGCAACCCCGCATTCATTCTCAGAATTACGAGGAACCGGGTACGCAATACGAAGCTTTGTGAAATTGTAGGTTTTTCCATCGACGGAATCGTTAAAGCGACGAGCACCAAGTACAAGCATTTTTTGTTGCATGGTATTACCTCCGAAAGTTAGGCAGCACTCGCCGCCAGTTGGTTAATCGACAGACTGCAATTAGTCCAATTAAATATATTCTTGACAGCAGCGGGATACTTGCCGTTTTTATCTTCGCGTGCAACGAGCTTAAATAGTTCCTCAGCCGATCCTTCTATTTCGCGTGCGAAATGTATAGCCGGTCCTGCTTGATGACGGAGCCAGACAATCAACTTTGCATAACTAAATTCCGCCTCTTTTTTAATCGTTTCTATTCGTTGTTTAATTTCATTGATCCAGCCGAATGCAGGATAAGCGGCGCTCAAATACTCGCCGGGAACTAACAGGACATCAAAAGGAATTTCCCGGTCCACAGACTTAAATTCAACTTCAACGCGACACCATTCCGAATCCTCCGCGCCTAGCTGGCGTCCCTTTTCATAAACGCGGCAGAATTTCCCGTTCTTACGGTTGCCTACATAGAATGTTCGCCCCTTGCCGTTGGGCTTTTTCCAGTTCCCGCGGTGCTCGCAATCAGGATTACGGCCACCGCAGTTAAACAGCCCATCGTCATAAGCCTTATCAGCCTTGTCGACGCTATATTCGGAGCCATCGAGATCGTCATAAGCCAAGTCAACACGAGTTATACGAGGACGAACAGCGGAATATTCGAGCCATTGATAAAGGCGCTTTTCCCATCCCGGTTTAGCTGCGCTGCAACCCTCTCCAGAGAGAGTTATCAGGCACGTCCCGCGCTGACCACCGAAGCAGAACATGCCGAAGCCATCGCCAAGCGTCCATGAGAAATGATAGAAATTGGCACCCTGCTCCCGATTGGCAACAATACCAAAGCCGAATATGCCTTCCAATACGGTACTGGCCGCAAATATTAACTGGTCGTCAGTTACGGGAATAACGCGATTTTTGTCCCAGTAAAAAGACGACTCGCAAACGGAAATATTCAGCCAGTCAATAAAAGCAGCTTGACCACCATAACCCGACCGAGCCGGTATTTCGCGAACCTTACCATCACGGCAAACTAGGGTTATCGGACTTTCCCCCCCTGTTAGTAGGGGGGGGGCACCGTCCGCCGCACGTGCTCGCTGCGCTGCGCGCGCGCGGCGCTCCGATGCCATCCCTTTATCAGATGGCAGCATTTCGCTATTAGTTAGCCGGTATTTCGGAAGATAGGAAGGAGGAACAAGGCATTCAGGCACGCGATTACGCCGGTAAGGAGATCGACGACGGAAAGAATGGGTTAGCATCGACATTTAGATAGCCTTCAATGATTCATATTTACGTATAGGGTAACGGTCGATTGAATCAAGACCGCGCTTAATTACCACAGCAAAGGTAAGACCAGCATGTAGCCCATGATGCAAGTGGTTATCTTTTGCCAAAGCTTCGAGGCGGGAAGCATTCGAGGCCGAAACAGGGCCACGAATATAAGCGCATTCAGTTTTCATGCTGCGACCTCGATAGGCTTAAAGTCGTCGCATAGCTGGATATGCATCGCAGGCTTAGGCGTGCCATAGCCGCCGAACATGCAGACAACGACACCATTGAAAACCGACGCGGTATAGAAACAGCAATCCGAAAAGCGAACAGGCATTCGCGGAGACTTGCGGCGCTCAGTTAGAACCAGTTGCATATTTCCTCCGGTTGACAGTCAAGGCCAGATCATGAGATAAGGCACCATCAAGCAATTTAGCTAACTAGCAAAATTGCGATGTAGCGAATCCTACCTCGCAATTTTGCGATGTGTCAACTACCAAGGAAAAAAAATGGAACTACGCCAAATGATCGAGATAGCCGCTCAAAGAAAAGGCGAACAGAAGAACCTAGCGAAAGCCTTAGGAATGAACCCAAACGACCTAAGTAGCGCAAAGGCAGGCAGACGCGGACTACCCGCGATCGCGTGCGGCAAGCTGGCGGAAATACTCGGAATCGACAGGTGGACAGTGATAGCAGCAAGCGAACTTGTTACGGAGCGCAACGAGGAGAAGCGTAACTATTTCCGCCCTTTTGTCCTGAATGGGTCGACGGCACTTGCAGCCGCCTTATCTGCCCTTATGGTATCGACTGAAACGCCGACCGATGCAATAGCGAATGACACATATAAAGAGTCTTTATCTGCCAGCAAACCCGCACCGTTGACAGAAAAGGCACTGAAGCCAATCTATATTATGTAAAATAAAATTGGTCGACAACCATAGCGTAGCTGGTTCGTCAGCGAGATTGATGG
>JACDZJ010000453.1_pt1 | contig 10846 bp, 10 predicted proteins | sample 7365721 | NCBI WGS metagenome assembly JACDZJ01 (sample SAMN15143480, study PRJNA637477) | pond metagenome | biome: freshwater wetland ecosystem [ENVO:00000243]; feature: pond [ENVO:00000033]; material: pond water [ENVO:00002228]; isolation source: pond water containing pink berries ... | reverse complement strand
AAATTCATAAAATATTCTGTATCATCAACTTAGGGGTGCTGAGTAGTTACTATTAAACTTATTTCAAAAATTTTTCAAAGATACAAAGAAAATTCAGTTTAAATGAAATGTGAATTTAATTTTAGATTAAATTAAAAGATTAAGAACCAAATAGAAAAAATTTCTCCTAAAGTTAATATAAAACTCAAATTCACCCATTTATTGACTACCTCAAAATGCAAGTTGTTGGTCTAAAATAATGTACCATTTTTAAGCAACATGGGGTTGCGACCCCTTGTTGAATAGTGTATTTGCAGAAGTGAAAATAAGACTTTTTTTGTTGTCTATAATTTACTTCTTTTTGTGGGAAAATTTGTCTTATATTGCGACAAAATTATTCTCACTACTTAAATACCCTAAGTTCCAACTTTTGTAAAACAGATTGAAACCAACCCATGAAAATTAGAAAAAACTATTTCTTGAAATAAAATTAATTCTGAATATCCAACTTACAAATTGACATCTTGAATTCAAGAAACCACATATTCATGTCGTTTTTTAATAAAAAAAATGAGAATTAGAAAGTAAGGTTAAAACACTCAAATCTATTTATAAGAACTTAAAATACAAATAATTAAATTATAACTATCAAAACTGATTTTGAAGTTTGTAGCTGTAAAATAATATTCATACATTTGTCATAGAAATTCGAATAAATGCCTAAAGTATGGAATCAATTTCAAGTTTTGCCGAACTAACTGCACACCTTACAAGCGTAAATTGTCGAAAACGCTTGGCTGTTGCCAATGCCGTTGATACGCATACATTGGATGCTGTTTTAAGGGCTGTTGATTTGGGCATTGTGGAAGCTTTTCTCATTGGTGATGTGGCTTCCATCGAATCCCCACATTTATTTGAGCAAAATCTGTCTCCATTTATTCACATCATCGATATTCCCGAAGTTCATGAAGCAACATTGGAAGCAGTTCGCATGGTAAAATCGTGTGAAGCCGATATTTTAATGAAAGGTTTGGTAAACACTGATGTGTTGCTGCGGGCAATTCTCGACAAAGAAAAAGGCATTTTGCCTGCCGGCAATGTGCTCACCTATAATGCTGCAATGGAAATCCCAAACTATCATAAGTTAATATTCTTTTCAGATCCGGTGGTTATTCCGTCACCAAATTTGGTTCAGCGTACCGCAATGATAAGATATGCAATTGCAACAGCTTATAAATTTGGAATTAAAAAACCAAAAGTGGCACTTATTCACGCCACCGAAATTGCTAATCCTAAAATTCATTATATGCAGGATTATCTGGATATTATGCAAATGTGGCGAAATGGAGAATTTGGTGATGTAATTATGGATGGACCACTGGATATTTTTTTGGCACTTGATAAAGAACGTGGTGGAATAAAAAATGTACCTTCACCGGTATTGGGCGATGCCGATATACTTATTTTCCCAAACTTTGAAAGCGCAAATATCTTCTACAAAGGATTGGCGTTATTTGCCGGCGTACAAATGGGCGGGTTGCTTCAGGGTACCGAAAAACCTGTTGTACTTACTTCACGAAGCGAAAGCGTGGATTCTAAGTTTTATAGCATTGCTATGGCATGTGTGTTGAGTTAAATTATTTCGTTCAGAGATTAATGCGAAGCAACTAAAATTTCATACATTTTTTTAGCACATCGTCCTGCAGCTCCCTGCTCACCCAAAGATTTTTTGATTTTGTCGTATTCTTTTTGCATTTTTACACGATAGTTTTCGTTGTGTAAGAGTTTCTCCAATTCATCTACCACATTTTTAACGGTAAATTGATGTGCCAATAATTCTTTAACCACTTCTTTTTCAGCAACAATATTTACCAACGAAATGTGTTTTATATTAATAATTAAATTTTTTACCCAATACCCAAACCGACTAAATATCACATGATATACAACTACCTGAGGCGTTCCGACAAGTGCAGCTTCGAGCGTGGCAGTACCCGAATTAATCACTGCTGCCCGAGCCTGTTGCAATAATTCGTAAGTTTGATTAAAAACCAGATGAACTTTATTATTTTGCAGAAATTTTTGATAAAAACTGGGGTCAATACCCGGTGCACATGCAACAACTACCTGATAATCTAAAAATTTATCTGCGGCTTGAAGCATACGTGGCATACAGGCTCTTATTTCCTGTTTACGACTGCCTGCTAAAAGAGCAATGACAGGTTTGTCCGAAAGTTTATTTATTGAGCAAAATTCCTGAAATGATTGCTGATGTAATGCACGCTCGCAGACTGTGTCGATGGAAGGATTACCAACAAACTCTACCGGAAAAAGATGTTTGGCATAAAAGGCAGTTTCGAAAGGAAAAATAGTAAACATTCTATCTACATATCGCCTAATTTCCTTGATGCGGTATTCTTTCCAAGCCCATATTTTTGGTGAAATATAATAAAAAACAGGAATGTTCAGATTTTCTTTAACAAAACGTGCCATGCGTAAATTAAAACCTGGATAATCAACTAAAATTAACACATCGGGTTTAAAATCGAGTATTGCCTGTTTGCAATTTGACATGTTTTTAAGAACCGTTCGGGCATTTTTAAGCACCGCTATAATGCCCATAAAAGCCATATTTCGATAATGCTTTACCATGAAACCACCCTGAGCCTGCATCAAATTACCGCCTAAAAAACAAAATTCTGCAGCAGAATCTTCTTTTCGGAGTTCCTTCATCAAATTGGAAGCATGTAAATCACCCGATGCTTCACCGGCAATAATAAAGTATAGCATTTGTTGATTGGTTCAATGGTTAATTTGTTAACTGGTTAATTCGTTGATTGGTTGATTGATTCAATTTGTTTACTTTTATTAGAAACTGAGGATTTATAGCATTGCAATACTTGCAATAAAATAGGGCATTGCGGAAAGTAGAATACCTGTTGCAATTTTGAAACTATCTGATTTATAGAAAACAAAAACAAATCCTAAATTAGGCATAACTGAAAGCAAAAGAATCTTTCCAAATAAAACACTCGGAAAAAGATGTTTCAAAATTACAAAAAAACTATCTTCACCCTGATAAAATCGGTTCAGATAAACCCACATAAACAAAATTGGGAATAACAATCCTGGAATAAAACCATATAAAAAATGATTGAATCGCTGCATCTTCGGTTATTGGTTATTTATAAAAAAATATTAGAATTCCCATTTACTAATTTCATCCATTGACTGATAGGCTGTTAAGTCTATTTTAGTTGGAACTATTGAAATATAGTTTTTTAATAATGCCCACTCATCTGTATCTTCAGCATCCGGTTCGTGATTTTCAAAATAACCAGTCAACCAAAAATAAGATCGACCTTGTGGGTCGGTTCGTTTTTCAAATTCCTTTACCCAACGACCATCGCATTGGCGCGAAATCCTTATTCCTTCAATTGGTCCGCATGGAGCATTTACATTCAAACAAGTTCCATTTGGCAATCCGTTTTGTAATGCCAGTTGGGTAATTTGTAATACAAAAGATTCAAAATGACTAAAATCAACATCATAAGAATGATTGCAAATTGAAAAACCAATGGATAAAATTCCGTTTTCGCAACCTTCTAAAACAGCTCCCATTGTACCGGAATATATCACATTTATAGCTGAATTGGAACCATGATTTATTCCTGAAACAATTAAATCGGGTTTCCGTACAACAATCTCATTTAATGCCAATTTAACACAGTCAGTCGGCGTGCCGGTGCAAGAATAACGTACCAAGCCTTCCCTTTCTTCAATTTTATTAAATCGGATGGGATGGGTAACAGTTAATGCGTTGGATTGCGCTGACCGGGGTCCATCAGGAGCAACTACTACCACATCCCCAATCTGCATCATTAGCTTTGTAAGAACCTGTATACCTCTGGCTTCGGCGCCATCATCGTTAGTAATTAATATCAGTGGTTTATTCATTTTTTTATCTAATATCTGAATGACAATTTTATTTACTTTTAGTATTCACTGTGGCAAGAATAAATCCGGCACTCATTACAACAAAATACAAAATATCGCGTGAATCAATCACACCTCGACTCATTGATTTATAATGAGCGTGAATACCAACACCTTCAAGAATTTGTATGAATTGACCGGAAGAAAAGAAACTTCCAATAAGTTCAAAGCCATAATAAAAGAAGAAGGAAAGCACTATTGCCACAACAAACGAAACAATCTGATTGTTTGTGAGTGATGATGAAAAAGTGCCAATGGCCACATAAACTGCAGCCAGAAAAAACAGACCAATAAACGAGCCCCAAAAAGCTCCGGAATCAACATTTCCAAGAGGTTCGGCTAAATACGCAACCGAAAAATAATAGAGTAAAGTCGGCAGCAAAGCCAATGAAACAAGTACCCAACCGGCAAAAAACTTTCCCAAAACAATTTGTAACCTACTCAGTGGTTTGGTTATTAATAATTCCCATGTTCCGGTTTGTTTTTCTTCGGCAAAAAGTCGCATTGTAACTGCAGGGCAAAGAAATAAAAACAGCCAAGGAGCAAGATAGAAAAGGCCGTCTACATTAGCATAACCCGACGATAAAATATTATATTCACCCGGAATTACCCAAAGGAATAATCCTGTAAGTAATAAAAAAATTCCAATAACGATATATGCAGTAGCGGTACTAAAAAATGCACGCAACTCTTTTTTGAAAATTGAAATCATGTGTTAAAATTTACAATTAAACAATTTGCTCTTACAATTTGTAGTTTACAACCTATTTTTATTACATTTGCGGTGTCAAAGGTAACCAAAATTATTGAATTGAAAAATATAATCAAGTGTAGTAAACATGAAAAAAAAAGGTTATCTATTCATATTCATTGTATTAGCCAATACACTTCAGGCTCAAACTGTTGATCAATATAGTTTCAAATTTCAAGGTATTTATGGCAATATACTAAAACACACCGAGCACCTTAAAAATCTGGTAAAAGGTCCGGTTACAGGAGCTGAAATTGCTATAGAATGGCAAACAATGGGCGAAAAATCCTGGCATCAATATCTCAATTTTCCAAAAGTTGGTGTGGGAACAGTTTTTCTCGATCTTGGTAATCCCGACACTTTAGGTACTGTATTCGCCGTTTATCCATATTTAAATATCCCGATAATTCAATCAAACCATTTTAATCTGAATATAAAAACCGGTGCAGGTGCGAGTTTTCTGAATAAATCATTCCGAAATGCAACAGCATACGATACCAATGGTAATATCATTCTTAATAAAAGTAATGCAGCCATAGGTTCGCATTTTAATGTGTATTTTGCAGGTAGTATAAATCTAGAGATTCCAGTTTACAAGGGTATTAGCATTACTTCCGACATTGGTTGGAATCATGCATCCAACGGAAGTTTCATCCAACCAAACTCCGGGATCAACATGATAAATGGATTTATTGGAATAAAATATTTTCTTAATTATAATACTTACAATCCACCTGTGAAGCAAAATCTGAATGAAATTCCACGTATATTTTCTTTTGAAATAATAGCATCAGGCGGTGTTAGGCAGCTTTATTACAAAGATAATCAGTTTTTTCCAATTGGTTCAATTGTGTTGGGTGCATTTCGTCCCATAACAAATTTTTACCGGATGGGTTTAGGTGTGGATGCCTTTTATGATGGAGTTTATGACGGTAAAAATAGTACATCGTGGCAAAGAACCTACATCAAAACTGACGAATTTAAGAATAAGATGCGAGTTGGAATTTCGTGGCAACACGAATCGTTGATAGGAAGAATCACAGCAGGTTTACATTTTGGGATATATTTATATAATCCGCTCAAAAATCTTGAACCCTACGATGGAAATGGCATATTAAATAAAGGACTAATTTACCCTTATAACATTGAAAAAGAAGATGGTTGGTTTTATTCCAGAGTATCTTTAAAATACTCATTTACAAAACATTATTTCCTTTCTTTGGGATTAAAAACGCATCTCCAAAAAGCCGAATTTATCGAATGGGGATTGGGATATAGATTTTAGTGGGTAGTTGTTAGTTTTTGAATTTTATTAAGAAGAACTATGTTTAATAAACATAAATTCAATTACCTACCCACTACCATCTAAATTGAAAGCATTTGAATTACTCCCAGTAAATTTTCGTTCACAGGTTTATCATCTTTTATTGCTTTAGTAAAAGGAACATGTACAATCACATCATTTACAATTCCTATCATAATGCTGCGTTGTTCGTCCAATAAAGCATCGATTGCTGCCACACCCATCCTACTTGCAAGAATTCGGTCGTAAGCAGTAGGCGAACCACCACGTTGAATATGACCAAGAATAGTAACACGTACATCATATTCGGGATGTTCTTTATGCATTCGCTCAGCCAATCCATTAGCACCTCCGGTAATATCACTTTCGGCTACAATTACAATGCTACTGTTTTTCGATTTACGGAATCCATTTTTTATCAATTCTTCAAGTTGATCTTCCTGAGTTTCGCGTTCGGGGATTATGGCTGCTTCGGCACCCGAAGCCAATGCACTGTTGAGTGCCAGAAATCCTGCATCACGTCCCATCACTTCGATAAAAAACAAACGTTCGTGCGATTTAGCCGTATCACGAATTTTATCCACCGCTTCGATAATAGTGTTTAATGCTGTATCGTAACCAATCGTTGAATCTGTGCCATATAAATCATTATCAATGGTGCCTGGAAGACCAACTATTGGCACATTAAATTCCTGAGCAAAAATGCGCGCACCGGTAAAAGTTCCATCGCCACCAATTACCACCAAAGCATCAATATCTTGCTTTCTCATATTATCATACGCCAGTTTACGACCTTCGGGAGTAAGAAATTCCATACAACGGGCAGTTTTCAGAATTGTACCACCTTGTTGGATAATATTACTCACATTTTGTGTTTGAAACTCAACAATCTCATCAGTAATCAATCCTTTGTAGCCCCTGAAAATTGCTTTTACACGTATGCCGTTAAAAATTGCAGCACGTGTCACCGACCGTATGGCTGCGTTCATTCCTGGGGCATCGCCACCAGATGTAAGAACACCAATACATTTAATTTCGTATTTCATTTTCTTTAATAAATAGGTTTATGTTCTTTATAATTAATTATTAGAATTTTATTTGTGTCTATTTTTGAGAGTACTCCATTTAAAATAACATTATACCCTACATTTTACTTACTTAATTCTTTTAATTTTGTTGCCACTTCTTCCATTAACCAACGTGGAGTGGAGGTAGCTCCGCAGATACCAATTTTCTTTGTCATATCAATATTCAACAATTTGACTTCATCGGCTTCTGAAACCATATAGGTATTGGGATTAATATTTTTGCAATGTTCATAAAGCACTTTCCCATTCGAACTCTTTTTCCCACTCACAAAAACGATGATGTCATTTTGTTGTGCAAAGGTAGTGATATTTGGGATTCTATTTGACACTTGACGACAAATTGTGTCATAATATTTAAAATCGACCTGTTTATCTATGTTTTTTTGTAATGTTGTTACTAAGTGATTAAATCCGTCCAACGATTTGGTAGTTTGTGAGAATAAACGGATATTTTTGGATAAATCCACCTTGTACAAATCAGCTTCACTTTCAATTACAATAGCTTTGTTATCAGTTTGACCAACCAAACCATTTACCTCGGCATGACCAATATGACCATAAATCACAATTTGAGTGTCGCTGGTAGGTAAAGTTTGATAAGCATTTTTAATACGTGTTTGTAATTTTAACACTACCGGACATGAAGCATCAATGAGAGTTAAATTATTTTCTCTGGCAGTTTCGTAGGTTCTGGGCGGTTCGCCATGGGCACGGAGTAACACTTTGGCATTGTGAAGTTCTCTGAATTCGGCGTGATTAATTGTGATTAAACCCATTCGGGTAAGGTGATTCACTTCTTGTTCGTTGTGTACAATATCTCCTAAACAATATAATTTTTCTCCTTTTACGAGTTCTTCCTCTGCTTTTGTTATGGCAATGACCACACCGAAACAAAAACCAGATTTTCTGTCAATTTCTATATTTGGCATAATTTTATTTGCAATTTTAAGATATAAGTAATGGTCTGAATATAATGTCGTATTTTAGACAAAATATGGTACATCCCGAGCATCGGGAGGTTCATATAGTTTCCACATGCTTTCACTTAGTTTTTTATTTAGTTTACATATGGCACATCCCGAGTAGCGGGAGAAACACCTTTGGTGTTTACACATAGAATGTTGGCTAGTCTTTCAAAAATACCGATAGTTATTTTTACTATGTCGTCTGATTGGTTGATACTTACTAAAAAAAATATATATATTTATTTACTATTTATATTGAAATTGACACTCTTGCTATGTGTCTCTATGTGAAAACTATATGATACTATGTGGCAATTGTTTTTTCAAAAAAAATGCGACAATAAATTATTCTCACTACTTAGAATTTTTCCGTGTTGATAAACGAAAAAATAAAGACTATGGAAAATCAACAATAAATACGAATCAATAGTTTAGGTATATTTACAAATCATGAATAAAATAAAGATTTTATTTTGGTGATTATAAATAGAAAATGATTAAATCGTTTTTTCGGCAAATAAAGCGAGTAGAATTTCGCGTTGTTCTTCACGTGTCAATGTTGAATTATCTATCTCGATGGCATCTTCGGCTTTTCGCAATGGACTTTCCACTCGGTTTTGATCTCTTTGGTCACGTTCTATAACATTTGCCAGAACTTCATCATAATTGACAATTTCGCCCTTAGCTGCCATTTCATCCGAGCGCCGTTTGGCTCGTATTTCTGGCGAAGCTGTTAAAAATATTTTCAGTTCGGCTGATGGAAAAACGACTGTTCCAATGTCGCGTCCATCCATAACAATTCCTTTTTGTTGTCCCATTATTTGCTGCTGACGTACCAATTCGCGCCGCACAAAACCCAAAGTGCTTACTCTACTGGCACCATTTGCCACTTCCAAACTTCTGATTTCGGTTTCTACATTTTCTCCATTTAAATAGGTTTCCGAAATGCCTTGTGCATTGGTTCGGAAATCTATATGAATGGATTGCATTTGTTTTTCCAATTCGGCATAGTTGATGTTAGAATCGGTCATCAACCCATTTTGAATACAATAAAGCGAAACAGATCGATACATTGCGCCGGTATCGACATAAATATAACCTATTTTGCGGGCTAATTCCTTTGCCATTGTACTTTTTCCGCATGAGGAAAAACCATCTATTGCGACTATAATTTTGTTCATAAAAAATTGAAGTGTTTCGTAATTGGGGATGTTAAAGTTCCACCACAATCAAAAATGGAAGTTTAAATAAGAAGCTGATTTTCAGCAAATTTTCAGTTGTTTTCTACAATCGGAATTCATTAAGTGCAGTGCTGAGCGAAAATTGATATGAATAATTGCCAACCTGAAATTGAGTCATTCCAAATCCAACGTGGAATTTATATAATTTAATTCCACCCCCGTAAGAAAAACCAGCAGAACTTTTAAAACCAGGCATATTCATTTCCTGTTGTCGACGATGGTTATAACCTACTGTGAGATAAAAATTTTGGGAAGGTACAAATTCTACAGCAATTATAGCATGACGAAATGCCATATCAACAGTTCCGATTTTATTGCTCGAAGTACTAGAATTAGGCGATTCTGAATTTTGATTCGTCGATTGATAAGATAAATCCCATTGTTGCAGGTTGTGATAGGTAAATGAAAAACGTAAGGGAGCATGTGCAAATTTTTTCGAAAAGCCCAGTTGAATATTGAATGGGAGTGATTCTAAGTGCTGTCCATCTTCATCGGAATAATAACCTTTAAATTGTGTACCAATATTCCTTAAAACCAAACCAGCTGAAAAAAGTTTATCGCGATTATAGTAATTTACACCAGCATCCATGGCTAAACCGAAACTGGTATAAGTTTCGTATGCCGAATAAACTGGTTTGAGCGAAGCACCTATAGAAATTTTATCAGTCAATGTACGGGCATACATCAAATTTAAAGCATAATCTTTGGCTGTGAATTCACCAATAACTTCGTTCAATTCAGTAGTTTGCTGAAAAACTCCATAGTCAACATATTGAATTCCAACAGCAAAATGATTTTTACTACCGAATGATCGTCCATAAACAGCACTTCCAAACTGAATATCAGCCAAATAATTAGCCATATTTACTCCCAAAGTATTATTTGTCTCGGTTGTTAATAATGCCGGATTTTGAAAAGCAAAATTTATGTCATTATCGCGTAACGAAACATTTGTACCACCCAGTGCTGCCAAACGTGATGAAACCGGTAAATCTAAAAATTGGTAAACGCCTGGTCCTGCCTGAGAAAATGCAACGAAACAGGATATCCCAAAAACAAGTAATGTAAAAAATCTTTTAGTCATCAAATACGATTTATTGAAATCTTTTGGTAAGTAAATACGATACGATTTCAAACATAGTTTTTAAAAAAAACAGCCAAAGATACACTATTTTTGTGAATTACAAGTTTGAAATAATAAATTTACACAGCTATAAACGTAAAAAAATAGAAAAATTATATTTGTCGACACCAAAATTTTAAATAAATCAAGTTAATATCTAGATAGTCAACTGAATTTTATTTTTTTTGTCAGGATAAATGAACTTTCTAAAAAATATAGTACATTTGCTCATCAGAAAAAAAACCATGGGAAAGATTGAATAACTTATCATTTTTTTTGACAATACCGATGGTTCAATAGTAGATGCAGACGTTGGGGGGTCATGGATGTTAATTTATATATTACAAAACACTGTTGTCCGGTAAAAGAATTTTGATTAGATTGAAAAAAGAGGAGCCAA
>JACDZJ010000452.1_pt1 | contig 10899 bp, 10 predicted proteins | sample 7365721 | NCBI WGS metagenome assembly JACDZJ01 (sample SAMN15143480, study PRJNA637477) | pond metagenome | biome: freshwater wetland ecosystem [ENVO:00000243]; feature: pond [ENVO:00000033]; material: pond water [ENVO:00002228]; isolation source: pond water containing pink berries ... | reverse complement strand
TTCTCGCCATTGACATAGACGAGGCCGCGCTCGATGTAGGCGTCGGCCTCACGGCGCGAACACAGGCCGCGCGCCGCCATCAGCTTGGATATTCTCTCGCCTTGCGTATCATTCATGGGCAACCATTCTAAAGGCCCGCGATGCTCAGTTACCGCCATGTTTTCCACGCCGGCAATCACGCCGACGTTCTCAAGCACACCGTACTGCTCGCGGTGCTGGACTACCTCAACCAGAAGGACAAGCCCTACTGGGTGATCGACACCCATGCCGGCGCGGGCGGCTACCGCCTCGACAGCGGCCGCGCCCGGGTCCATGCCGAGCATGCCGAAGGCATCGGCGCGTTATGGCAGTGCACCGACCTGCCACCGCTGCTGGCGAACTATGTGGCCGCCGTGAAGAGCGACAATCCGGAGGGTCCACTCAACCGATACCCCGGCTCACCTTTGCTCGCCTTGCGAGCAATGCGGCCAAGCGACCGGCTACGCCTGTTCGAGCTGCACCCCGCCGACATCAAGCTGCTGGCACAAAACGTCGCGGCCGCCGCACCCGGTGCGCAAAAGCGCGCTGCCATCAAGCAGGAAGACGGCTTCACCGGCCTCATGGCGCTGTTGCCCCCAGCGTCACGGCGCGGCCTGGTGCTGATCGATCCTTCCTATGAAGACAAGCGCGATTATTTCCGCGTCGTCGAGACGCTCAAGGACGGCCTGGCACGCTTCGCCACCGGCGGCTTCATGGTCTGGTACCCCCTGTTGCAGAAAAACGAGAGCATCACCCTCGCCGGCAAGCTGAAGAAACTCGCGCCCGACTGGCTCAATGTCACGCTGACCGTCCGTACGCCCACCGCCGATCGCCAGGGCATGCACGGCAGCGGGGTGTTCCTCATCAACCCGCCATGGACACTCGCTCCGGCCTTGCGGGAAACGCTCCCCTGGCTAACCAACGTACTAAAAATCGGCGCCGGCGGGACGGCAGGATTCGGTCTCGAAACTTCAGGAAGCTAATTCGGCACGATTGCGGAACAGTTCGAGCGCCTCGGAATTGGCCAGCGCCTCGACGTTCTTGACCGGCCGGCCATGCACGGCCTCGCGTACCGCCAGTTCGACGATCTTGCCGCTCTTGGTACGCGGGATGTCGGCCACCTGCAACACCTTGGCCGGCACATGGCGCGGCGTGGTGTTGGCGCGGATCGCCTCCTTGATGCGCTTGACCAGCGCCTCATCAAGCGTCAGCCCATCCTGAAGCTTGACGAACAGCACCACGCGCACATCGCCGATTTCACCCGGTGGCCAGTCCTGGCCGATGACGATGGATTCGAGCACTTCGGGCAGCCGCTCGACCTGGCGATAAATCTCGGCCGTGCCGATGCGCACGCCGCCGGGGTTGAGCGTCGCATCGGAGCGGCCATAAATGATGAAACCACCGTGCGCGGTCTTCTCGGCATAGTCGCCGTGGCACCAGATGCCGGGGAAGCGCTCGAAATAGGCGGCGCGGTATTTGGCGCCGTCCGCATCGTTCCAGAAACCGATCGGCATCGACGGAAAGGGGTGCGTGCACACCAGTTCGCCCTTTTCGCCGGCCGCTGCCGGCTGGCCGGCCTCGGTGAACACATCCACCGCCATACCGAGGCCCGCGCACTGGATCTCGCCGCGCCATACCGGCCCGATCGGGTTGCCCAGCACGAAGCAGGACACGATGTCGGTACCGCCGGAGATCGATGAGAGTTGCAGGTCGGCCTTGATGTCGCGATAGACATAGTCGAAGCTGTCCGGCGCCAGCGGGCTGCCGGTGGAGAACATCGCGCGTAGCGCCGACAAATCATGAGTCGCAGCGGGTTTCAGCTCAATTTTGGCGCAGGCGTCGATGAACTTGGCCGAGGTGCCGAAGTGCGTCATGCCCTCGGCAACGGCGTAATCGAACAGCACCTTGCCGCGGCCGACGAAGGGCGAACCATCGTAGAGCAGCACGGCGGCATCCGAGGCCAGCGTCGAGACCAGCCAGTTCCACATCATCCAGCCGCAGGTGGTGTAGTAGAACACCCGGTCGCCCGGCTGGACATCCGACTGCAGGCGATGCTCCTTGAGGTGCTGCAGCAGCGCACCGCCGGCGCCATGCACGATGCACTTGGGTACGCCGGTCGTCCCGGACGAATAAAGGATGTAGAGCGGATGGGCGAAGGGCAGCTGGGCGAACTCGATTTCGGTCTGCCAGCGGAAAGGATCGACGAACTGGCGCAGCATCAAGGCATTCGGGATCGCGTCGATCTCGTGGCCTTCCTTGCGCACGTAACGCGCGACGACGGTCTTTTGCACCGAGGGCAGGCCGGCAACGATGTCCTTCACCTTGCCCAGGCAGTCGAGTGTCTTGCCGTTGTAGTAGTAGCCGTCAGCCACGAACAGCAGCTTGGGTTTCACCTGGCCGAAGCGGTCGAGCACGCCCTGCACGCCGAAGTCCGGCGAGGCCGAGGTAAACACCGCGCCGATGGAGGAAGCCGCCAGCAGCGTGATCAGCGTTTCGGGCAGGTTGGGCATGTAGGCCGCAACCACGTCGCCAGTCTGGACACCTTCGTTGCGCATGGCTGCCGCCAGGCGCGCGACGCGCCGATAGAGGTCGCCGTGGTTCATGCGGCGGATCAGCCGGTCTTCGCCCCAGAAGCTCAGCGCCAGTTCGCAATCGCGGCGGCGCAACAGGTTCTGCGCGTAGTTGAGCGTTGCATCCGGAAACCACTGCGCGCCGGGCATCGCGCTGCAGTCGCCCAGGACGCGCGCGCCTTTTTCGCCACGCACTTCGCAGAAATCCCACAGCAGCGACCAGAAGGCTGCCGGTTGCTCGATCGACCAGCGATGCACTGCGGCATAGTCGCCCCCGGCGTCGGCCAACAAGCCGGCACGAGCACCGAAATCAATAAGGTTGGCGGCGGCGATGCGCTCCGCCGAGGGTTGCCACATCATCTGGTCAGTCATGGGGATAAAGTTCACGAAGGAAAGGGGGGAGAGGAAGCGCCTTGCCGGTACGCGGATTCCACCAAACCATCTTGGCGCCGCCTTCGGCGTAGAGGCTGGCGTCGCCGACACATCGCATTTCATAGAAGGTGGGAATGCTGGTGCGGCCGGGCTTGCCCACCAGGGTCCGGATCTCGATCATGGCCGGATAGGTGAGCGGCCTCAGGAAGGTGCAATGGGCGTTGACGATCACCGGCCCGCTGTCGACATCGAGGCGCACCGCAATCCCCAGGTCTTCCAGCCATTCGATGCGTGCCTGCTCGGCGTAGCGGAAATAGATCGTGTTATTGACGTGGCCGAGGGCATCCATGTCGCCCCAGCGAACGGGAATCGTCGTGGTGTGAACCAGTTGTTGCGGATGTTCCATGATCGCGGCGACCAAAAGGGGAGCAGCAAATTATAATCGTGCGACAAAGCTGCCCTGGGGGAAAAATAATGCAACGCGAGGCGATGGAATTCGACGTGGTGGTGGTGGGCGGCGGGCCGGCAGGATTGGCAGCGGCCATCCGGCTCAAGCAACTCGACGCGGACATCAATGTCTGCCTGATCGACAAGGGCGCGGAGATCGGCGCCCACATCCTGTCCGGCGCGGTGATGGATCCGCGCGCCATCACCGAACTGATCCCCGACTGGCAGGCACGCCAGGCCCCGCTCGACACCCCGGTGACGGAAGACCGCTTCCTGTTCCTCAGCGAAGACAGCGGCCGGCGGTTGCCCAATGGCCTGCTGCCGGCGTGCTTCCATAACGACGGCAACTACATCGTCAGCCTGGGCGATTTCTGCCGCTGGCTCGGCCAGCAGGCCGAAGCGTTGGGCGTCGAGATCTATGCCGGCTTCGCCGGCGCGGAGATCCTCTACGAGGACGAGCGCGTGGCCGGCGTCATTACCGGCGACATGGGCCTGCTGAAGAATGGCGAACCGGGGCCGAACCACCAGCCGGGCATGGAACTGCGCGCGAAGTACACGCTGTTTGCCGAAGGCTGCCGCGGCCACCTCGGCAAGCATCTCGAACAGCGCTACGCCCTGCGCGCCGGCGCCGACCCGCAGGTCTATGGCATCGGCATCAAGGAACTGTGGCGGGTGCCTGCCGGCCAGCATGTCAACGGGCTGGTCGTACATACCGCCGGCTGGCCGCTCGATCCCGCCACCTACGCTGGCGGGTTCTGCTACCACTACAGCAATGCGAATGGCGACAAGCTGATTTCCTTCGGCCTGGTGATCGGCCTTGGTTATGCCAATCCCCACCTGTCGCCCTTCGAGGAAACGCAGCGGCTCAAGACGCATCCGTTGATCCGGCCTATGCTGGCCGGCGGCACCCGCCTTTCCTACGGGGCGCGGGCCCTCGCCTCGGGTGGCCTGCAAGCCCTGCCCAAGCTGATCTTTCCGGGCGGCGCGCTGATCGGCGACGATGCCGGCTTCCTGGTCGGCTCGCGCATCAAGGGCTCCCATGCGGCGCTCAAATCCGGCATGCTCGCCGCCGAAGCAACGGCGGCAGCCCTCGCCGCCGGCCGCAGCGGCGACGAACTGACCGCCTATCCGGAAAAGTTCCGCGACTCCTGGCTGTTCGACGAACTGCACCGCGCGCGCAACTTCAAGCCCTTCCTGGATCGTGGCCTGTGGCTGGGTTCCCTGCTGTTCGGCATCGACCAGAACGTCTTTCGCGGCAAGGCGCCGTGGACCCTGGGCCTGACGGCCGACCACCTGAAGCTCAAGCCCGCGTCGGCCTGCACACCGATTCAATACCCGAAGCCTGACGGCACGCTGACCTTCGACCGTCTCTCTTCGGTGTTCCTCTCCAACACCAACCATGAAGAGGATCAGCCCTGCCACTTGCATTTGAAGGATGCCGCCGCGCCGATCGCCCACAACCTGGCGCTCTACGATGCCCCCGAGCAGCGCTATTGCCCGGCCGGCGTGTATGAGATCGTCGATGAGGCCAACGGGCCGCGCCTGCAGATCAACGCGCAGAATTGCGTGCACTGCAAGACCTGCGACATCAAGGACCCCGGCCAGAACATCGACTGGGTAACGCCGCAGGGCGGCGAAGGGCCGATCTACCAGGGAATGTAGCGGCCTTATCGCAGCGCGCTGATCAGCGACTGCACTTCCCCGGCCGATTCGGCGAGGATGCTGCTGAGGGTTTCGGCATCAAGCGCGATTTCGATGTGCGGCCTGCCGGCATCCGGATCATTCGCTGGCGGCGACCAGTAGAGCGGCGATGCGACCGGCGCTGCCAGAACCGGTCCATGCTTTGAGTGTATCGCCCGCCTAGAACGCGTCCTCTTCCAGTGCCAGCGCACTGGCACCGCCGACGGTGATTTCGCGCACCAGTCCCGGCGCTTCGTTCAGCACATGCTCGGCAAAGAAACGCGCCGTTTTGCGCTTGTTTGGATAAAAAGAAGCCGTCTCGCCAGCGCCGACTTTTAGCTGCGCGACCAGGGCCGCCCGCGCCATCATCCAGCCGCCGGACACGATGCCCATCAGGCGCAGGAAGGGCACTGCGCCCACCGCGACTTCGCGCACGTTCGCACCGTACAGCCCGACGATATGGTCGCCGGCCTGTACCACGGCGTCGATGCCGGTCGCCAGCGCGGCAGCGATGGCCTGACAATCCGCGTCACTGACGGCGGCGAGTTCTGCCTGGGTGGCGCGCATCATGGCGATCACGATCTTGAGCGTCGCGCCGCCTTCGCGGGCGATCTTGCGGCCGATCAAATCGTTGGCCTGGATGCCGGTGGTGCCCTCGTAGATGGTGGTGATGCGCGCGTCGCGCATGAACTGCGCCGCACCGGTCTCCTCAATGAAGCCCATGCCACCATGCACCTGCACACCAAGATAGGCGATCTGGTTGCCGGTCTCGGTGAGCCAGCCCTTGACCACCGGAATCATCAGGTCGACGAAGGCCAGATTGCGCTTGCGTTCCTCCGCATCGGGATGGTGGAAGGCCGCGTCGTGCGCTGCGGCCACCACGTAGGCCAGCGCGCGCATCGCCTCGGTCTGCGACTTCATCAGCATCAGCATGCGGCGGATGTCCGGGTGCTGGATGATCGCCACCGACGCCGCCGAACCTTCGATGGCGCGGCTCTGCACACGTTCCTTCGCGTAATCGCGGGCCTTTTGATAGGCCGCCTCGGCCAGCCCCAGCCCTTCGAGGCCGACGGCGTAACGGGCCGAGTTCATCATGATGAACATGTACTTGAGGCCTTCGTTTTCCTGGCCGACCAGTTCGCCGATGCCGCCGCCGTGATCGCCGAAGCTCATCACGCAGGTCGGGCTGGCATGGATGCCGAGCTTGTGTTCGATCGACACGCACCAGGCGTCGTTGCGCGCCCCGAGCGAACCGTCGTCATTGACGAGGAACTTGGGCACGACGAACAGCGACAGGCCCTTGACGCCGGCTGGCGCGGTGGGCGTGCGGGCAAGGACAAGGTGGATGATGTTCCCGGCCATATCGTGCTCGCCGTGGGTGATGAAGATCTTCTGGCCGAACACGCGGTAGCTGCCGTCGGCCTGCGGCTCGGCGCGGCTGCGGATGGCAGCGAGATCGGAACCGGCCTGCGACTCGGTGATGTTCATCGTGCCGGTCCACTCGCCGGAGACCATCTTCGGCAGGTATTTTTCCTTGAGCGCCTGCGAACCGCACAGTTCCAGCGCCTCGATGGCGCCGCCGGTCAGCATCGGGCACAAAGCGAAGGAATGGTTGGCCGACTTCCACATCTCGCGTACCGCCGCCGACACCAGGCGCGGCAGGCCCTGGCCACCGAACTCGGGGCTATGGTCGAAAGCGTTCCAGCCGTTGTCGACGAACTGGCGATAGGCAGTACGGAACTCTGCCGGCAGGGTAACCACCTTATCGGACCATTGCGCGCCTTCGCAATCGCCGAGGCGGTTGATCGGTTCCAGCACCCCGGCGGCGAACTTGCCCGCCTCTTCGAGGATGGCATCGGCCACATCCGGTGTGGCTTCTTCGCAGCCGGGCAGCGTCGCCAGTTGTTCGAGGCCGGCAAGTTCCTTGAGCACAAACTGCATGTCCTGCAGGGGAGCGGTATAAGCCATGAGAGTATTCCTTTATTTTTTCTGCCAGAGATAGCGCCGGTCGTCGAAACTGCCGACCCAGCGCGGGTAGTAAACCACCATCAGGGTGATAGCGGCACCGTTGAGCCAGGCCTCCGCGAAACCAAGCAACGCGAAGTACGGCAGGTAATCGTCGAACAGCAATTGCGCCGGATACACGCCGGCCAGCCACAGCAGCAAGGTGGCGAACAGGCCGGCGCTGACCACGGCGATGCCCGCGCCAAAAAAGGCAGCGCAGAAGATGTAGCAAAAAAAGTTCGGCGGCAGGGTGCGCTGGGTGACCCGCAACAGCACAGCGGCGACGACGCAGGGAAACACCGCCGTCACCAGCACGTTGAGCGCGTAGGACTCCCAGCCGGCGGCGCCGTTGAGCGTGATCGCCGCCATCACCACCGACAGGCCGAGGATGGCGAGCTGGCGGCCAAACATCAGGGTGAAGGCCGTCGCGCCGAGCAGGTGCAGGTTGAGGCCTGGCTTGACCCCGGCCTTCATGCTCCAGAACAGCATCAGCACCACGATGGCGCCGAGCCAGACGTTGAGCTGACTGCTCACGGCCAGCCGCCGCCAGGGCGCGGTGCGCAGGCACCACAGCCAGACCAGCGCGAGGACAGCGCAGGCTCCGAAGACCCACGCATCGCCGAACAGTCCGGCCGGGAAGTTCATCGCCGGCCTAAAGCGCCGCGGTCAGCTCGGGCACCAGCTGGAACAGATCGCCCACCAGACCGTAATCCGCCACCTGGAAGATCGGCGCATCGGCATCCTTGTTGATGGCGACGATCACCTTGCTGTCCTTCATGCCGGCCAGGTGCTGGATCGCGCCCGAAATGCCGATGGCGAGGTAAAGCTGCGGCGCCACCACCTTGCCGGTCTGGCCCACCTGGTAGTCGTTCGGCACGAAACCGGCATCGACGGCGGCGCGCGAAGCGCCCAGCGCGGCGTTCAGCTTGTCCGCCAACGGCTCCAGCAGCGCATGGTAGTTCTCGCCCGAGGCCAGGCCACGGCCCCCGGAGACGATTACCTTGGCCGCGCCGAGTTCCGGCCGGGCCGACTTGGTCAGCTCGCGGCCGACCAGTTGCGTGAGACCGAGGTCCGGGCCGGCGGGAATCGCCTCGACCGCAGCGGAGCCACCCTGCCCCACGGCATCGAAGCCAGTGGTGCGGACGGTGATGACCTTCACCGCGTCGGCCGACTTGACCGTTGCCAGCGCGTTGCCGGCATAGATCGGTCGGACGAAGGTATCCGGGCTTTCGACGCCGCAGATTTCGGAAATCTGCGCCATGTCCAGCAGCGCGGCGACGCGCGGCAGCAGGTTTTTCCCGAAGGTCGTGGCCGGCGCGAGGATGTGGGTGTAGCCCGACACATTGGCCACCACCAGCGCGGCAAGGTTCTCGGCGGTCTGCTCGGCGTAGTGGGCGGCATCGGCGACCTTCACCCTGGCCACCCCGGCCAGTGCGGCGGCGGCCTGGGCGGCGGCGGCACAACCGCTGCCGGCGACCAGCACATCGATGGGACCGCCGATCTTCGCGGCGGCGGTGACAGTGTTGAGGGTCGCCGCCTTGAGGACGGCGTGGTCGTGTTCGGCAATGACGAGAATGCTCATTTAGATCACCTCAGTTAAATTACTTTTGCTTCGTTCTTGAGTTTGGCCACCAGTTCGGCGACGTCGGCAACCTTGATGCCGGCCTGGCGCTTGGCCGGCTCGACCACCTTCAGCGTGGCGAGGCGCGGGGCGATATCGACACCCAGTTCGGCGGACTTCAGCACATCCATCGGTTTCTTCTTGGCCTTCATGATGTTCGGCAGCGTGGCGTAGCGCGGCTCGTTGAGGCGCAAATCGGTAGTGACCACCGCCGGCAGCCTGATCGACAGGGTTTCCAGGCCACCATCGATTTCGCGCGTCACCGTCGTCTTGCCATCCGCGACCACCACCTTCGAAGCGAAGGTCGCCTGCGGCCAACCCAGCAGCGCGGCGAGCATCTGGCCGGTCTGGTTGGCATCGTCGTCGATGGCCTGCTTGCCGAGGATCACCAGTTGCGGCTGTTCCTTGTCACAGACGGCCTTGAGCAGTTTGGCCACCGCCAGCGACTGCAGGTTTTCGGTTTGTGCGGCATCCGTTTCGACCAGAATGGCACGGTCGGCACCGAGCGCCAGCGCGGTACGCAACTGCTCCTGACAGTGGGTGGCACCGCACGATATCGCGACCACCTCGGTGGCAATGCCGGCTTCCTTGAGCCGCACCGCTTCCTCCACCGCAATCTCGTCGAAGGGATTCATCGCCATCTTGACGTTGGCAAGCTCCACGCCACTCTGGTCAGCCTTGACCCGCACCTTGACGTTGTAATCGATCACCCGCTTTACCGCTACCAGCACCTTCACATTCGTCTCCTCTCGTTGTCGACACCATACGGCTGCGTATGGAATCTGCTATGCTACCGCAAACCGGCCACCTTTTTCAATACCGTCCCGTATGGAACCCAAACCGCTCCGCGCCAAGACCTCCGGCAAGGAAGCGCTTGACCGCGCCGCCTGGATCGCTGGCGCCCTGGACATCGTCGCGCGGGATGGCATCGACGGGCTGCGCGTGGAAAGTCTAGCCAAGAAACTCGGCGTCACCAAGGGAAGTTTCTACTGGCACTTCAAGGACCGGCGCGACCTGATCGATGCCGTGCTGGACGACTGGCGCGCCAGCCGCATCCGCGACATCCGCAAGCAGACCGTCGCCGAGCCGGGCGGCGAACTGGCCGCCCTGCGCCACACCATCGACGTCTATGCCGCCGCGCGCAACCGCAAGGGTATTTCCATTGAGGCGGCCATCCGCATCTGGGCGCGGCAGGACGGCAACGGCCTCGCGGTGGTGGAGGAAGTGGACGCCGAGCGCCTCGATTGCACGCGCCGCCTGTTCCTCGCCCTCGGCCTGCCGGCCGCCGAAGCCGCTGCGCGCAGCGCCCTGCTCTACGCCTACGTGTTCGGCTTCAGCATGATGCAGTGCGGCCGCTTCCCGATGGACGCGGCGCAGACCAAGGACTGGATCGTCGGGCGCATCACCCAGTAGCAAAAACTCGGCGCTGGCGGGACGGCGTGGAAAGCCGCCGCAAAGACTTCCTCGGCTTGTTTTCCAACCCCGCCCTGTTTATGATCCGGCCATGCCAACGATCAGCATCTTTTTCGGAATCGTCATCCAGACGTTCTGGCGGGAGCATGTGCTGGCGCTGGTTCTGGAGTGGGCCGCTGAACATCGTGCCGAATTGATGGAGGATTGGAAACTATGCCAGGCCAAGCAATTGCCAAAGAAAATCCGCCCCCTCGAATTGGTATGGGGTTCTTCGCCAACCAAATCTTCATATGCAAAACCAATTTATTTTGTGCGGCCCTCTAACGTTCTCAGGCAGGTAACGGGGCTATCTACCATGCCATCTTTTCGGCTGAGGGCTAACGAATAGGTTAAATCGTGCTTGCCACGATCTGAACCGTTTGTTGCACGGGCCTGTGTGTTGTGGGTTGGTATGTTTCACGCCGATAACAAATCAGGGGACCGTCTCGACGCATGGACAAGGCCGTAGTCCTCAAGCAACAACGGGTACTGAGCCGCGTTAGAGCACCACGACCTGATCCGGTAACTCATTCTGCCGGATTCCGGTGACCGGGAAGTACCGGGTCAGTTCTTGGGTGATCGCTTCGATGGCGGCTATCACACCCGCTTCAAAGTGCCCCGCACGAAACTCCACCTCCATGTCGCGACAAATCCTTGTCCAGAACTGCTGACCGACCCGAGCATTGATCCTATTTTCCTCACTTGAACATTCCAAAGTTGCTGCAAACCGTGATT
>JACDZJ010000451.1_pt1 | contig 10909 bp, 8 predicted proteins | sample 7365721 | NCBI WGS metagenome assembly JACDZJ01 (sample SAMN15143480, study PRJNA637477) | pond metagenome | biome: freshwater wetland ecosystem [ENVO:00000243]; feature: pond [ENVO:00000033]; material: pond water [ENVO:00002228]; isolation source: pond water containing pink berries ... | reverse complement strand
ACCTCAATTATCAATTGAATTTTAAAATTCTTATCCCGAACTCAGGTTAATACATTAAACAGCTTTGATGACTGAAAGTTTTAGTATTATTTATTTTTCTGATTTTTGTGTAGTTGGTTACTTTTTTATTTATCAAGTCTACGTTTTCCCAAAGTAATAATTGGGAACATCGGGTAGGAGTTAATGAAGCCGGTAAACCTAATACAATTGAGGGAAAATAAGTGCAGGCTGCTATAATTTCGAAAATGCTAAAGTACTGCATTGCAAATGCATGACTTGCGATTTTAGCATTGATTTCATTGTTCAAGATAGTTCCGAAATCGATTAATATTGGTTTGTTTGTAGGAAGTATTTGTTGCAATTTATTTTCAATTGAAAAGTTAAGATACTGATAATTGTCGGCGATGTTGCTCAATTCTACTAGTGGAATATTTGCTTTTAACGATATAATTTCAGCCGATAAAATTCCATCAAAAAATAATGTTTGAGCACTATCCACAGCACTTTCGTCTAAACTAAACAAGCGGGTAATTACATTGTGTTCATCTTGTTCCACTACGTTTCGGGATAGGATTTGCTGCGGTGAACAAAATGTGAATTGACTAGCGACACGAATCATAAGCAATTAATAATTAAGTCTGATTATCAATCTATTTAGGCTTTTTTGGCAGCATTTTAGTAGCCTTCTGGGCAGATTGAGTGGTATCTGCTTTTACCTTTATGACTTTGATAGGGTTTGCTTTTTCTATCATTTTGCGCAAACTTTCCTGTAATTTTGGGTTGTATTTACGAATTAGGGAGATACTATCAACAGTTGCATGCAACTTTCCTTTGTATGTTTTGCTTCCAAGTAATTCTCCCGATATGGATTTAATTCTCAGTTTTTTAAGTGCCGGTAATTTAATTGTATATCGGCGTTGCAAACTGTCATTGTGTCCGGCAACGAGGGCACTGTCTTTTTTTCCATTCAGGTAATTAATTCGTAAAACCACATGTTGTTTTGTGCAAGAATCTTCGTGCGAAATGCGTTGTAAAAACTTCAGAATATAGACATCGCCATAAAGTAAAACTGGTGTTTTTATTTCAAAATCAAGTCGGGTTCGCGCCGAATCTTTGGTTAATTTATAAAGTGTACGTTTGTTCCAGATATTGTCTTTTACTTTTGCAAGTTCCACCGAATCAACAAAATGATATTTTCCATTTTTAACTGATTTATCCAAATCGGTTAATTGAATCAATACATTATCATAGACTTTTTCAAACTTCTGAGGATTTTTTGTGTACCAAACCAATGATGAATCAAATTCGGCTTTTGTTACACCGTGTTTGGTCAGCACAAAATTATAATATTGTGATTTTATTGTGTCATTATTATACATCAAACCAACTTCACCTAAAGTTGCGTCTAATTTGTGTAAATCTGTCAACACATTTTCCATTTCAGTTTCATTCAATACGCCTTTAGGACGGCTATCACAGGCTGTCAAGAGTAAAATGAAGCTAAATATAATCAGCAATCGGGAAAATATTTTATTTTGCTGTTTGAACATCATTTTCTTTTTTTGATTCAAGGCTATCGTTCAATTCGTTACGGAAGAAAATCAGAATTATGCCCACTGCTACACTAATGGCTGAATCGGCAACATTGAAAATGGGACTAAAAAAAATGGTTTCACCAAGGCTATTTTTGATAATTGGGAAGTAAAGCATATCTACTACCTTACCGTGAAACAATGAAGCGTAACCTCCACCGGTAGGAAGGAAAGTGGCTACTTGTCCGTAAATATCACTTGTACTGAAAAGTAAACCGTAAAATACCGAATCAATAATATTTCCGGCAGCTCCTGCCAGTACCAACGAAATAGTGAGAATGTAACCGGTACGAACCTTTTTTTTTATTAAAATATGAATATAAAAAGCCAGTGCACCAACGGCAATAATACGGAATATGGTAAGAAATAATTTACTGATAATTTCCATGCCAAAAGCCATTCCGTTATTTTCGATAAAGTAAATCTTAAACCAACTTAAAACATTCACATGTTCGCCCAATACAAAATTTGTTTTGATATAAATTTTTGATGCCTGATCGATAAATAAAACCAGAAAAATAAGTATAAGAGACTTTTTTGTAATTGACATATAGGCAGGACTTAACTGTTATATAGCATTTTTTTTACAACAAATTCGACAGCCGACTAAATTGCCACGCTGCCGAATTTCATTTATAATTTACATCTTATTTTTTGTCGTTTTTGGCTTCTATGCTCAAAGTGGCATGTGGAACTGCCCGTAAGCGTTCTTTGGGAATCAACTTACCAGTTTCGCGACAAATACCATAGGTTTTATTTTCGATGCGAATTAACGCCGATTGAAGGTGTTGTATAAACTTCATTTGGCGTTGTGCCAAACGTCCCGATTCTTCTTTCGAGAGTGTGGCAGCACCCTCTTCCAATACTTTGAAAGTTGGTGAAGTATCCATCACATCATTTCCATCTAAATTGGTAATGCCATTGCGTAGTGATTCATATTCTAGTTGTGCTTTGTCAAGCTTTTTATTGATAAGTTGACGAAATTCATCTAGCTCAGCATCTGTATATCTTGTCTTTACTGTCATGGCGTGTAAATTTATAGGGTTTTTGTAGACTCGTTAAAAAAAAATTATTGTTTTTATATTGACTGCGAAAATAAGTAAATTGTTTCAGTTGGACAATTATTTTGGCAATTATATTTCAGTAAAAAGTAAAGAAGTTATAACCAGCATGTAAGTGTATATTAAAACCAGACAAAAGATAAGCGTATAGATTAAATTAATCCGTTAAAAAGTGCTTAGTTTGTTTTATTACAAATATTTATCATTGTTTTTTTTTAATTGAAATTATACCTTTTTTACGGCTATTTTTACTGTATAATTATCAAACTCAAGTTCTGTTGCAACTGCTAAAGTATCCACTAAAACCACGGAATTTGACAGGGTTTGTGAAGCAATATAATTTGAATATTCTGTTACAGCTTCAGCAATTTCTGAGCGACTTTCAATTTCAACCGAAATTTTATCAACTATTTCGTAACCATTTGATTTTCGGATATTTTGGATACGATTTACCAATTCACGTGCAATTCCTTCACGCAACAATTCATCAGTAACCGTAATATCCAGTGCTACGGTTAGTTTACCTTCGTTGGCAACCAACCAACCTGGCATATCTTCGGTAATAATTTCTACATCTTCCAGTTCCAGTTTAACATCTCCAGTTGGTAATGCCAGTAAGTACTGACCTTCGCGTTCAATTTCGATAATTTCGGGTTTGCCAAATGTGGTCATTGCTTGCGCAATTTCTTTCATTTGCTTGCCATATTTTTTGCCTAAAGTTTTAAAGTTTGGTTTTATCTTTTTTACCAAATTATCCATATCGGCATCTGCGGGAATAATTTCCAGTTCTTTTATGTTCACTTCGGCTTTTACAAGTTCGGCAATGTAAAGCAGTTGATGATAACTGGCTTCATCCTGTGCCGGAACAACAGCTTTAGAAAGCGGTTGCCGTACTTTTTTATCCGCTTTGCGACGCAATGCCAGTATCATCGATGAAGTTTGCTGTGCCAATTGCATACAAGCTTCCAGGTTGCTGTCAATCAATTCTTCACTGTAAGTTGGAAAGTCAGCCAGGTGAACCGATTCGCAGGTGTCTTTGTCGGTAACGGCATTCAAATCTAAAAATAATTTGTCTGCAAAAAATGGGGCAATGGGAGCCATCAAAAGTGAAATGGTTTCCAAACAGGTATAAAGTGTTTGATAAGCCGAAATTTTATCTTCGTCATATTCACCGCCCCAATAGCGTTTACGGTTGAGGCGAACATACCAGTTACTCAGATTTTCACCCACAAAATCGGAAATTGCCCGACCGGCTTTTGTTGGCTCATAAGTTTCAAAGTTTTCAGTCACATCTTTCACCAAAGTGTTGAGTAATGAAATAATCCAACGGTCGATTTCGGGACGATTTTCCATTGGAATTTCAGTTTCTGAATACTGAAAATTATCAACATTGGCATAAAGTGCAAAGAATGAATATGTATTGTAAAGTGTGCCAAAAAATTTCCGACGAACTTCTTCAATTCCTTCAGCATCGAATTTCAAATTATCCCATGGCGAAGCATTGGTCATCATATACCAGCGCAATGGATCAGAACCATGCTTTTCGATTGTCGAAAATGGATCGACGCCATTGCCAAGTCGTTTCGACATTTTATTGCCATTTTTATCGAGTACAAGTCCGTTTGAAATGACATTTTTAAAAGCAACGCTGCCTTTTATCATGGTACTGATAGCGTGCAAAGTAAAAAACCAACCACGTGTTTGATCAACTCCTTCCGAAATAAAATCAGCGGGAAAGAAGCCCCCTAAATCCCCCGAATAAAATGGATAATGCATTTGTGCAAAAGGCATTGCGCCGGAATCGAACCAAACATCAATTAAATCCAATTCACGTTTCATTGGTTTGCCCGTAGTAGAAACCAAGATTATTCCGTCCACATAAGGACGGTGTAAATCAATATTTTTTACAGCATAATTTTCGGAAGTATATTCTCCAACTTTGAAATTTTTGTATGGATTTTCGGTCATAAATCCAACCACAATTGATTTTTCAATTTCTGCCATCAATTCTTCGACCGAACCTATGCAAATTTCTTCAGATCCATCTTCGCTGCGCCATATCGGAAGTGGTGTTCCCCAGTAGCGACTGCGTGATAAATTCCAATCTTGCAGATTTTCCAACCATTTTCCAAAACGACCTGAACCGGTCGAAGCCGGTTTCCAGTTAATGGTGTCGTTCAACATCATCATTTCTTCCCGACAGGCAGTTGTTTTTACAAACCAACTATCTAAAGGATAATACAATACAGGTTTATCTGTGCGCCAACAATGCGGGTAATTATGGGTGTGTTTTTCAATTTTAAAAGCTAAACCTTGTTGTTTCAACATAACGCAAAGGTCAATATCCAAGGTTGTGTCTTCGTCTGTCAAGCTATTGTCATAAGCATTTTTTACAAAGCGCCCGGCATATTCGCCATACAAAGTTGAATTTACATTTTCAGCAACAAATTCAGAACTTAAATCTTCAATTCTGAAGAATTTTCCGGTTCTATCCACCATTGGTTGGCGATTCCCATCTTTATCGATAAGTAACATAGGTGGCACGCCATTTTGTTTCGCTACACGATCATCGTCAGCGCCAAAAGTTGGGGCAATGTGAACGATTCCAGTACCATCTTCGGTTGTTACAAAATCTCCTGAAATTACTTTAAATGCTCCTTCACCCGGATTTACCCAGGGAATTAATTGTTCGTATTTAATTCCAACCAAATCAGCCCCTTTTTTTCTGTCCAGGATTTCGTATTCAGTTTTTCCCAATACATTTTCAAGCAGGTTTTCGGCAAGAATAAGATTACATGCTTGTTTTGAATATGGGTTAGTTGTTTTAATTTTCACATAATCTATTGAAGCTCCAACTGCAAGTGCAGTATTACTAGGAAGCGTCCATGGAGTGGTTGTCCAGGCCAGGAAATAAGTATTTTCAATTTCTGACAACTTAAATTGTGCCACACAAGTGGTATCTTTTACATCGCGGTAGCAACCCGGTTGATTCAACTCGTGCGTACTAAGTCCGGTTCCGGCGGCTGGCGAATAGGGTTGAATGGAATAACCTTTATAAAGTAATTTCTTGTTATATAGCTGTTTGAGCAACCACCAAAGCGTTTCGATATACCGATTATCATAAGTGATATATGGATCGTTCATGTCGACCCAATAACCCATTTTTGTAGTCAAATCTTCCCATTCTTTGGTATATTTCAAAACATCTTTGCTACAGGCTGCATTGTATTCCTCCACGCTGATGGTTTTACCAATATCTTCTTTGGTAATTCCAAGAGCTTTTTCTACGCCTAATTCCACTGGAAGTCCGTGTGTATCCCAACCGGCTTTCCGTTTAACCTGAAAACCTTGCATGGTTTTGTAACGACAAAAAACATCTTTGATGGTTCGTCCCATCACGTGATGAATGCCGGGCAAACCATTGGCTGACGGTGGTCCTTCATAAAACACAAAAGATGGTTTTCCTTCACGTGTTTTGATACTTTTATGAAAAATGTCCTGCACTTTCCAGTGTAACAACATTTCCTTGTTTATGTCCGATAGATTCAGATTGGAATATACTTCAAACTTTTTCATTTAATCAATTTCCTGTTTTCTAATTCCCAAATTATTTGAATGTTGCCATATTAGCAGATTATATTTTAGGGGTGCAAAATTACAAAAATAATCTGAATTTTAATAACTAAAGTTTGTAGTTGTGGGACAAAAATATGAACTTAGTGTTCATACGCCATATTTATGATTAATCTTAAACCCTTTAAAATTTAAATGAATAATATGTATTCATTGTAAATTTATTAGTACTCCGATGGGTAAATTTTTGTACGCAAATTGCACAAATAAATCAAAATCTAAATACCTTAACATTTTTTGATATTTAACCATTTTTGCATTTTAGTTTATTTGCGTTTATCGGCGTTTTCCATGGTAAACCACAGGCAAAACTTAGCACATTCTTCTCTTTTAGGGAATGGACTCAACCATTAAGTATTATTGTTCTACATCCTAATGTGAGGGTTGATTTAAAATATCAAATTCATAGTTTCTTTTCAAAATAATCTAATATTTTCATTTCAAAAATTAAAGTATCACAAGGTACAATAAAATCACGATTATGAAACGTTTTTTTTACTAACCTTTTTGTTATTTTCTAGTTTAAAGGTGAGATTTTATAATAAAATTTGAACATCTTGTTTTTTTATTGCACTATATTTTGGTTTGAAACTAAAAACGTAGTATCTTAGTACGATTTTTTATAAAATTAATTGAGAGTCATAACACTAACCTATCATTAAAATGGAAAACAATTATTGTATCATTATGGCAGGCGGCGTTGGTAGTCGTTTTTGGCCATTTAGCAGGAATAACCGACCTAAGCAGTTTCTGGATTTCTTTGGTACAGGTCGCTCGCTTTTACAGTTAACTTTCGATAGGGTGCGTCATTTGGTACCTGCCGAAAACATTTTAATTGTTTCGAATGTGATTTATAAAGACCTGATTTTGGAGCAACTTCCCGAAATAAAAGACAATCAGGTTTTATTAGAACCAAACAGAAGAAATACAGCACCTTGTATTGCTTATGCTGTCAACAGAATTAAATCGATGACCAATAAGGCAAATATTATTGTTGCACCCTCCGATCATTTGATTCTGAAAGAAGCTGATTTCCTCGATACAATACGGATAGGGCTCGATTTTGTAGAAAATAACAATAGTCTTTTAACATTAGGCATCAAGCCAAGCCGTCCAGAAACAGGTTATGGTTATATACAAATTGACGATGGAGAAACCAACTTGCGTAAAGTGAAAACATTTACCGAAAAACCCAATGCTGAATTGGCAAAAGTGTTTTTTGAAACCGGAGAATTTTTCTGGAATTCAGGTATTTTCCTTTGGAATTTGCAAACAATTGTCAAAGCTTTCGATGAACTATTACCCGAAGTAGCCAATAAATTTACTGCCGGCAAATCGTTTTTTAATTCATCCAAAGAGCAGGAATTTATTGACCAAATGTATCCATCTTGTCCGAATATCTCTATCGATTATGGTATAATGGAAAAAGCAACTGATGTGCATGTACTTTGTTCCGATTTTGGTTGGACTGATTTAGGTACCTGGGGTTCTCTATATGAAATGTCGCCCAAAGACGAGCAAGCTAATGTTACCCTCAAATGCAAAACAGCATTTTACGAAAGTACAGAAAATATTGTGGCACTTCCAGCCGAAAAATTGGTGGTAATACAGGATTTGAATGGATATATTGTGGCTGAGTCGGATCATGTTTTGCTGATTTGTAAACGTGAAAATGAACAACGTATTCGCCAGTATGTGAACGACATAAATGTAAAATTTGATGGTAAATATAGTTAGTGTAAAGCTAATTTGAAAATGTGTTAATTTAAAAATATGCCATTTTGAAAATGAAAAGAATCTAATGGCTTTACCTTTTTTTTTTGATTTAGAATTAATTTCATGAGTGATATTATTCATTTATTACCCGATTCCGTTGCCAATCAGATTGCAGCAGGTGAAGTGATTCAGCGTCCTGCATCTGTATTAAAAGAATTGGTCGAAAATTCGATAGATGCTGGCGCAACTTTTATCCAGATTATTATAAAAGATGCTGGTCGTACATTGATTCAGGTAGTTGATAATGGAAAAGGCATGAGTGAAACCGATGCTCGAATGGCGTTTGAGCGACATGCCACATCCAAAATAACGCTGGTAGACGATTTGTTTTCACTTCGTACAATGGGTTTTAGGGGTGAAGCTTTGGCTTCTATTGCTTCGGTAGCTCAAGTAGAACTTCGTACCAAAAGAGCTGATGATGAATTAGGTATAATGGTTGAAATTGCCGGATCACGTGTTTTTAAACAAGAAACGATTCAATGTGATACTGGTACTACTTTTCTGGTTAAAAACCTGTTTTTCAATGTTCCAGCACGTCGTCGGTTTCTAAAAAGTGATAATGTTGAAAAGACCCATATTCTCACCGAGTTTTATCGCAATGCACTGGTAAATTCTAATGTTGCTTTTTCGTTTTTCGATGGCGATGAAGAAATATTCCAATTACCGGCTTCCAACAACAAAGTCCGCATCGAAAATATTTTTGGAAAAAATTCCAAAAAACGTTGGCAACAACAACTGCTTTCCATCGAAACTACGACCAATCTGGTCAGTATATATGGTTATATCGGAAAACCCGAATTTGCTCAAAAATCGGCCACTCAATACTTTTTTGTAAATGGCAGGTTTATGCGCCATCCATATTTTCATAAATCGGTGGTATTGGCTTATAATCAGATGATTCAGGCTTCGGAAAGTCCAAATTATTTTATTTATTTCGATGTAGATCCACAAACCATTGATGTCAATATTCATCCTACCAAAACCGAAATCAAGTTCGAAAACGAACAAGCCATCTGGTCCATACTTTCAGCTACAATAAAGGAAGCATTGGGAAAATTCAATATTGTTCCTTCTATCGATTTCGATCAAGAAGGATTGGTAGATTTGCCAACAGGAGCAACTTTTGAAAATGTACGACCACCGCAAACCAACTTTAATCCCGATTATAATCCATTTGGAACATCTACTTACAAACGACCGGTGATGGATTGGGAAAAGTTATATGGTGGATTTGATTCCAATGCAGAAAAAATTGATTCCTCAGCTCCATACCAACCCGATATTAATTTGCAAAGCAAGGTGAACATTGGACAGGATGAAAAACAACAACTTATTGAATCAGACGATACAAGGGCAGAAAATTTTCAGTTTAAAAGCCGTTATATTATTACTGGTATTAAATCCGGAATGTTGATAATAGACCAATGCAGGGCACACATCAGAATTTTGTACGATTTGTTTATTAGTCAGATCGAAAACCGAAATGCCTTATCGCAACAAGTGCTTTTTCCTGAAGTATTGGAATTGAGTGCTGATGATGCATTCATTTTTGAGCTTATGATTCCTGATTTGTATTCTGTAGGTTTTGATTTTGAAATCCTTGAAAACCAAACTTTTAATGTGAAAGGTATTCCCGACCAATTGGGAACAGGAAGCGTTATCGATTTATTACATATTATGCTACACAAAGCCAAAACTACAGGAGATGATTTTACAGCTGCAATGCACACTATCATTGCACTTTCATTAGCCGAAGCTTCAGCTCTTAAAAAAGGTCAGCGACTTACCAACGAGGAGATGTGTGATTTAATTGACAGACTATTTGCCTGCAAAAATCATAATTATTCTCCTGATGGAAAAAAAATTATGACAATATTTACCTATGAAGAGATGGAAAACAGGTTTTAGAGAAAACCAATATTTGAAAAATTTTCAGTCATCAATTCTGCATTAAAATTATCAACTATTAAAAATACACTTTTAATTCCAAAATGAAATCTCTTTTAATTTTCGATCTTGACGGCACTTTGCTCAATACCATTGCTGATATGGCAGTAAGTACCAATCATGCACTTGTTCAATGTGGTTTTCCTGTTCACAAGGCAAGTGATTACAAGTTCTTCATTGGAAATGGAATCAACAAACTATTTGAACGGGTGCTGCCTGAAGGTGAGAAAACACAAGAAAATGTTTTAAGACTTCGACAATATTTTCTGGAATACTATGGAGTTCATAATTCGGAATTGACATTACCATACGATGGAATTCCGGAATTATTAAAAAATTTGCATAACCTTGGATTTAAACTTGCCGTAGCTTCCAATAAATATCATAAAGCATCTGAGCAACTGATTCAATATTTTTTCCCAGATATAGAATTTGTAGCAGTAATTGGTCAACGCGAAGGAATTCCTACAAAACCCGATCCGACTATTGTTTATGATATTTTATCAATTGCAAAAGTTGACAAAATGGAAGTTCTTTATGTTGGCGATTCGGGTGTGGATATGCATACGGCTCGAAATGCAGGTATTGATGCTTGTGGTGTCACTTGGGGTTTCAGAGCAAGGGCTGAATTAGAAGCATTTTCACCAAAATATATGGTGGATTCACCTTCAGAAATTCTTAAAATATTAGTTTCCAATAAAAAAAAAACAGCAATTTAATTTTCAAATTACTGACTTTATTTTTTAGTTTTTCAGAAGAACTATCACCTGTTGTGTTTGTTCTACATCCCTATTTACTAACTATGCATCCAATGCTTGGGCATACCACCAGTAATAAAATATGTTTTAACCCATCTTGCAGCATAATTGCACAAAAATGTGCAAATCAGTTCAATTTCAA
>JACDZJ010000450.1_pt1 | contig 10950 bp, 9 predicted proteins | sample 7365721 | NCBI WGS metagenome assembly JACDZJ01 (sample SAMN15143480, study PRJNA637477) | pond metagenome | biome: freshwater wetland ecosystem [ENVO:00000243]; feature: pond [ENVO:00000033]; material: pond water [ENVO:00002228]; isolation source: pond water containing pink berries ... | reverse complement strand
TCATTTGAGTCAAATCATTGGTACCAAATGAGAAAAACTCAGCCGTTGCAGCTATCCGATCAGCAGTTAAGAAAGCACGTGGAATTTCAATCATTGTTCCTACCTTAAATTCGATGCTGTCACCCTGACAGCCGGCTTGTAACAATTTTTCTATAAAACCAACGAGGGAGCTTCTCGCATATCATCGGTATTGGGTTTAAAAGATAACCCCAAAATTGTAATGGTTTTTCCTTTTAAATTCCTTTGGAAATGTTTTTGTAATTTATGAAATAACACTTGTTTTTGGTAAAAGTTAACTTCTTCAACTGCCTTCAGCACCCGTAATTCATAACAATTTTGTTCGGAAGTGTGATTTAAATGCTTTCACATCCTTTGGAAAACACGAACCACCATATCCACAACCAGCATATAAAAATTTTCCACCAATGCGTTGATTTGATCCAATTCCTTTGCGTACCATATTCACATCAGCACCTACCAATTCACACAAATTCGCTATATCGTTCATAAAACTGATACGAGTAGCCAGCATTGCATTGGCAGCATATTTTGTCATTTCAGCAGATAAAATATCCATAAATATGACACGAAAATTATTTAACAGAAATGCTCGATAAAGCTTCGTTATCAATTCTTTGGCTTTTTCACTTTCCACACCCACTACCACACGGTCTGGACTCATAAAGTCTTTAATCGCATCACCTTCTTTTAGAAATTCAGGATTTGATGCCACATCAAAATCTATTGAAACTTTACGCTTATCTAACTCTTTTTGAATTGTTTGACGAATTAGTAAAGCAGTTCCAACAGGTACAGTACTTTTGGTTACTAACAGAACATATTCCTTCATATTTTGACCAATTGTACGGGCTACTTCAAGTACATATTTTAAATCGGCACTTCCATCTTCATCCGATGGCGTACCTACAGCACTAAAAACCATCTGAACACTATCCAATACTTCGGTCAATTTCGTTGTAAAATGTAAACGTTCTGCTTTTACATTTCGTAAAACCAAATCTTCAAGTCCGGGTTCGTAGATGGGAATGAATCCTTTGGTTAAGTTCTCAATTTTGTTAATATCGATGTCAACACAAGTTACATCAACTCCCATCTCCGCAAAACAAGTACCTGATACTAAACCAACATATCCTGTTCCAACAATTGCGATTTTCATTTACGATACAATTTTTTAGTTTTATGCAAAATTTGATTTTAGTTTACTAATAATCATCTGATAATCAATATATAAATATAAACTAAACAAGAATTGTTTTCAATATGCAGCTATTACTCTTTTAATTCCATCCTCCAATGTTATTTTAGGCTTCCATCCTAAACCATTAAGTTTAGAAACATCAAGTAATTTACGTGGAGTTCCATCTGGTTTTTTAATGTCCCAAATTATTTTTCCTTTATAATCAATCGTTTTCCTTACAATTTCCGATAAATCTTTTATAGAAATATCTTCCCCACATCCGGCATTAACATGCGATGGTAAAGTATCCGGTGCATCATAATTCAATAACAGATAAACGCTTGAATCTGCCATATCATCAACATGCAAAAATTCACGCATAGGAGAACCTGTTCCCCAAAGTGTAATTGTAATTTCTCCATTATTAAATGTTATTCCATGTTTTTTTAAAACATTAACAATTACTTCATCCGTAAACGAGCCATCAACACCTTCAATCGGACGTTTATTCAAATCAAGACGCAAACTTTTCCAATCATTTGAAATTAAGCATTTCCCCAATTTCATTTTTCTAATTAACGCTGGTAAAACATGCGATTTTTCGAGATCGTAATTATCGTTTTGACCGTAAAGATTGGTTGGCATTATGGAAATAAAATTGCAACCATATTGCGCATGATATGCTTCACACATTTTTATTCCAGCAATTTTGGCAATGGCATAAGGTTCGTTGGTACTTTCAAGTATTCCGGTTAACAATGCATCCTCACTCATTGGCTGTACAGAATCACGTGGATAAATACAGGATGACCCCAGAAATAATAGTTTTTTTACTCCGTGCAAGTAACTTTGATGAATTACATGATTTTGTATCATTAAGTTTTCGTATATAAATTGCGCACGATAGGTATTATTTGCAAAAATTCCCCCTACCTTTGCTGCAGCCAACACTACGTATTCAGGCTTCTCGGTTGCAAAAAAATACGAAACTTCTTGTTCATTTAGCAAATTCAGCTCATCTAAAGTACGGTATACAATGTTCGTAAATCCTTTTAACTCTAGGTTTCGTTTAATAGCAGAACCCACCATACCAAGATGGCCTGCAATATATATTTTTGAATCTTTTTTCATCGTTTCTTTTTTCTTGAAATTAATCTATTCGAAATAATTTAATACCCTAAAACCACCTTCTTTCAGGTAAGTTTCCTTTTTCATGAGTTTTACATCTGAATGTATCATATCAACTACAAGCAATTTTAAATCGTATTCAGGAATCCAATTAAGTTTTGTACGGGATTTTGTAGCATCACCGATTAATAAATCCACTTCCGTTGGACGAAAATAGTTGGCATCCACTTCCACAATAGATCCTTCAATTGCATGAACTGTCTCCAAAAACTCTGCTCCAATTTGTTCACAAAAAATTGCTGCATGAATATTTGAGATATATCCTTTTTCATCTATACCTTCGCCAACGAAAGTTATGTCAAGACCGATTTCAGCAAAAGCCATGCGTACAAATTCACGTACTTCAGTTGTAACTCCTGTTGCAATGACATAATCGTCTGGTGTATCCTGTTGTAAAATTAAGTACATAGCCCGTACATAATCTTTGGCATGACCCCAATCCCTTTTCGACGAAAGGTTTCCCAAATACAATTTTTTTTGCATACCCATAGCAATTCGAGCTGCAGCTCTCGTAATTTTTCGGGTTACAAAAGTTTCACCACGTAAAGGGGATTCATGATTAAATAAAATTCCATTGCTGGCGTGCATTTTGTATGCTTCACGATAATTGACGGTTATCCAATATGCATACATTTTGGCTACAGCATACGGAGATCGTGGATAAAATGATGTCGTTTCCTTTTGAGGTACTTCTTGCACCAAACCGTAAAGTTCGGAAGTTGAAGCCTGATAAATGCGTGTTTTCTGAATTAAATTAAGTAACCGAACTGCTTCCAGCAAACGCAATGTTCCAATTCCATCAGCATTAGCAGTATATTCAGGCGTATCGAAACTTACTTTCACATGACTCATTGCAGCCAAGTTATAAATTTCATCAGGTTGAGTTTCTTGAATTATCCGAGTGATATTCATAGAGTCAGTCATATCACCATAATGTAAAACCAAATTCCTATTATCAACATGCGGATCCTGGTACAGATGATCAATACGGTCAGTATTAAAAAGCGACGAACGACGTTTCAAACCATGAACAATATACCCTTTTTTTAATAATAACTCTGCTAAATATGCGCCATCTTGTCCTGTTACTCCTGTTATTAAAGCTACTTTTTTCATAAATATAATTTCAATATAATTTTTAAACACTATTTTTAATTCAAACACTTTTAATACAATTCAGAAGTTAAATATCACTATCATTTTCATAATAATGAGCATATCTTTCTGAAGCTTTTCTTTTACTTTTTGAAGTATATCCATAAGTATAACCAGATGAATAAGCATACTTGTAAGATTTATATTTAGAATAGTTATTTTTCTCAACTGTAACATCGTTTATTACCGTATATGTATTTGTAAGTTTGTCTGATTTTAATTGTATGCATAATCGTTTATAAAACTCTTTGTTCGTTTTTCCATTGCGAACGATAAAGATGTTGGCATCAGATAACGCAGCAAGTGAATAGGCATCAGTGACAATTCCAATTGGACTAGTATCCACAATTATATAATCGTATTTATTACGAAGTTCGGCAAACATCTCAATCAATCTGCCTGAACGAATCAATTCACCAGGATTAGGTGGTATTGTTCCGGCAGGCAAGATATCAAAATCAACCCCGGGAATTTTAATTATTATATCATCGAGTGTACATAGATTGATTAAATAATTACTTACTCCGTTTGTTTCTTTAATATTAAATAGTTTATTGACACTTGGTTTTCTAATATCCATATCAACTAACAAAGTTTTTTTACTTGCCATAGCATAAACACCAGCCAGATTTATACTGAAATAGGTTTTTCCGTCTCCCGACTCTGTGGAAGTAGTCATGACCATAATGTTAGTTTTACGTTGAACAATAAATTCGATTCGGGTTCTGATAACACGGAACATTTCAGTAAATGCCGATCGAGGATTTTTAGAGACCAACAGTGGTTCATTACTTAGGGTATGACGTACTGCACCAATTAATGGAAAAGTTGAATTTTTCTCTACATCTTTTGTAGATCTAACTGTATTGTTGAGTAATTCAATTATAATAACAATTATTGTTGGTATTAATATTCCAAAAAGTAAAAACATGAGGGTTGTTTTAGACTTTTTATCAGAATTTGTTATCGATATTATCCTCGCCTTGTCCAAAATATTATTATCGGGGGTATTGGATGCTTTTAAAATGTCAGACTCTGCACGTTTTTGTAGGAAGAATGTGAAATAATTATCATCCATTTTGTATTTTCGTTCTATTGAAATCATTTCTAGTTCTTTAGAGGGTAGTTCATCAATTTCTTTGTTCACTTTTGCATTTCTATCATTAAGATCTTTTTTCTCAATATTTAAAGAAGCACGCATACTTTTAACTACTTCTAAAACTGTATTTCTTGCTATTTCTATCTCTTTGGTATATTTTGCATAATACATGTTTTTCTCTGTAACATTGCTGCGTTGAGCATTCAAATTATTAATTTGTTGAACCATTGACATCAACAATGGTTCATTTAATCCTAAACTGGATGGAGCAATTACAGATCCATCTTCCAAATTTGTTTTTAGATATTTAGTCAAATAATCTAGGTATGTCTCGCGTAACCGTAGTTCAGATTGTTGTGTATCGAATTTAGTAGCTTTACCTAACAAATCACTTGTATGACTTGAAACATCTACAATTTTATTGCTTTGTCGAAAATGAGTCATTTCGCCTTCCGAAACTACTAAAGATTTAGATATTTCGCCCAATTGAGTATTTATAAATTTTATAGTTTTGTTGGCAGCATCATTCTTTCTTTCTAAATTTTCGGACAATGAAGTTTCGCATAATTTGTTAATGAAATCGATGTCACGATCTGGAGTTTCGCCCGTTAATGAAATTTGTAGAACCGACGATCCTTCTACAATAAACCCAAGATTGAGTCTGGATGAAAAATCAGAAACCAAAGATTCTCGAGAACGAAATTGAAAATACATCTCAGAATTACCCAAATTTCTGTTAAGATTATAAACGGTGATAAAAAACAAATTGTGTTGCAATGGTTGCCCATAGCGACCTATCACTTCAAGGTTATCGTATAATTTATTATTATCGGTTGTAATAGTATAGGTTCCATTGTTGCGTAATTTTATTTTGAATTGAATGTTGTAAGCCTCAGGAGCTATATAATCGGATTGAATAAAGATAGGTGATGATTTATAAAGATTTCGCATTTTAAAACCTTCCTTGGAAATATAATCCACTTTTAAAAAAGGTAAACTATCCACCACTTTACATACCAAATCGTACGAACCAAGCATAATAACCTGATTATTTACATTTCTATAACCAGCTTGAACTCCAAAACCTTGCATTAATGCAGAACCATTTCCACCTGAACGACTTTCTTCAATTATCACAGTTCCAGCAGTTTGATAATTTGGCAACCAAGATCTATTTTGTAAATAAGCAAAAGCCAATGATAATATGATAAAAATTACAAATAAATACCAACGGTGAAGAAAATAAAAGACCCACTCCATAATATCAAAACCCGATTCTTCATCATCCAAAAAAGGTTTGTCATATTTATTCTGTTCCATATTGAGTTGTTGTTTGTTTTTTTAATTTGAATTTTTTCTTCATCCGTTTCAATTTATAAAATGTTAATTTTTAGACAATTATGATATTTTTCTTTAATTACCATAATTCAAAACTGTAAACAATAATGATATTGAAAATGTGATAACTCCCAACATTGCCGGATAACTATTAACCATATAAAAACTTGAAAATTCTCGTCTAACATAAATAATATCATTGGGGTATATATAATAATATTTTGAATCGATAATACTTTTGGGACGTATATCAAATTCCAAAATCTCTGTTCCTTTATCTTTTTGACGAATTATGCGAATGTGTTTAAGATCATTCCCATTGGCTAAGTCACCCGATAAAGATAATGCTTGAAAAATAGTCATTTTCTCTCTATAAATAGACAAAATGCCAGAACCTGCATCACCAAAAATAGTGAAAGTTTTGTTAGCAAGACTGAGTTTTACAACTGCATCGGGGATTAATTCTTTGAAACGGTTTTCAATAACAGTTGCAGCCTCTTTGAAAGTAAGTCCTTGTACAGGAATATCCGAAATAAATGGTAAATCAATAGTTCCATCGGGATAAACACGATAGGAAGTTTGATATTGAGAACTTCCACTGCCCATATCAGGAGATATAAGTTTAGTAATAGTTGCATCGGAAGTGATTATCCGATATATAATTTCATCGTTCACCTGAATGCGATAATCAGTGTAATCGCTTTGTGGGTAAACAGGCAATGAGTGATTATTTTCCTGTAATAATCGTAGGTTTCGATGACTGTAACAAGATGAAAGAGTAAGCACAAACAAAAACAATACGAATATTTGAGTCTTATTTTTCATAATTAGTAATATTCCAATTATTGATAAAAATTTCAATTTAAAGTATTCTGAAAGTTTCCATTAAAAAAAACTTTTATAAATAATTATGCAAAGTGCATAAGTAGTAGTGAAAGTTGATGCAGCCGCCCAAAAACTTGAAACTCCGAAAAATTGTTGTTTCAATGGTTGTATAAAAATCACATCATTTGGTTCAAGGTAATAAAATTCGGACTGCATAATATCTATACTCCTCAAATCAAAGGTTTTTATTTTAGTCCCGGATTCAGTTTCGCGGAGAATACGAATTTTACTCCTATCGGCAAAAGTTCCCAAATCGCCTGTCATGGCTAATGCCTGGTAAATATTTACTTTCTCGCGTGGGAACTGAAATCGTCCCGATTTACCAGATCCAATAATACTGAACGACCGTCCAACCATTCGAACATCCACTGAATTTAACTTTAGAAGTGGTTGAATTGATTCCTCCAATTGATGCTTCGCCTCCCGAATTGTTTTACCCAAAACCTTAACATCGCCAATGATAGGTAATTGAACACAACCGTTGGGCTGAACCATATAAGTATACAAATCGAGATTGTCCAAGGAACTGCTACCTGACATCACTTGCATTTGCATTCCTTGACCTCCAGACACATTAAATATAGCATTCGTCTTATCATCAATTGAGTAAACTTGTATAAAAAGTTTGTCACCTTTTCTTAAACGATATTCTTGATAAGAAATTGAGTCTTTATATGCAGGTATAAAATTTTTTGCGGGTTGCATATAATTTGTCTGGTGCGTTGTAACGCAAGATGTAAATTGAAGGACCAAGATTAAGGCAAACAAAATTTTAATAAACTGACTACGCATCGAAGTGTTGTTTTTTTAAAAATTTGGAACAAAGATATACAAAATATACAAATTTGCTGCAATATGTCAAGAAAAAGGAGACTAAATAACGTTTTTTTCGTTTGAAAAGATACCAAAATTTGATATTATGAAATCATAAATCGAAAAGAATTTACGGGAAATTTTAAGTAAGATTTTAGTTCTTTAAAATATGAATACACTCCGAAAGGTATTTTTTGAATGCAAAGATGTAAAGTCACTAAGCCGCAAAGAAATAAAGGTTATTGTATTTCTGATCTTTACGAATTGGTTTCTTTGCGGACTTAACGTTCAAAAAATGGAATATTGACTTATTGGAATAGACTCAATATTTAAACATGAATACTGAAATCAATTATTCAATGATTGAATATTTAGTTAAACACTAAAATTCGAATAATCCAGAAAATTCTACTATTTTTGCTGAAATAATGGTTCAAAACATGAAAACAAAATATCAAATAACTTACATTTTATTAACTCTAATCTTATTTTCAACGTGTAATTCAGAAGAAAAACAACAGAAACAGGCTGATTTAAGATTGAAGTATATTGAACAACTGATAAACGATAATGCTTTTAATGCTGCAAAAATTGAAATTGACAGTATACATTTGCTATTTCCACGAATGGTGGATATACGTAGAGCTGCCGAAGCACTGAAAGACACGGTTATTCAACAAGAAAATGCTCGAACTCTTGCCTATTGTGATAGTATTTTGCCGGTTAAATTACAAGAAGCAGATGCAATTCAAAAAAACTTTCGATGGGAAAAGAATGCTAAATATCAACAAGTTGGAAGCTATATATACAAAACTCAACAAACTGAAAACAATTTTAATCGAACCTATTTGAAAGCTATTGTTGACGAAAATGCAAATTTATTTTTGGTTAGTAATTATTGTGGTGGACATATAGAACACAGTTCGTTGGAGGTTTCAGCTAATGATATATTTGCAAAAACAGATACCATTGACACATCAAATGCTTCAAATCACAGTTTTACAGATGAAGGAACCCGCTGGGAAAATGTAACTTTCAAAAACGAAACCGACAAAGGAGTTACTGCATTTATTGCCCAATTTGCTTCTGAAAAAATTAAGGTAACACTACATGGAAAAAAATCATATACTTACTATTTAGAAAATGCTGATAAAAAGGCAATTGCCGAAACATATCATTTGTGGGTTGTGAAAAAAGATGTTGCGCAACTTCAGAAAGAAATAAAAAAAGCAGCTTTAAAAATTGAAAGAATAGTAATGAGAAAAAAAATAAAGGCTAAAATTAAAAATTAGATATCTACATTTAAACTTTACCTTAAAGGAAGTCTAATAAATTTTGTTAATATTTCGAGCTTCTACAATCAAAACATATTAAGAAACGTTTAGAAAAAAAATAAACTAAAATATAAATTCAAAATGAAAAAAAATCTCCAACTAATTATGCTAAGCTTATTAATAAGCTCAACACTTATGGCACAACAATCTACTAATGTGCAAATTACAGAATTAAATGCTCAAAGTTTCAAACAAAAAGTTTGGAATTTCGACAAAGTCAAAAGCTTTACTCGAATTGGGAATCTTCCGATTATTTTGGATTTTCACGCCACATGGTGTCCTCCATGCAAAAAGTTGGCACCTCACCTTCAAGCAATTCAAAACAAGTATAAAGGAAAATTGATAATATATAAAATTGATGTAGATAAGGAGCCGGAATTAGCCAGACTTTTTAAAGTTGAAGCAATGCCTACAATAATTTTTATTGGAAACAAAACAAGTTATAAATCGGAACTTGGGTATAGGGAATATGCTGAATTTGAGACTTTAGTAAAAACAAATTTCTTCAAAAAATAGGTTGATTATATTTCCATCCTTTCGATGAATAGTTCCATAAGACGCGAAACTGCGTATTTTTCAATTTTGTCGAAAGACACTTTTATATAGTTATTCAATGTATCATTCTCGCTCGAAATTTTTATCGAAACAAATTGTGCCATTATCACCCGATGAGTCAAAATATGCTTCATCGGGTTTGATATTTTATATATTTCCACTTCGCTTATTGTATGAAATAATTGTTTGAAAATTTCATTTTCAGACAATTCAGGAAATCTAAGCAAATGATCCGATTCGATCAAAGGAAACTCGTATAGATGCTGCCATACATCATTTGAAGTCCGTTTTTGTAAAAATGTATAACCTTGATTTTCAATGAACAGGTAGTTAAAGAAACGATATTGTACTTTTGTTTTATTTGATTTGACAGGTAGTCTTGTCACTATATCCAACTCAAAAGCTTTACAAGAATTTTGTAAACAACAATTATTACAATCGGGCGAAACGGGTACGCATTGCAAAGCTCCAAATTCCATTAAAGCCTGATTGTGAAGTCCAGGTTCGGTTTTTGATAATAATTCTTGTGCTAAACGAGCAAACTCTTTTTTACCTGCAGTGGAATCAATAGGGGTTTCGATGCCAAAAAGTCTGGACAAAACACGGTAAACATTGCCATCTACTACAGCAAAAGGTTGATTGTAAGCAAAAGAACAGATAGCTGCAGTTGTATATTCGCCAACACCTGCCAATTTGAGAATTTGCTGATATTTGGATGGAAAAAAACCACCAAAATCATCCATTATTTGTTTGGAAGCTTTATGCAAATTACGTGCACGAGAATAATAACCCAATCCTTGCCAGTATTTCAACACTTCATCTTCGTCTGCTTGGGCAAGTATTTTCACTGATGGAAAACGTTCGATAAAACGCAGATAGTAACTCATCCCCTGATTCACCTTGGTTTGTTGAAGAATAATTTCTGAGATCCAAATTTTATAGGAATCAGTTATATTTCGCCATGGTAAATCACGTTTACTATCTATATACCAAGCAGTTAGTGTATTTGAAAAAAAGGTTGAATTAAGTAAAATATTCATTTTTAAATTGAAATTTGAATATAAGTAGATGTTTAGAGGTAATATTTTTTCTTCTGAATTTGGTATGTCAAAATTAAAACCAAATTAGTAAATAACAAAATTTACTTTACTAAACTTTAATTAAATTTCTTTGAAAATGTATTATCTGTAATGAAATAGGTAGAAAGAATTTATTATTGTTGTATTTATCAAAGTTGCGTTTATACTAAAGAAAGATATAACTTAGAGTCTCCTAAAGAGCCAATAATTGTACACAGAAAACGCAGAATTGACACATTATCAATTAATAATTTATGAGTATCGGGTGTTGTACCTAAAATTCATTTTTATAGCTAACACAAGCAA
>JACDZJ010000449.1_pt1 | contig 10975 bp, 8 predicted proteins | sample 7365721 | NCBI WGS metagenome assembly JACDZJ01 (sample SAMN15143480, study PRJNA637477) | pond metagenome | biome: freshwater wetland ecosystem [ENVO:00000243]; feature: pond [ENVO:00000033]; material: pond water [ENVO:00002228]; isolation source: pond water containing pink berries ... | reverse complement strand
CTGCCAGAACCTGAACACCACCACAGATTCTGCTGACGAGCCACTATAAAAAATTTTCTCAGACAGAATCAAGCTTTGGAGAATGACAAAAGCGCGTCCGAAAATTCGGACGCGCTTTTGTCGAACAGACGGAAACGGTTATCGCTCGCTGTTATTCAGCGCCAACTCCAAGGTAGGTTCGAATCTTTTCATCTTCAAATTTCTGCCGGGCTCCTTCATCCTTGGTTACCATTGAAACAATCCATCCCACAACAAAAGATGCGGTCATGGACACAATGGCAGGATTCTTTAACGCAAACAACTCGGAGCCTTTGGGATTTTTAAAAACATCCACCCACACCGTGGGGCTGATGATGATCAAACCAACCGCCAGGAAAGCCCCGGTAAGAATGGAACACACTGCCCCTGCCGTGGTGAATCGCTTCCAGAAAATGGACAGGATCAAAGCCGGGAAGTTCGCGCTGCAGGCAATGGCAAAGGCCAGACCCACCATAAACGCAACGTTCTGTCCCTTAAAGAGAATGCCAAGACAGACCGCGACGATGCCAAAAAGGAGTGTCGCAATCTTGCTGGCCCGCACCTCTTCCTGCTCGGTGCAGGTTCCGCCTTTAATGACATGGACATAAATATCATGGGAAAAAGAAGAGGCCGCAGCCAGGGTCAGCCCGGCAACCACCGCGAGAATGGTGGCGAAAGCAACCGCTGCGATAAAACCAAGGAAGGGCGTCCCGCCTAAAAACTCGGCCAGCAGTGGAGCCGCCATATTTCCGCCCTTGTCTATACTGGTGATCACCTGACGTCCCACGAGGGCCGCTGCGCCAAAACCGACGATGGGAATGATAATGTAGAAATATCCAATAAAACCTGTTGCATAAAGCACCGATGTGCGGGCGGCCTTGGCGTCGGGAACGGTAAAGAAGCGTTGCAGAATATGAGGCAGGCCCAAAAGACCAAACATCAAGGCCAACCCCAGAGAGATGGCGTCGATGGGGCTGGTAATCAAGCCACCCGGCTCCAGGGCGCCCTGGCCATACTGGGTGACCACCGCAGAATAGAGCTCACCGGGACTGAAGTGAAACTTGGCCAGCACGATGACCATCATCACCGACACACCGAACAGCAAAAGAACCGCCTTGATAATCTGCACCCAGGTCGTAGCCAGCATTCCCCCAAAAAGCACGTAGGCCAGCATAATGACCCCAACGAGGACCTCTGCCACCTCATAGGGCAAGCCGAACATCAATTTGATCAGACTGCCGGAACCAACCATCTGGGCAATGGTATAAAAAAGAACGGTCAGAATACCGCCAATGGCGGCGGCAATTCGCACTGGGGTCTGTTTCAGGCGAAAGGCGACCACATCGGCAAAGGTAAATTTACCGAGATTTCTCAGGGGTTCAGCCACAAGAAACATCAAGGCCGGCCAGCCCACAAGCCAGCCAACCGCATAAATCATTCCATCATATCCCTTCAGGGCAACCATTCCGGCAATCCCTAGAAAGGAGGCCGCCGACATATAGTCCCCGGCAAGGGCCAGGCCGTTTTGAAAGGCGCTGACGCTACGCCCGGCCGCGTAAAACTCCTTCGTGGTTTTGGTTCGTTTCGCTGCCCAGTAGGTGATCACCAGGGTAATGGCGACAATAACCAGAAAAAAAGCAATGGAGGGGAAGGTGGGGTGTCCCAGTGAGGTCTGGATGGCCCCCGCCGCTTGTTCTGTAACTGGTGGCATATAATTTCTCCTTTAAACTTATCGACCTCTTAAGTCACATAGAAATGATTGCTTACTTCCCGAGCAACAAGGCCCGCAAACGCCGCACCTCAGGATCGTAAATCATATTAGCCCATACGACATAGATAACGGTGAGAAGCCAGGCCGCAAGAATAACCGCCACTGCAAGGGGAATTCCTATTGTTGTGACCCCGGTTTCACTCAATTTCTGCGCAAGAAACGATTTGTTAAAACCAATCAGCAGAATAAACCCATAATAGCTGATAAATAACAACACTAACAACACAATGGACACGGTGGCCCGTTTTGTTACAAGCCCCTTAAACTCACTTGATTCAAGCAGATCACGAACGTTTTTTTGCATTCAATCCTCCATTGTTCAAATGAAATATCGAAAATGATATTCCCGCCTGCCATAAGCGGCGGGGATATCACCCTGGAATAAACAAACGCTCCCTCCCCTGGATATCAACGGCATGCTTTGCAACACCCTGTGAAAATTCAACAAGATCCGCCAGACGGAACCAGCCTGCCACAACAGTACGGACACGCGCAGATCCCCGGCAGGCCTCTCATCAAGCGAGGATGGAGTGCAGTGCAGACGCAATCATTGTCTCCACAAGCCATGGAGCAAATGGTTCCGTCTCCTCCATACTGACTACAAAATCGCTTTCATCGCCCCCATATGGGAGCGAAGCTCTTCCCCGATCATCTCCACCCCGGTGTACCGGATTGCCTCGTTCACCGCGATGAGCTTGACATTGTCAACGCCATTATCTTTCAGCGAAAGCCCCTTGCCGATCACATCAGTTTTGATCTTTTTCATAAAACCAGCAAGCATGGGAACCGCCGCATGGGCGAATAAATAACAGCCATACTCGGCGGTATCTGAAATGACCACATTCATCTCATAGAGCTTCTTGCGGGCAATGGTATTGGCAATAAGGGGCACCTCGTGCAGGGACTCATAATAGGCGGACTCTTCTTTAATGCCGGCGGAGACCATGGTATCATAGGCCAGTTCCACTCCAGCCTTGACCATGGCAATCATCAGGATTCCATGATCAAAGTATTCCTGCTCCGGGATCACAGCGCTGGTGGAAACGGCCTTTTCAAAGGCTGACTTGGCTGTTTCAGCTCGCCATTTCAGAAGCTTAACGTCATCCTTGGCCCAATCCTTCATCATTGTCCGGGAGAAAGAACCCGACATGATATCATCCATATGTTTTTCAAAAAGAGGTTGCAGGATCTCCTTCAACTCCTCGGACAACAGAAACGCAACAACCTTGGCTGGGTTGGCAAGCCGATCCATCATATTGGTGATGCCGCCATGCTTTAAGGCCTCGGTGATGGTCTCCCAGCCGTTCTGGATCAATCTGGAGGCATATCCCGCTTCAATCCCCTTTTCAACCATCTTGTCAAAACAGAGCAGGGAACCAGCCTGAAGCATCCCGCAGAGGATCGTCTGTTCCCCCATAAGATCCGATTTTACCTCGGCCACAAATGATGACTGCAGAACACCGGCGCGATCAGCTCCAGTGCCGCAGGCATAGGCCTTGGCCAGGTCCCAGCCCTTTCCCTGGGGATCATTCTCACGATGCACGGCAATGAGGGTGGGCACCCCGAAGCCACGCTTGTACTCCTCCCGCACCTCGGTACCAGGAGACTTGGGAGCCACCATAATAACCGTGAGATCGGGGCGGATCTGCATCCCCTCCTCCACGATATTAAAGCCATGGGAGTAGGAGAGACAGGCATTCTTCTTCATCAGCGGCATGATGGCCGTGACCACCTTGGTATGCTGCTTGTCCGGCGTCAGATTGATAACCAGATCCGCCTTGGGGATCAGTTTTTCAAAGGGACCCACGGTAAATCCGTTGGAGCTGGCATTCTTGAAGGACTGCCGCTTCTCGCTGATGGCCGCCTCTCGCAGGGCATAGGAAACATCAAGGCCGCTGTCGCGGAGATTCAAGCCCTGATGCAGCCCCTGGGCGCCACAGCCAACAATCACGATTTTTTCCCCTCGCAGGGCCTCTACTCCATTAAATTCGGAAGAATCCATCAAACGGCACTGTCCCAACTCCTGAAGTTGCAGTCGTAAAGGCAGGCTGTTAAAATAGTTGTTTCCCATTATTTTCTCCTTAAGTTGGTTAAAGAATTAATTTTTCCCATGGAGCAGGAAAAACAGATACGTGTCAAAAAACAGCAGGCAGCTTATTGGTGACTTACAGATTATTTTCCTGTTTTTTTTTACAAGAATAGAATCCGCAAGAGACGCTTCTCCCGTTCATCGGGGTTAGTAACGTAAACTTCCAACCCTGCCAGCCTGATAAATATCCTTTAAGGTCAACAACCCACCTTTTCTGAATTTCTTGAGAAAATACAAAAAAAGATACGCGGTCTGAATTGCGTCCTCAAGGGCATCATGGGGCTTGAACGAGGGAAGCTGATACTCCCTGGCCAGGTCTTCCAGGACATAGCTCACGGAATGTTCATCCTCTTCGCGAAAGGGCCCCAGCAGCATCTGTCGATATCTCCGGGCCATGCGAATCGTATCAATGGCCGGATTAGCCAGGGTTCCCCCCAGCAGCTTGCGGGCAGCCTTGTTCAGAAACCCCAGATCCAGCTCCACAAAATGGCCCACCATAAGCCCGTTGCCGACGAATTCGACAAATGCCGGCAACACTTCCTCCAATGAAGGCGCATCCGCCAGTTGCTCCGGGGTGATGCGATGAATCAGGGTTGCCTCGGTATGCTTCAGATTTCGAGGTTTGATATACTGATTAAAAATTGAACCCAGATCAATCTGCAAATCGCGAATCAGCACTGCGCCAATGGAGATAATCTCATCGTGGTTCCGGTCAAACCCGGTCAGCTCTGTATCACAAACCACAAAGGTATAGTCGGCCAGGGGCCTGGACTGATCAAAGTCACGAAAAAACTCCCTGTTCCGGAGAATAAGGGGATCAGGGGAAGCGAACCAGGTAGCCGGCTTCAGCAGATTGAACATCACGCCCCTGGATACAGCCTGTTCAGGACGCTGTATAATCGCTCAATAACGGCAAAGGCATCCTTGAGCATTCTCCGTTCCAGGTCGGAAAGATCCGCCGGATCAATATAATTATCGGGAAGAATTCCTGCCTCAATCTGTTTCAGTTGATGCACCAGCCGCTGCTGCATCTGCAACTCATAGGCCTCACTCGCCGCCGACCACAAATCGCCCTGGATGTCCCCTGCCGCCATGAGAACCTTCAACCGGGCCAGGGTATTTGTCTCTTTCACTCCCGACTTCAAGGCCAGCACCCGGGCAAAATCGACAAATGGGGTCAAGCCCTGGCGCTTGATATCCAGGCGGTTTTTATGCTGCCCATCCCTTTCAACAATAAAGTTCTTAAAAAATGAAAGGGGAACACGAGTCTCCGTACACTGACGGGCCAGATGAAAGAGAAAGAGATCCTGCCCCTTCATGCTTCGGTTGAGATGGTCACGCAGGTTATCTGCCAACTGCTCCTGACCAAAACCGCAGCGAAAATCAAAAAAAATGGTGGCGTTCAGTAACTCCTGGGGTTCCGGCGCGGCAACCCAGCGGTCAAAATACTTTTTCCAGACCGATAAGGGCTGACACCAGTGCGGATTAACCGCCATGATCTCCCCCGGACAGAGGGGGTAGCCGCAATTCACCAGATGATCGATGGCCTTGGCTGCAAACGATTTAAAATAGGACTCCGCCGCCTGACCCTGGGCCTCGTCCTCAGGATCGGCATAAACAATGGCATTATCCTGATCGGTTTTAAAGGTCTGCTCCCGACGGCCCTCACTTCCCATTAACAGCCAGCAATAGGGAAGTGGCGGCGGCCCCAGCTCTTTTTCGAGCAGGGTCAGCATCCTGCCCAAAATATGATCATTGAGAATGGCAATCATCTGGGTGATGTTGCCGGCCTTGGCCCCCTCCCCGATGAGTCCACGAATCACTTCCGGGATCTTCTGGGCCAGGGAATACAGCCCAACGATCTGATGTTCGACACGGATCTCCTTTAACAGATAGTAAGGAGAATGTCCCTGCAGCAGCATAATATCATGGGAGGTAATGACCCCGATGATTCGTCCGCCGTGCTCCACCGCCAGATGATGAATACCGGTCGTCATCATCTTCAGCAACACATCAAAACAGAGCGACTGGGACAGCACGGTGAGAACCGGACTGTTCATAATCTTCACCACCGGCTCATTGAAATCCAGGCCGGCGGCAACTACCTTGCTCCGCAGATCACGGTCGGTGAGAATGCCGACGATCTTTTCGACGTCACCAGCGTCATGAACCAGCAGGCACCCCACCTGATACTCAGACATAAAAACGGCTGCCTGTTGTATGGTCAGAGTGGCCGCGACCTTGCGCAGGGTTTTAACAAGATCACCCACCCGAATGGAAAAGAGATAGAGATCATCGCTGCTGCGCGGTGCCACCTTATGATGGCGTAACTCCCTATAGGCCGTGGTAACAACCTTTTCCGAGAAGCTTTTGAGATAAAAATGGGCAAACGATGCCTGCTTCTCAATAAGGGCAAGGAAGATGTCCCGGGGCAGAAGGAAACAAAAGGTATCCTCCACCGTCTCAATATTGAGATTGGCAGGGGTGCCGCGGATAATGCCCAGGGCGCCGATATATGCCCCTTCCCCCCGGAAATCCTTGAGGGTAATAACCCCACTGTCGTTTTCAATAAAGGCCTTCACGCCACCGCGCTGAATCAGATACAGATGGGTCAGCTCAGTGACCCCTGCGGTGAGAATTCTGGTCCCTTTGGGAAAAAAATCAATGCGGCAATGATGGGCCAGATTTCCCAGTGATTTTTCATCAAGGGTATCAAAGGGCATGATTCCTTTCAAAAAAGAGATCGCGATCTCAGGGGCAACCGCATGAACATCATTCCCTTGAATTGCCATTGCCGTCAACTCCCTGGACTTGCCAACCAGATCGAGAGGGACCAAGACATCCCGCCGCAAAGAGACTGTTCGGCTGGAACCAGGCGCTGGGTCTGGTCTTCATTGAACACGTCAGTCTTCCATCTCTTCATATCGCAGGCAACCTGAAACATTCACCCACAAACGTTCATCACTCTCCCACAGAGACGACACAGCGGAGCTTTTATGCAGAAGCTCCGCCGTGTCGTCTCAAATATCTCCCATGGGGGGTTATTTTTTTGCCAAGGCCTTCTTGCCGACGATCAGATCATCCACAACTGAGGGATCGGCCAGGGTCGAGGTATCACCAAAGTTATCAAAATCATTGGCCGCGATCTTTCTCAAGACCCGACGCATGATCTTGCCACTCCGGGTCTTGGGCAATCCCGGCGCGTACTGAATAGCATCGGGGGAGGCAATGGGGCCGATCTCCGTACGCACATGGGCCCGAAGTTCCACCAGCAACTCCGGGGTGGGATCCACATGGGACTTCACCGTGACAAAGGCATAAATGGCCTGTCCTTTGATCGGATGGGGCATGCCGACCACCGCTGCCTCGGCTACGGAGTGATGGGCAACCAGCGCGGACTCGATCTCAGCGGTACCAAGACGATGGCCGGAAACATTGATCACATCATCCAGACGTCCCATGATCCAGAAGTAGCCATCCTCATCGCGGCGAGCCCCGTCTTCCGGGTCGTAGATGTTTTCATAACGGCTGAAGTAGGCCTTCTTAAACCGCTCTGGATCGCCGAATACGCCACGCAGCATACCGGGCCAGGGCTTGCGGATAACCAGATGCCCCCCTTCATTGGGGCCGGCCTCATGCCCCTCTTCTGTATAGATGGCGGCATCAATGCCCGGCAACGGCAGGGTGGCAGAACCCGGCTTCAAAGGGGTTGCATAGGGAAGCGGGGAAATCATAATCCCGCCGGTCTCGGTCTGCCACCAGGTATCAACGATGGGCAGTTTATTCTTGCCGATATTAACATGATACCACATCCAGGCCTCTGGGTTGATCGGTTCACCCACGGAACCAAGAATACGCAGGCTGGACAGATCATAACGCAGGGTTGGCTCTTCACCATCACGCATCAATGCCCGGATAACAGTGGGGGCGGTGTAAAAAATGTTCACCTGGAATTTTTCAACAATCTTCCAGAACCGGTCCGGCCCCGGATAGGACGGAACGCCTTCGAACATCAGGGACGTGGCACCGAGTCCCAATGGGCCATACAGGATATACGAATGTCCGGTCACCCAGCCAATATCAGCGGTACACCAGTAGACATCATTATCCTTCAGATCAAAGACCCACTGACAGGTATGGATAGCATAGGTGAGATATCCGCCTGTGGTGTGCACCACCCCCTTGGGTTTCCCGGTAGAACCAGAGGTGTAGAGGATAAAAAGAATATCTTCGGCATCCATTGATTCAGGCTCACAGGTGCAGGAAATATCCGCAGCGGTAACCTCTTCATGCCACCAGGTATCCCGCCCGGCCACCATCTCGATGGCATTGCCGGCACGTTGAACGACAATGACGTCCTTTACGCTTTCGCACTCCACGATAGCAGTGTCTGCATTTGGTTTCAGGGGAATGGTCTTGCCGGCCCGCAAAACCGCATCAGCGGTGATTAAAACCTTGGCCTCACAGTCCTGCACACGACTCTTCAGGGCAATGGCAGAAAAACCTGCAAAAACCACTGAATGCGTGGCCCCAATGCGCGCGCAGGCCAAAAGCGAAATGGCAAGCTCAGGAATCATGGGCAGATAAATGGCGACCCTGTCACCCTTCTTGATCCCTTTTTTCTTTAATACGTTGGCCATCCTGCAGACCTCGGTATGCAGCATCTGGTAGGTGTAAACCCGGACATCCTCTTCCGGCTCACCCTGCCAGATAATGGCCGCCTTGTTGCGTCGTCCATTGAGAAGATGTCGATCAAGGCAGTTGTAAGAAATATTCAGCTTGCCGCCTTGAAACCATTTTATCTCAGGCTTGTTATAATCGTATTCCAAGACCTTATCCCAGGTCTTGTCCCAAGTCACCAACTCACTGGCACGCTCGGCCCAGAATCCTTCCGGATCTTCCATGGATCGCTTATACGCAGCCTTGTAAGCCTCCATGCTGCCAACGCAGGCAGTATCGCGACCTTCTTGGGGTGGTTCAAAGATCCGTCCTTCACTCAACAGGCTGGTAATTTTATCCTCGTCAACACTCATTCCATTCTCCTTTCTGTTCGTATTAAAAGATGTATAAAAACCTGAAAAAGAATGATACTTCCTCAGGATACTTTCAATTATCATCCCCTGGCTGTGGACGTTTCCATAATCCAGCTGCCAAAATGAGTCCAAGATTGATGTGCTGCAATCAGGTATGATTTACAATGGAAATATTTCTTTATCTTCAAACGGCTTATCTCCGAAAATAAAACCGGGACACACTGTCGTAATAAATGAGCTTTCTCAATCCAATCACTCCCACAATACCATCTGGACAATTGAGCATATGAGTCATACTTTTCGAAAAATGAGCCGACAACATCAGCAGCTCAACGATGCAGGACAGATTCCTTTCCATGCCAACTTGATACCACCCAAGGAAACAAATATGATCATCACTGACTGGGTTCACTCCATCGCCGGACTTTTCATCCTGATCTCTTTAGCACTGGGAGTTGAGACAAGCCCCCTTTTTCACCATCCCTACTGGCTCTTTTTTACCGCCTTTGTGGGAGCTAACCTCTTCCAGTTTGGAATCACAAAATTTTGCCCCCTCTCAATGATTCTTAAGGCTCTGGGCGTCCCTGAGAATCGATGTCCCCACCCAGCCAAATAATCCATAACAAGAACACGCAAAGAAAAGCAGCGCAAGGGCATTTATCTAACCAGATCAACCAGTTGTCTTAATTCACCGGAGACAAGACGGCATGCGGTGCGATGGTGGTTCCAGCTTGAACGGTGCATCCATCGAGATACCCATAGGCACCAACATGAACGTCTTTACCAAGCAAGCTGTCTTTTACTATGACTCCATTTTCCAGTATACAATTTTTTTCAATAACAGAATGGCCAGCCAGGTGCACACCGGGATAAAGAAGAACATCCTGAGCGACTTTCACCCCTGGTGCCACCGACGTTGTAGCCGGATCAAGCATGGTGACGCCGGCCAGCATCAATTGACGGTTCCGCCGCATCCGCAGCTCGGTATGTGCCTCAGCCAGTTCAACTCGTGAATTTACCCCAAGTACGTCCTGAGAATGCGAAGTCCTGTATTGAGCAACAGAATATTTCATCCCCACTGACAGTGAGACGATATCGGTGAGATAAACCTCACCCTGACTGTTACTCCTGTCAACCTTCTTCAACATTTTAAAAAGAAAATCCGCCTCTACGCAATAAATTCCGGCATTAATCTCACGGATTTTTTTCTGTTCAGGAGTCGCGTCTTTTTCTTCCACTATGGCCAAAACCCGCCCCGCATCGTCGCTGATAATTCTTCCATAATGAGCTGGATTATCCAGAAAAGTGGTCATAATCGTCACAGGACCACCATGGGACAGATGCTTCTGATACATGTGCAGCAGGGTTTCGGACTGAATAAGGGGCGTATCCCCACACAAGATCATGACAGTGCCAATCTTGTCTCGTAATATCGACTCAGCGCAAAGCACCGCGTGGCCAGTCCCAAGCTGCTCGTGCTGAATACAGGAAATCACATCAAATCCGGCCAGACATCGTTCCACTTCATCACGCTGATGCCCAATAATGGCAATGGTCTTATCAGCCTGCAAGGGCTGAACAGCAGTCAGCACATGATGCAGCATAGGGGAGTAAAAGGCCTGGTGCAGGACCTTAGCCTTTTCAGATTTCATACGGGTGCCCTTACCGGCTGCCAAAATTATAAGGGATGGTTTTGGTAAATCAGACATTTTTTCCTACCCTATACTTACTCATTATCAAGAAGATTGATCATACAGCTCAATTATTCTAACTATCTGGAAATTACTGCCCTGTCAAGAACTCTGACAATTTGAGAGGAAATATTGGGATTATTGACAGATATGTGACATACCACGCAAGCAATAAACTGATTCGATGGGTAGCTCGAAAATCGTCACTTTTGATTTGGCTCTGGCCTACGATGTGGGTGGGTGGAGCCGGAGGAGTGCAGGTGCAGGAGGTGAATGCAGGTGGTGGAGAGGAGCCGGGGAAGAACGGATACCGCGACCGGAAAAGCAGTCACCCCGGTCAGCGTGGCTGATCGGGGTGACTGGGGTAAAAAAT
>JACDZJ010000448.1_pt1 | contig 11053 bp, 10 predicted proteins | sample 7365721 | NCBI WGS metagenome assembly JACDZJ01 (sample SAMN15143480, study PRJNA637477) | pond metagenome | biome: freshwater wetland ecosystem [ENVO:00000243]; feature: pond [ENVO:00000033]; material: pond water [ENVO:00002228]; isolation source: pond water containing pink berries ... | reverse complement strand
AACACAAACTTCGACCTGAAGCGCGGGGAGGGGCCGGTCTACTCTCCCGGACCGTGCGGACCGTGCGGACCGTCCGCGGCTGTCAATCCCCTGCGAATCTGATATGTTAACGGCAACCCAAGCTGGAAGCCCCGGATCGCGACATGCTTGCGCCTGAACCGACCAACCCCATCCACCGCATCAGCGTCGAGCAGTTCCATCGGATGATCGCGGCTGGTTGTTTCGGCGACGGCGACCGGGTGGAACTGATCGACGGGGAGATGCGCGACATGCCGCCAATCGGACCGCCGCACGGGGGTACGACCGACCGCCTCACCATGTTGTTCGCCCCTCAACTGGCGGGTCAGGCGATCATTCGCGTGCAGGGAGCCGTGGTGCTGGATGACGGAACCGAACTCTATCCTGACCTGTCGGTGCTGAAATTCCGGGACGACTACTATCGCCAAGCCAACCCCACGGGCGACGACGTGCTGTTGATCATCGAGGTGGCGGACTCCAGTCTGGCCTTGGATCTCGGCGCCAAGCTCGCCAAGTATGCCCGCGCTGGAATTCGCCGCTATTGGGTGGTGGATTTGCGGCATCGCATACTGCATGATCACCGTGACCCGGACCGTTTCGGTCGGCGGTACCGCCAACTGCATTCCCTGACCACCGGAGAAGTTGTCTTTGATCTGGGGGAAGAGCGGATCAGGATGCCGGTGGCCTCGCTCATGCCGGACTGACGACGCTCGCGGCGAGCGGGGGCGCGGCGGTCAACCGAACCATCCGGTCGTCAATCCGGCTCGCTCGTCACTTGGCGCTTAAACACAATGCAGCACCGTGATAGCGTCAGCCGCGCTTGTATCGCCATGAAAAATAAAGGGAATCTCATGCGATCCAATGTCATGCAAAGCACTCGGCAGCGGCGTCGACACGGCGCGGCGCTCATCGGGCTGTGTTTAGTCCTGCTGCTCAACCTGGTCCAGGCCGTCGCCGAGCCGTCCGCGCCCGCCGCCGAAGACGCTGCCAGCCTGACGCTGTGGGCAGATGCGGCGGGGCGCGAGGCGCTGCTGGGCTCATCCTGGGATCGGGGCCTTGCCGCGAGCGGTAATCCGGCGATGCAGCGGCTGGCCGCCGGCGCTTATCACAGCCTGGCTATCAAGCCCGACGGCAGCCTCTGGGCTTGGGGTTCCTTTTCCGGAGTCCAGTTCGGCTTGCCCCCGGTTCAGGTCCTGACCGGAGTCGCGGCCGTGGCCGCCGGCGAAGGTTACACCCTAGCCCTCAAGCCCGACGGCAGCCTCTGGGCCTGGGGTGACAACAGTTACGGCCAGCTCGGCGACGGCACCACTGCCCAGCGCTCAAGGCCGATCCAGGTCCAGACCGAGGTTGCGGCGGTGGCCGCCCACTACCGTCACAGCCTGGCCCTCAAGCCTGACGGCAGCCTCTGGGTCTGGGGGTGGAACAGCTACGGCCAACTCGGCGACGGCACCACCACCGACCGCTTGATGCCGGTCCAGGTCCTGACCGAAGTCGCGGCCGTGACCAGCGGCTCGCAGCATACCCTCGCCCTCAAGACCGACGGCAGTCTCTGGGCCTGGGGGTGGAACAACTACGGCCAACTCGGCGACGGCACCGCCACCGATCGATTGATGCCGGTCCAGGTCCTGACCGAAGTCGCGGCCGTGGCCGGCGGTGGAGATCACACCCTGGCCATCAAGACCGACGGCAGTCTCTGGGCCTGGGGGGACAACAACGACGGCCAAGTCGGCGACGGCACCGCCACCGCTCGCTTGATGCCGGTCCAGGTGCTGACCGAGGTCGCGACGGTGGCGGCCGGTGCCGCTCACAGCTTGGCCCTCAAGATCGACGGCAGTCTCTGGGCCTGGGGTTCGAATTATTTCGGTGAACTCGGCGACGGTACGACCACCGATCGGTGGATGCCGGTCCAGGTTCTGACTGAGGTCGCGGCCGTGACGTCCGGAAATAGTCACACCCTGGCCCGCAAAACCGACGGCAGCCTCTGGGCCTGGGGTTACAATGCGCAGGGCCAGCTCGGCGACGGCACCACCACCCACAGCCCGAGCCCGGTGCCGGTGATCGGATTCGAGGGACCGCCCCTCACCACCTGCGCCGACTTCACCGTCACCAACATCACCCAGAACCCGAGCGCCCCGCTCGTCGGCAAGTCCTTCAACGTCTCGATCACCGTGAAGAACCGGGGCACCCAGGCCGGCAACCCAGGGCTGCTGCGCGTCTGGGCCAATCAGCCCACCGCCCCCGGCTGCGCCGTTGCCGGGGACGCCGCCATCACCCTGACGGACCTGGCCGCGGGCGCCAAACAGACGATGTCGATCCGCCTGCCGGCCGGTCCCGCCGGGACCAAGACCCTGCGCGCCTTCGTCGACAACCAGTGCCTGAGCACCGAACCCAATGAGACCAACAACCAGTCCAGCCAGAGCTACCGGGTTGTGAGCACCCCGATCGCGGACTTCGCGGTCACCGCCATCGACCTGACGCCCAATCGCCCAACCGCCGGCGGGACCTTCAGCGCCGCCGTAACGGTGAAGAACCGCGGCACCGCGCCCGGCGATGCCGGCACGCTCGCCCTCTGGGTCGATCAGTCGGGCATCCCCGCCTGCGGCGCCGCGGGTGACGCCATGGTGTCCGTCGGCACCCTCGCCGCCGGATCCAGCCGCACCCTGACGCTGAACAGCCTCCCGGCCGGGGTGGCCGCCGCCAAGTCACTGCGCGCCTTCATCGATGCCACCTGCGTGAGCGCCGAGGCTTACGACACCAACAATCAATGGGTGAAACCCTATACGGTCATCCCCTGACGCCGGCAAGAGATAGGGTTATGCGGGTGCGATCCAAAGTGATGTGGTCGCAGATGCGCGTAGGATGGGCAGAGCGAGAGCGATGCCCATCCTACCGAGAGGCCCGGCCCCATCAGTTCTGACCACACCCGTGCCGCGCATCCGGTTTGCCGCCACGCCCGGATCTGGGGACAATGGTCGGCTAACCACGCTACCGAGAGCATACCGATGTCCGACAAGGCCCCTTGGATCACCTACCGTCCTGAACTCAAGGTCCTCGACTGCACCATCCGCGACGGCGGTCTGGTCAATGCCCACCAGTTTTCCGACACCTTCGTCGGTGCCGTCTATCATGCCTGCGTCGACGCCGGCCTGGACTACATGGAGATTGGCTACAAGAACTCGAAAAAAGTCTTCCCGAAAGACAAGTTCGGCCCCTGGCGGCACTGCGATGAGGCCGACATCCGGCGGGTCGTCGGCGACCATGACGCCGCCCGGACCGGGCTCAAGCTCGCCGCGATGGCCGACGCCGGCAAGAGCGACTGGCAGACGGATATTTGTGCTTGCGCGGACAGCCCGCTCGACGTGATCCGGGTCGCCTTCTATGCCCATCAGGTCTCGGAGGCGGTGGAGATGATCCACCACTGCCACGGGCTGGGCTACGAGACGACCTCGAACCTGATGGCCGTCTCCAACATCACGGAGGAGGAGATCGACACCGTCCTGGAGGCGATCGCCGAGACCCCGGCGAGCACCATGGTGATCGTCGACAGCTTCGGCTATCTCTATCGCGAGCAGATCGATCGGCTCTACAAGAAATACGCCGCGGCCATGGCGGGGAGCGGCAAGGAGATCGGCATCCATGCCCACAACAACCTGCAACTCGCTTTCGCCAACACGATCGAAGCGATCATCCTGGGCTGCAATCGGGTAGACTCGACAATCTACGGTTTCGGCCGCGGCGCCGGCAACTGTCATACCGAACTCTTGCTCGGCTTCCTGCGCAACCCCAAGTTCGATTTGCGGCCCATCGTCGACGTGATCCAGCATCATGTGGCACCCCTGCGCAAGGAACTGATCTGGGGGCCGTCGCTGCCCTTCAACCTCACCGGCCAGCTCAACCAGCACCCGCGCTCCGCCATCGAGTGGACCGAGGGCCCCAATCGGGATGACTTCCTGGCCTTCTACGACAAAATCGTTTCGGAGATCTGAGTGCATCATCGCGCCACATCCGGCAGCCGGCCGCCGCTGAACCGCAACGTCGGGCGGCGCGGCCGCAACGACCCGGTCGACCTGCCGGCTCCCGTGGATGCACCCGGCGAGCGCCTGCAAAAGGTGCTGGCCGAGCAGGGGCTGGGCTCACGCCGTGAGATCGAGGCCTGGATTCGCATCGGGCGGGTGCGGGTCAACGGCGAGGTCGCCACACTCGGCGACCGGGTCACGCCCCTGGATCGGGTGCGGGTGGATGGTCAGGAGATCCGCCGCCGCCCGCGGCGCGACGAGGACATGCAGATCATCGCCTACCACAAGCCGGAGGGCGAGATGGTCACCCGCCGCGATCCGGAGGGGCGCCCGACGGTCTTCCGGCATCTGCCGCGGCCGAAAACCGGGCGCTGGATCGCGGTCGGCCGGCTGGATATCAATACCTCCGGTTTGATTCTCTTCACCACCGACGGCGAACTGGCCAACCGGCTCATGCACCCGTCGCGGGAACTGGAGCGTGAGTACGCGGTGCGCATCCTGGGTCAGGTCCCGGACGGCACCCTCGACCGGCTCACCAGCGGCATCACGCTCGAAGACGGCCCCGCGCACTTCGATGCGGTCAGCGCGCGCGGCGGCACCGGTGCCAACACCTGGTACCACGTGGTGCTGAAGGAAGGTCGCAACCGCGAGGTGCGCCGCCTGTGGGAGGCGGCCGATTGCCAGGTCAGCCGCCTGATCCGGGTCCGCTACGGCAACGTAGAGTTGGGTCGGCGGCTCTTCCCCGGCAACTGGCGCCCGCTGCTCGACGACGAGCGCAAGCTGCTACTGTCACTGGCCGGGATGGAGTCGGAGCCGCGCAAGCCGCGGCTGCGCAACGCCGCCGCGCGTGTTTGGCAGGGCGGGCGGTAGCGCAGCTGTCACTCCGACATTAGAAACCAGCGTTTAGCAACAGGCCCAGTTCGTCGGTGGTGCGCTGCTCCCATTCGCTTACCAGACAGTAGCGCCCTGTTTCCTCCCGGTAGGCTAAGACACCAAGGTCCAACAGCAGGGTCAGCAGGTTGGGGTCGTCAATGTGGCGGTAGGCGGGATTCGCCACTCGGTCGAACATAATGTGCTCACGGCGTTCGTTGACGCGGTTAACGAATTCCGGCCACATCCCGCTATAGAGCGCAATCGACTCGCGAAAGCCGGGATAAGCCTGGATCAAGGTTAGCAGTCGTGCGTCGCGCACGAGGCGATTGGTATCAAAGGACTCAGACCCTGAAGTATCCCCTAGAAAAGATCAATAAAAACAAAGGTTAGGAAAAGATTTTGCGGTCTGCCGATGCGTGCAAGAGGTTTTACTGCCACACTGGTATAAGGAAAACCCCACAGGACGCCCCTCATGCATGTACCCACATTATTGCGCTCTTGGCTGGGTCAGTCGCTGGAATTTATCCATGCCACTCGCCTAGCCGCACTCTTTGACATGGTGGAAGCCTGCGTCACCGGAGCGGGTTTATCCATCACCGCGGTGGGACGACGCCTGGTCGGCCCGACGACGTTAAAGCACAAGATCAAGCGCGCCGACCGCCTGATCGGCAATCCCCACCTGTATCGCGAGCGTACGGCGATCTACGGCGCCCTCTGTCGCGTGACCCTGGCCCGGATCGCCGAGCCCCTGATTCTCGTCGACTGGTCGGATCTCAAGGCCGATCAATCGTATCATCTGTTGCGCGCCTCGATCGCCGTCGGCGGCCACCCCATGACCCTTTACGAAGAAATCCATCCGCGCGCCCTTTTGGGTAACCGTCGGATTCAGGCGCGCTTTCTCGGCACGCTGGCGAACATGATGCCCCCCGGGGTAGCGCCGATCGTCATCGCCGATTCAGGCTTTCGGGTGCCCTTCTTTCGTGCCGTCGAATCCCTTGGCTGGCGCTGGGTCGGACGCCTGCGGGGACGCGACTTCGTGCGCCTTGACGGCGATTGGAAATCTGGTAAGCTGTTGTTCCCTAAAGCAACGATCAAACCTGTTCGGCTTGGTATCGGCGATTGGGTGAAAAGCAACCCATTGTCGGTCGTGATGGTTTTGGTGCGCCTGCGCAAGTGCGGTCGTCATAACAAGACCGCCTTCGGAAGTATCGCGCGCTCCCGTAAAAGTCTCAAGGCCGCCCGGAACCAGCGCGAGCCCTGGCTACTGCTCGCCGCACTCCAATTAGGCCATTTGACTGCGAAGGCGATCGTGCGTATCTATCGTCAGCGCATGCAGATTGAAGAAGGCTTTCGGGACCTGAAGAGCCTCTATTATGGCCAAGGCTATGAAGCGAATCGATCGCGCGACCCCAAGCGCCTCGCTATTCTCGTACTCATTGCCGCGTTGGCCGCTTTTCTGCTATTTATGATCGGTGCGGCGGCCGAGCGCAAGAATCTTCAGTGCGGCATGCACGCCAGCAGCGCGAAGCGCCGGGTCTATTCTCTTCCGTTTCTCGCGATGCTCATTCTCAACATCACGAAAGTGGAGATCGACGCATCCGAATTTCTACCGCCGGAGGAAGTGATCGCTCAATACCACCAGGCGCTATTGACAGATTGACAAGAGAGGACGAAATTCGTGGGGATACTTCAGACTCAGACCCGTGTTCGCGCTGAGCGATACGTATACGGAACCTCCAATATTCGCAGCAGCGTTCACGGACCGACTGATACAGTCGCAAATTACCGAGCACCGCGTAGTTCAGACCGGCGGCCAAAGCCTCCGCGGTACGCTGCTTGAGCTTCTCCAGGTCCGGTTCACCGCCAGCCAGATGCTTCGCCAGCGGGTCGAGTGACGCCACCCAGAGCTTGATACACTCATTATCTTGTTTGGATTGGAACAAAGGCGGGACATTGATGCGTCGATGGAAAAGCTTTTCCAGATAGGCCGTCGGGTCGAAACTCGGCTGATTGCGATAATGGGCGTAAAGGAACTCCTCCAGCATCGCGATGTTGACGGCCCAAACACTGCACAGCGGCCAATCCTCCGACTTATCCTCCGGGTGCGGCATGAAGAGATGGTAGAGCCCATCAAGGATACCAATAGGCCGTAGACCGTCGCGTGACAGGCCTCGTCGTAGGCATGAAGAGATGGTAGAGCCCATCAAGGATACCAATCGCATACTCGGGACGGGTACGGTCTAAGTCCTCGACCAGCAATAAGCAACGCTCGCGTCCCGCGACCTGGGTGATCGCCCGCAGAAGCGTGCCGAATCTGGTGCGCAGATCCTTAGTTCGAGGTGTAACCGATTGAACCGCCGTCGCCGCGGTCTGTTTCGATACGGCATGCTGATTGAGTAGGCAACGCGTTAACTTCGCCAGCACTAGAGCGAAACTCCCGCCGGGCAGGTCTTTGACCGCATCGGTAATCTCCTTTTCCATGTCTTTGGCGAACGCGATCCCGGCCGCCCATGCATCCGCGAAGTCACCCTTGAGGCCGTTGATCCGCTTCGTGTTCTCCTTATCCGCTTCGAGTCGCAGAATCTCCGCGCCCAAGAGCTTGAGGAACCCCTCGCGCGGGTCCTCATCGGCGAGTTGCTCCCAGGGTGAGAACTCGATCGGGTAAAACGTTTCCTGGTTCAGATTCTTCTTCAGCTTGCCAAGCAGCGTTGTCTTGCCGGAACCCCAGGGGCCGGCCAGCAGGATATTTTGCCCTCCGGCTGGCGCTTTCAGGATATCCATCAGGCGGTTGAGTATCTCGGTACGCGGCAGGTCCAAGGCACCTGCGTCGGGCTTTGGCTCCGTCATCGCCATCCTCCTTCAATTACTGAATCTTCGGGCAGTTTAATTGGACCAACTCGGCAATTTCTGCGGCGAGCTCGCTCCAGTCGGTCCAAACCTGCGCCCGGGCGAGTTCCTCGACGGTCGGGATCGGGTCACCGAGATCCTTCTTGAACACCGCATCGACCAGTTCAATCGCCAACCCGGCGCGGTTTTCATCCGCATCCAGTGTATTGACGAGGACTCGATGGGCCTCCGATAGAGCACTTTGCAGTCCTTCCAGGTCGAGCGGCCCCTGACCGCCGACCTGACGCCAACTGCGCTCGGCCCGGACCGTCCAAGAATCACTGCCGCCGTAGGCGAGGGCGGCGAGTAGGCCTAGGGCCACCCGACTCCGTGCGGCAGTAGAGTCGCCAAGGCTTCGCGACCAGGTCACCAGGCTCTGGGTCCAGATGGCCCCGGCCCGACCGCGCTCGATGACTTGGGGGTCTTGGATGAGCGCCAGGTTGATCCGCAGCCCGAGGCGCTCCTGCGGACTGTCATCGCGACTCTGACCGACATAGTTATTCGCGACGTAGATCGCCATAGGCCAGGTGGGGATCGCGGGGGCCGGCAGGCCGCCGCGACCCCCCATGGGATGCCGAAGACATGCGCTTTGAACATCAGTTCGGCCTCGTCTCTGCCGATGACGCTGTCGAGCGTCGTATCCAGTCGGTTCAGTGGTGCAACGTCGCCGTTTCGGGCCGCGGTCAAAAAGAGCGGCAGCCAGTCTTTCACGAGTGTGCACACCGCCTCTTGATCCGCCTGCTGCTGGGTCGGTGATTGCTCAGCGCCGCGCCGCGCCTTATCGAGCCGCAGATGCAGCGTCGCGGCATAGAACCGGCTCGCCTCGTCGGAGGCCGAAGCGGTTTCGACGAGCCGTTGCGCGGACTCCAACAGATCTTCAAGGTTCTTGTAACGATCGGGAACCAGGCGTTTCCATCGCTGCTGGTCGAGCGCGACAGTGAGCAGGAACTCGGCGTAATAGAGTCGGACGGCACCTTGCACCGGATTAATCTGCGCCGCCGTGCTAAAGAGTTGGTCCGATTGAGGCTCGTAAGGAGGTACGTCGTTGATCAATACCGCAAGGTTGGACAGACTGGTCGCCGTTTCCTTATTGAAATAGGGTAGGTGCCGATCCAGGAAGCGGTTTACGTACTCACCGATCTGCCGGGGCACCTCCGTGTCACCTTGGCGATAGGCGGCGAGAACGTAGTCCTGGAAACTCGAAACCTGCTCCGCGATGGTGGCGCCCTGGGGCGTCCGGCCGCAAGTGTCGCGCACCCAATCAGTGAAGTCTGGATCGCGGCCGGCACTCAGGGCGCCAGGTACATCGGGGTTTGCGATCTGCGCGGCCAGATCCTCAGTGTCGCGTGCCTCACGGCGAATGGTGGAGAGCAACCGCAGCAACAGGACGCGCTCTTCTGTCTGACTCGGCCAGGCTTCCCGCAGACGCTCTTCGCTCAGTACGGTCGAGGCAGGGATCAAAGCCTTCACCTGACCATGAAACAAGGCCAGCTCGCGGCTGCCGGGCGACGCGGTGCGCGGGATGGTCATCTCGGCCGCGGCAGACACGAAACGAAAAAGTTCCGGCTCGTCTTCGCTGAGACGCCAAAAGGTATGAAACACCTGACGCAGGAGGGTCAAGGCTGGATTAGGCTCGCCACGGGAGGTGCCGATCAGCCGAGCGCGCAGATAGTATTTCAGCTGCCGCGGGGTCAGCGCACCGCCCAGGTCGCGGTAGCGTGATCGCAGGCGCAGCAGACCATGCCGCTCACCGTCACCGGTCTCTAGCTCCTCGATATCGGTCAGACTGCGCAGCGTCTGGCCGAAATAGGTCAGCGTGGGAATGATGTCCCGATCCGATTTGGTCGCCTTGTCGGAAGACGGATAGACTTGAAGTAGCTCGCGATTCCCTTCCATTGCCTTGTCTGGCCGATCCGGTTCGGGAACCTCAGGCATCAGGCGGCGCTCTGGCGTCGGGGCCAAGGTCTCCCGTGAGACTGCGGGGTTGGGCGAAGGGAAGTCAGCACTATTGGCGCCCTGTACGACGTCTTCCTCTTTCATATCCGCAAGGAGCCAAGTCAGCAGACATTCGGCCAGGTTCGGCCGGGTGGCACCGCCTGACTGTCCGTCCCAGCGGGCGAGGATCGGGTCCTGGTCCGCGGTGCCCAGACCGGGACGCGGGCGGGTCAGAAAAGCGACTTGTTCGGGCGCCAGCAACATACCGGCCGGATATCCAGCGGTGGCGAACGGGTGTTCCGACAACCGGGGAATCCGTACCATGTGGTCCAGGTACTTCTCCAGGGCCGAGTTTGCGGTCACGAAGGTTTGCCCCCCCAGGCTGGTGCCGTTTACGTGCATCCAGTCCTCGACCCCACGCTCCATCAGATCGCGGTCGCAGGCAATCACGAAACGTATCCCTCTGGTGAAGCCGCGAAAGCGCAGCAGCAGGCGGATGATGGCGGCCGGAACTTGTTGATGGCAGCGGTCTACGTCGTCGAGATACACGATCAAAGGAGTGCCTGCCTGGTCGGGCCGCCAGCCTAGTCGATAGTCGATATACTGCTCAATGGTGTTGGCGCGGTAAGCTCGACCGCTGACCGACGTGGCCGAGCCCGGCATCCGGTTGGCGCGCGGGGGTTCCCGCGTCGCGGTCGGCGAACACTCGGGCACGCAACCGCTCTCGGCCAGCCATAGGTCATCAAGGGCCCGAAGCAGATCGGGGCAAATCTCCTGGTGAGCAGGGTCGGGAGTCCAGTCAGGGGGGCTGACCCGGAGGCCGCCGCAGAGGTTTTCGACGATCGCCCCGATCACGGCGGCAACCGGTGACGAACCGGTATTGCTGGTGATCAACGGCATATGCAGCCACAGCTGCAGCGGGGCTTTTCCCCCGGAATCTGCTGCGGCTTCCTTCTTGAGGTAGGCGTGCAAGGCCTGCAACAGGCTCGTCTTCCCCGACCCGTAGCGTCCATAGATCAACGTGTGACTGGGCTTGTGAGGGTCACGCAACGCGCGGGCGACCCGCGCCAGGATGGCCGGATTCCCGGCTTCCTCGCCCCAATAGACTCGCCACAACAGATCTTCCGGAATCGGACCCTCGCCTAATCGATCCGCAAGCGCTGGCTTCTCGTCACTCATTACCCATCTCGGGTGCGATCGAAACTGATGAGGTAGCATAAAATACAGCGGTAACCGTCTCCACACCCGAGGATCGCCCAATGAGCACTGCGCTGCCCCCCAACGATGAGCGACTGCTGGCCCGCCTGAACCAACATCCGCAGTTG
>JACDZJ010000447.1_pt1 | contig 11054 bp, 8 predicted proteins | sample 7365721 | NCBI WGS metagenome assembly JACDZJ01 (sample SAMN15143480, study PRJNA637477) | pond metagenome | biome: freshwater wetland ecosystem [ENVO:00000243]; feature: pond [ENVO:00000033]; material: pond water [ENVO:00002228]; isolation source: pond water containing pink berries ... | reverse complement strand
GACCAGTTTGGGGCTGAGTGCTTCGGTTAGGCACATTATTCGGAGGCCGCACCCGCTTCACTGTTCATTTCAGCCTGTACAACCGAAGCGTGGTATGATGGGGTGAAACGCGGTGCGGAAAATGAATGTTGGAAGCTACCTGGAGGTTCCGCCGATGAATGTCTATCGCGCCTCAACAAGAAGACATATCAGGAATACGAGATGGAGCGTTCAAGCTCCAAATAGCCGATAAAAAGAGGGATGGGTTCAGATCAATAGAGGGATGGGGTCTTGCCTTCTGCCTCCTGCCAGGAAAAGTGCAAGACCTGAACCAACTTCCGCAAGGCCCATCTGCGCGAGGGTGTGCGCGGCAAAGCCTTGGTCCTGGATTCCGACAACGGTTCGCCCATGAAGGGCGGCACGATGCTCGCCACCCTGCAACGCCTGGGCGTCGCCGTCCTTCAGTCGGCCCGCGGTGAGTAACGACAACCCGTACTCCGAATCCTTATTCTGTACCCTCAAGGGCCACCCAGACTCCCCCGACCAGCCCTTCGAGGACTTGGAGTAGACACGTCTCTGGTCGCAGCAATTCGCGCGCTGGTACGACACCGAACACCGCCATAGCAGCCTGAAGTTCGTCACCCCCGACCAACGCCATCGTGGGGAGGACATCGACCTGCTGGCCCGACGCCACGCGCTCTATCAGTCCGTCAAGGCCCAGCATCCCGAACGCTGGAGCGGCGCAACGCGTAACTGGGAGCCCGTTACGACGGTCTTCCTCAACCCCGGCAAACCCCTCAAAGCGGAGCGACAGACACAGCCAACTGCTGCGTGACCTGTGCGACAACTGCCTTGACATCTACCGCCCCTACACGAGAATCTGTCTGGATATCAGGTGCGAACGCTATGTCAGGAAGCCGGCCGAAATCGTCCGGTATCGATCACCGAGGACCCAACGATGAGCCCTAGTCACTCTCCGCGCAACCCCAGACCCGACTCCGGTCCCTTCCGCGCCGACCAATTGCGCGATGGGGACCGCTACGAGCTCTCGGCGGGACACCCGCTCTATTGCGCCCCCGCCGGCCCGGTGCATGCCACCGGCAACCTGAGGGGCGGGGCGGTGCTCGACAGCGACCCGGACGTCGAATGGGCCGGCATCGATGCGGGCTTTTCGCCGGAGCCCGGGATGCTGCGCGCCCCGGACGTGGCGGTCGGCCCCCAGCCCGCCGTCGGCCGGGGCTGGATCGCGTCGGTGCCGCCGCTGGCACTGGAGTATGTCGCGTCCGGTCAGGACGAGGTCGATCTCCAGACCAAGATCGCCGAGCTGATCGGCCACGGCACCCGGCTGGTCTGGGTCGCGCGGCTCACCGGCCCGCGGCGGGTCGAGGTCTATGCCGCCGGGCAGCCGATGCGCGTCGCGGTCCCGGGGGAGGATCTTCTGGCGCCCGGCATCCTGCGCAATCCGGTTCCGGTCGATGCGCTTTTCGACCGGGCGGCCGGCGACCGGGCGACCCTGCGCAACCTCCTGCAGCGCTCCGGCTACGCGGACCTGGAGGCGGTACGCACCGAGGGCCGCACGGAAGGGCTCGCGGAGGGCCGTGCCGACGGACTTGCCCAAGCCGTCCTCAACTTGCTCGCCGGGCGCGGCATCCCGGTGGACGAGGATACCAGGGCGCGTGTCGGCGCCTGCCGGGATCCCGGTCAGCTCGACCGCTGGCTGCTGGCCGCAGCCACGGCAGAGCGCGCCGATGGCATCTTCAGTGACTGAGCCGATTGCGTCTGTGGTCGGCCATTTGAGACCCTTGGTGGATGCGGCGCGCGCGACCGTCGTGCCGGGTCCCTGACACCGGTCACCGTAATTTGAAACTGTCACCGTAATTTGTCACCGTAATTCGGACGGTCGCGTGTTGCGGATCGTTCTGTTCGAGGACGGGAAGAGGGTACACAACGCTCTTTCACCGAGTGTTTGCCTGGATTTCAGGTACGAAGGCGATGTTCGCCGCGGAGGCCAAGTTTGAAACCTGCCCCCAGGTCCGATGATCGCGTTCGACGTCGATATAGCGGGAGTGTCCCCCCAATGAGCGCAAATTTTTTGTGTTTTTTGCGTCCACTTGCGGAAATCAACTCCTTTTTGGTGGATCCTTTAGCAGTGTACCAACGCTAGACCGCAATCGGAGGCCCCGCGTGCAGACCACCACCACCCCGCCCAGGCTCCTGGCTGACCAGCAGACCGAGGCCTTCGATGTCGAGTATGTGATTCCGCAACTGTGGGCGCTGATCGAGCCCCATCTGGAGCCTCGCCTGGCGCGGCCGTCGCGCTTTCTGGATGTCGGCGGCGGCAATGGCATCTTTACCGATCGGGTGCTCGATGCCTATCCACAGGCGGCAGGAGTCATCGTGGAGCCCTCCCAGACGCTGCGCGAGCGCAATCTGCCACGTCCGTCCAAGACGCTGGTGAGCGGCACCTTTCAGGGTGCCGCGTTCGATCCGCGGCACCGGTTCGACGTCATCTTCTTCAACTGGGTCCTGCACCATTTTGTGGCGGATACCTATCGGCAGACTCAGGCGCTGCAACTACAGGGACTCATCGATGCGCGCAACCTGCTGGCACCGGACGGGATTCTGGTGATCTTCGAGAACTATTATCCTGGCCTGCTGATCGACGACCTGCCGTCGCGCCTGATCTACACGCTGACCGCGAGCCGCTGGCTCAAGGCCTTCACCCGGCGCCTGGGCGCCAATACCGCCGGGGTCGGCGTGTGTTTCCATTCGCTGCACGCCTGGTTGAGCAAGGTCGGTCGAGCCGGGTTGACGGTCGAGGCCACCCATCCGGGTTATCGCTACGGCACCCTGTCGCCGACCAAGCGGCTGATGCTCCACATGCGCAACGCGGAGGTCGGGGCCATCATCGCGAGGGCTGATGCTTGAACATGGGCCGGAACCCGCGGGTGGAAATCGGCTTCGGGGTTTCGCTATGCTACCGGTCGGGCTGACCCCGGAGGAGGACTCAACCGATGAAGGCACTCCCGCATTACGACCCCGACGACCCTTACCCGGAGAGCGACCCGCGCCTCGGAATCCGTTTCGCTCTGACTGGCGAGACGCTGGAGATATTCGATCCCCAAGGACAGCCGTTTCTGAGTTCAGTGGAACTGGCGCAGCGCGCACAACGTGCCGCGTCCCTGGCGGAGCAAGCGACCGCGCGCGCTGATGAGGCGGACGCCCGTGCCGCAGCGGCTGGCGCACGTGCGGCGCAGGAGTCCATGCGTGCTGAACAGGCGACCGCGCGGGCAGAGCAGGAACGCAACCGGGCCGAACGTCTGGCCGAGCGGTTGCGTGCACTGGGCATCGAGCCCTGAGCTGGCTGCTAAGGTGATTTCCGGAACGCGCCGCCGCCCGCTAAAGCGTCGGCCTCCGGTTGCGTCGCTCCGGTCACCGGCGGTTGTGCCCGCGTGGGGCGAAGTTCTTCGGAAATCGCCTAAATCGCCACCAACACCCGCCCATGGGTCTTGCCGGCGAGCACCCGTTCGAACACCTCGGGCAAGTCCGCGAGCCCGACCGTCTCCGAAGCCAGCCCGTCCAGATTCCGGGGCTGCCAGTCAGCGGCCAGGTGCTCCCAGAGGGTTTTGCGCAGCGGGTAGGGCACATCGACTGAATTGCATCCCAGCAGGCTGACCCCGCGCAGGATGAAGGGCATGACGGTGGTGTGGAGTTCATGCCCGCCGACCAGCCCGATGCTTGCGATGTTGCCGCCGGGGACGACGGTGCGCGTGATTTGGGCCAGAAGTTCACTGCCCACATTGTCCACCGCGCCGCCCCAGCGGGCCTGTTCCAGCGGGCGCCGGGCTTCCGCCAGCGCGTCGCGCGGCAGGATTTGCGTCGCGCCCAGTCCCTGCAGCCAGTCGGCGAGTTCCGGCTTGCCGGAGATGGCCGTCACCTGGAAGCCGAGCCGCGCGAGGATCACCACCGCCATGGAACCGACCCCGCCGCTGGCGCCGGTGACCAGCACCGGCCCCAGCGCGGGGTCCTGCCCGTTGTTCAACATGCGGTGCACGGCCAGGGCCGCCGTGAAGCCGGCGGTGCCCAGGATCATCGCGGTGCGGGTATCGAGCCCGGCGGGCATCGGCACCAGCCATTCGGCCGGACAGCACAGATAGCCCGCGAGGCCGCCGTCATGGTCGAAGGTGAGGCCCCAGCCGGTGACGATCACGGCGTCGCCCGGCTGATAGCAGGGATGGGCCGACTGCTCCACGACGCCCGCGGCATCGGCCCCGCCGACCAGCGGGAAGGTGCGCAGAATCTTGCCGCGCCCGGTCCCGGCCAGGGCGTCCTTGTAGTTGACCCCGGAATACTGGACCCGGATCAGCACCTCGCCGTCGGTGGGGGTGGGCTTTGGCAGGTCCTCAAGGCCGGCGTGGTGGCCGGCGGCGTCGTGATGGATGCGGAAGGCGGGGTAGGTGGTCATGGTCTGATGTTCCTGTGAAACTGTTTAGGCGATTGCCGTCGATTACGACAACGACAACGACAACGACAACGACAACGACAACGAGCGAGACGCCAACGATGTTCCCTAACCCGCGACAGCCACCGGAATCTTGCCGATGCGCGCCTGCCATTTCGCTGGCCCCGTGGTATGGACCGACTCGCCCCGGCTGTCGACCGCCACCGTCACCGGCATGTCTTCGACTTCAAATTCGCGGATTGCCTCCATCCCCAGGTCACCGAAGGCGATCAGCCGTGAGGACTTGATCGCCTTGGCGACCAGATAGGCCGCCCCGCCCACCGCCATCAGATAGACGGCGCCGTGGCGGCGGATCGCCTCGATCGCCACGGGTCCGCGCTCGGCTTTGCCGACCATGCCGATCAGCCCGGTCTGGCTCAGCATCTGCTCGGTGAACTTGTCCATCCGGGTGGCCGTCGTCGGACCGGCGGGGCCGACCACCTCGTCGCCGACCGGGTCGACCGGACCCACGTAATAGATGAAGCGCCCGCGCAGGTCCACGCCCTCCGGCAGACCCTCGCCACTGTTGAGCAGGTCCACCATCCGCTTGTGGGCGGCGTCGCGGCCGGTCAGCAGCCGCCCGCACAGCAGCAGGCGTTCGCCGGGCTGCCAGGCGGCGATGTCCTCGCGCGTCACCGTGTCGAGATTCACCCGGCGCGCACCGGCGGTCGCGTCATAGGCGATGGTCGGCCAGTCGGCCAGGCGGGGCGGTTCCAGCACGGCCGGGCCGCTGCCTGTGAGCGTGAAATCCAGATGCCGGGTCGCGGCACAGTTGGGGATCATGGCCACCGGCAGCGAGGCTGCATGGGTGGGAAAGCTCAGGATCTTCACATCCAGCACCGTGGTCAGACCGCCCAGTCCCTGGGCGCCGATCCCCAGCGCATTCACCTTCTCATAGAGTTCCAGGCGCAGTTCCTCGATGGGGTCCGCCGGGCCGCGGGCCTTGAGTTCCTGGATATCGATGTGTCCCAGCAATGCCTCCTTGGCCATCAGCATCGCCTTTTCGGCCGAGCCGCCGATGCCGATCCCGAGCATGCCCGGCGGGCACCAGCCGGCGCCCATGGTCGGGACCGTCTTGAGCACCCAGTCCACCAGGCTGTCGCTGGGGTTCAGGATGGTGAACTTGGACTTGTTCTCCGACCCGCCGCCCTTGGCCGCGAGCCGCACCTCCACCTGATCGCCGGGCACCAGCTCCACATGGACCACCGCGGGGGTATTGTCGCCGGTGTTCTTGCGCGCACCGATCGGCGGGGACACGATGGACGCGCGCAGCACATTATCCGGGTGCTGATAAGCCAGCCGCACCCCGGCATCGACCAGCTCCTGGATGCTGAGTAGCGTATCCCAGCGCACCGCCATGCCGACCTTCAGAAAGACCACCACCGAGCCCGTGTCCTGGCAGATCGGCCGATGGCCTTCGGCGCACATGCGCGAGTTGATCAGGATTTGGGCCATGGCATCCTTGGCCGCCGGGGACTCTTCCGCGTCGTAGGCCGCCGCCAGCGCCTGGAGATAGTCGCGGGGGTGGTAATAAGAGATGAACTGCAGGGCATCGGCGATGCTCTGGACGAAATCGGACTCGCGGATGGTGGTCATGGGCTTGTTATGGTTGCGGTTGAGGATCAGCGGATCTTAGCCCAGTTCGCCGGTTCTGGTACCCGGTTCCCTCGTGACACCGCTCCTGCGGTGTCACGCATGTCCCGGCGCTCCGCGCCCCGGCCTGCCCGTCGCGAAACACTTGAATCAATCCCTGCCGCTTCGCATCATCAAGCGCACCCGACCACCGCTAGTGCTGGGATGTGTCATTACCAGGGGTCGAGGCGCGGAGCGCCAGGAGAGCGTGACACCGCGGAGCGGTGTCACGAGTTCAATCGCCTGGTGCAATCGCGGTATCCTTGGCACCCATGGACCAATCGACCTTCAACGACCTGTGCCGCCTGCTGGAGCGGATCGAGCCCCTGAAGGATCAGCGCCGGCTCAAGGCGCTGGTTTCCCTGGCCCTGCTGAACCACCAGGTGATCGGTGAGGTGCAATGGGATGGCGCACCGGGGGTGGTGATCTCGGAGCTGATTCGCGCCTGCCGGGACTTCGACCAGCCGACCGAACGGGGTGAGACGCCCCTGTGCGCCGTGCTCGGCGCGCTCCGTGATGAGGGCCTGACCGATGGCCGGGTCAAAGCGGAGTTCGACCGCCTGCGGGAGCGTCTGGGCTGTACCGGCCCGGCGGTGGACTGGCCCTATGACCCCTATCCCGGCATGTTGGCCCTGGACCACACCCAGGTGCCGATCTTCTTCGGTCGCGCCGCCGAGACCGCGGATCTGCTGGCGCGCCTTCAGACCCCCCAGGGCAAGGGCCTGCTGGTGGTCGCCGGGGCCTCGGGGTCCGGCAAGGCCTCCCTGGTCCGCGCCGGTCTGTGGGGCACCCTCAAGGACCCCGCCCGCACGCCGATCGCCGGTTCCGCGGGGTGGGTGATCACCGCGATGAAGCCTTCTCAGCCATCCCTTGATCCCCTGCAGAATCTGGTCTACAGCCTCGGGCCGGCCGGTATTCCCGGCCTCGGTGATCCGGACCAGGAAACGGCGGCCCTGCGCGGCACCCCGGCGGGCCTTGCCGAACTGACCGGGCGGGTGCTCGCCGGGCGACCCGCCGGGGCCTGCTGGCTGCTGATCGTCGATCAGTTCGAAGAGATCTTTACCAGCATCGCGGACGCCGAGCGTCAGGTCTTTCTGGACTGTCTGCTTCCGGTTCTGGGAAACGCCGGTTACCCGCGCCTGGTGATCACCATCCGGTCGGATTTTCTGGACCGCTGCATCGCCGATCCCGGCCTGCGCCTTGCCTTCAACGACTGCGCCCACTACGGCGTCGGCGCCCCCGGTCCGGCGGCCATGACCGAGATGGTCGAGGGCCCGGTGCGGCGGCGCACCCTGGCCCGGCCGGTCCGGTTGGTCGACGCCCTGACCAACCGGCTGGTCCGGGACGCGGACCGCCAACCCGGCGGGCTCGCCCTGCTCGCCTTCGCCCTCAAGGACCTCTACACCCGCTGCCGGTGCCAACCCGAGCCGACGCTGGCAGAGGCCGACTATGACGCCATCGGCGGACTCGCGGGGGTGATCGCGCAACGGGCCTGCGAGGCGGTCACCCGCGCCGGGGTCGACCTCGACCCGATCTTGCCGCGCGTGTTCTCACGGCTGCTCACCGTGCGGCTCGACGGCGAGGCGACCCACCGGCGGGAGGACCTGGCCTATTGGGAGGGGGACCCGTCGGCGCAGGCGCTGATCCGCGAACTGGCCGGACCCCAGGCCCGGTTGCTGGTCACCGCAGGGCGGGGTGCAACCGCGTCCGCCGCCGACGTCCTCCCGGGCCGCGTGGTGGAGGTCGCGCACGAGGCCCTGTTCAGCGCCTGGCCCGCCCTGGCGCAGTGGATCGAGCGACGCCGCGACGTCCTGATGCTGCGCCCCCGCCTGGCGCAGGACGCCGCCAGTTGGGCCGCCGCCGGCCGGCCGGACTGGCTGCGGCCCCGACCGGAAGTGGTCCTGGAGCAGCGCAAGTTGCTGGAGGGCGCCGAACTCTGGGGCGAGTTGGTGCGCGATGCCCCGCTCATCGCCCACTTCCTGGTGCGCGATGACGCCGCGGAACTGCTCGATCTGACCCGCGCGGCACGCGCCGCGGACGCCGCCGGGTCCGCGTCCGCTGCCGGCCCGGACCTGGACCCCCGCATCGCCCTCCTGCACACCCTCACCGGCGAGGGCCGCGAGGCCGCGACCCTGAGCGCCCTGATCGAGCGGTTGCGCACGGCCGATCCGCCGGCGCCGGCGTGGTTGCGTGCCGGCCTCGATCAGGTGCTTGCCCAGCTCGCCGACCCCGCACAGGCGCCGCACTGGCACAGCCGCCGGACCCGCTTGGGCGACCTGCTCGCCGCCCTGGGGGACGACCGCGCGGGCGTCGGACTGCGGCCGGACGGCCTGCCCGACATCGCCTGGCAGGCCGTTCCCGCCGGGCCTTTCCACTGGCAGGACGGTGCGACCCGCGAGACCGGGGCCTATCTGATTGCCCGCTATCCGGTCACCAATGCCCAGTACCTGGCCTTTACTCAGGTGAAGGAGGCGTATGAGGATGACCACTGGTGGCAAGAGGGTTTCACGCCTCCCAAGCCCGCCACGTCCCGATGGGATCAACCCAACCGCCCGCGGGTCAAACTCGCCTGGGTCGAAGCCCTGGCCTACTGTCGCTGGCTGACGGTGCGCCTGCGCGCCGCCGGGTTGATCGACCCCGCGGAGGTCATCCGCCTGCCCACCGAGTACGAATGGGAGAAGGCCGCGCGCGGCACCGACGGCCGCGACTTCCCCTGGGGCGCGGATTACCGCAGCGGCGATGCCAACGTCGACGAGACCTCCGACCGTACCGGGCCACTGTACCTGCGCGAGACCACCGCGGTCGGCCTGTACCCGCGCAATTGTTCGCCCTATGGGCTCATGGACTGCGCGGGTAACTGCTGGGAGTGGTGCCTGAACAAATACGCCGACCCGGATGACAGCGACACCCAGGGGCGGGATGAGCGGGCGGTGCGCGGCGGCTCCTGGTTCACCAATCAGGCAGCCGCGCGTGCCTCGTCCCGCAGCAGGTGCTCCCTTTACGACCGCCTCTCCAACCTCGGCGTGCGTTTGTTGTGTTCCGTCCCCATCGACTCTGAACACTGAGCCACTGATATTCTTATTGATCTGGCTCCCACGCTCCAGCGTGGGAGCAAGTCGCGACGCGGAAGCCGTCGCGTGGCGCCACCGGCCGCTGGAGCGGCCGGACGGCATTCCCACGCTGGAGCGTGGGAACGAGAAGACGAGAAGAAAATCCAACCCGTAGGAGCCCGCTTGCGGGCGACGGGTGGGGGCACAATGACGCGATTCCGGCAGGTCACGTCGCCCGCAAGCGGGCTCCTACGGAGCTTGATTCTTGATAGCGTCTTATTCGGAAATCGCCTAAAGTCCGACAGGCTGCTAGGCTCGCGTTGCCGCGCTCAGGATCTCGGCGATCACCCGATCGCGCGCGGCCTGGGGGCCGAACTCGGACGGCACGGCGGCGAGCAGCGCAAGCAGCGGCGCGCGGCTGTCGGCCTCGGGTGCACCCTGTTCAAGGCAGGCGACCGCCAGGTCGGCGGCCACATCGGTCGGGCTGCCGTCCAGGTCGATCCGGTTCAGGATCGGCTGTTGCCACAGCGCCAGGGTGACGAATTGGCGGCGGCGGCGCGCCTGGCTCCAGCCGGGCAGGGCGAGCAGCAGATCGCGCAGACGGGCCGGCAGATTGCCGACGGGCGGGGCGGCCGGGCCGCGTAACGCGATCGGGATTCCCGCGGCGGCACCGAAGGCGATCAGGTCGTGCGCGGGAATCGCCCAGCCGCCGAGGGCGGTGCGCACATCCCGACTCCAGCGGATGACGCCGATGACCGCGCCGCGGCCCGGTGCGAATAGGGGGCCGCCGCTGAATCCGGGCTCGATCTGGCTGTCCTTGAATTTCAGCATGGTCCGCGTGCCGCCGGCGGCGGGTTGCCGGCTGGTCTCGCCTTCGTAATGGCCGGTGATCTGGTCGAACTCGGGCTGGTTGTCGCGCACCGGATAGCCGATGCCGATGAGGTCCGCGCCGGGTTCCGGCGGGGCGTCGAGGCGTGGGGCCAGAGCCAGGGCAGGTGCCGGTCCGTCGGGGTCATGCAGCAGGGCCAGGTCCAGGTCGCCGTCAAGGTGCCGGAGCACCGCCTGGCGCGGGGCGCCTTGCCAGGGCACGCATTCGATGGGGCTGCCCAGAGCGGTGTCGCGCCCGACCACATGGGCGCAGGTCACGAGCCAGCCCGGCGCGGGCGGGAAGCCGCAGCCGGGGCGCGCGCCCATCACGCGCACGCAGGCCGCGCGCAGGGCGGCCAGCCCAGGGTCGGCGGCGGTCTCGGGCAGCGGCATGTCGAGTGCTCAGGGAGCGGCGCTCAGGACCCGCCCCATTCGAGCGTGACCTTGAGATTGGCCGTGCCGGTGCCGCGGGCGATGAGGGTGACCAGGGCGCCGGACTCCAGGCCCAATTCCAGGCCGAGCTCGACGCTGGCCTTGTTGGGCTTGGCCTTGGCGATGGCCGCGCCGAGGCCGACGGCGATCTTGCCGAGGGTTGCGGTCACTTGATCGAAGGGGAGGGCAATTCCCGGTAACAAACGAGTTCCCGTTGGTAGCGAGTTACACTCGTGACACCGCTCCCGCGGTGTCACGCATGTCCTGGCGCTCTGCGCCCCGGCCTTCCAGTCGCGAAACACTTCGATCAACTCCTCCCGCCCCACAGAATTGTGCGCACTCGACCAGCGCCAGTGCTGGGCGGAGGGGCGAGGCGCGGAGCGCCAGGGGAGCGTGACACCGCGGAGCGGTGTCACGAGTGCCCGTTCGGTCACGAGTTTCCGTTCTTCGATGTCTCGATGAAAAAACGTTTGCCAAGACCCCGTCAGGTCGTTAGTATTGCGGGCTCTTGACGACAGGCGCGTAGCTCAGCTGGTTAGAGCACCACCTTGACATGGTGGGGGTCGTTGGTTCGAGTCCAATCGCGCCTACCA